>Ga0209121_10005088_pt1 | contig 12042 bp, 11 predicted proteins | sample Cruoilmetagenom3_FD_187292 | JGI IMG/M metagenome (GOLD analysis project Ga0209121, IMG submission 187292) | Oil polluted marine microbial communities from Coal Oil Point, Santa Barbara, California, USA - Sample 3 (SPAdes) (version 2) | ecosystem: Environmental > Aquatic > Marine > Oil seeps ... | reverse complement strand
CTTAAAAAAACCTCAACGCGGTCTTTGGTTAGAAAAATCTATCAATTACTGGACTAAAATCCTCAACGTCACTCCTAATCCTTGGTTTTACAAATTTTGTATTTTAGATATTAATCCCAACCCCAAATTAGCCGAAGAATTTTTTAAAGATAAACCAAGCTCATTTCAATAGTAAAAATGAAATTCTATCCTTCCATTCTTAATCAAGGAGAGCTTTTCTTATTAAAAAATCTTGGTTCTTTTAAGAAATCAGGATTTTACCTTGCCGGTGGGACTGCCCTCGCTCTTCAGCTTGGCCACCGAACTTCAATCGATCTTGACTTTTACAGTTTCAAAAAATTCCAGATAAAAAAGATTACCCACATCCTTACAACCAACCTCCCAAAAATTAAAATTATCGGTACAGCCGAAGGAACTATTTTTGGAAAATTTAAAAAAACTGAATTCTCTCTGTTTTATTATCCATACAAACTCCTCAAAGCTCCTATCCTATTTGAAAAAATATTATTAGCCTCAATTGAGGATATTGCGGCAATGAAAGTTGCCGCCGTTATCCAAAGAGGAACCAAAAGAGATTTTATTGACATTTATTACTTGTTAAAAAAATACTCATTAAAAAAATTAATTGGCCTTACTCTCAAAAAATATCCTGGCTATCAAGAGCAACTTGTTCTTCGAGCGCTTATTTACTTTAAAGAAACCGAAAAGAAAAGTAAAAAACGGTCTATCAAAATCCTTGATAAAAGTTTCTCTTGGGAAAAGGCAAAAAAGGAAATTTTTGAAAAAGTAAGAAAATATCAACTCCGTCTTCTTTTCTTGCGCTAATCTCTAATTTATTGTAAGCTAAAAAGAAAGATAATCATTGCTAAATTGTTATGCAACAGCATCCTGTCCCCCAAAACATCACTTCCTACCAATTCCGCCTAATTGGCGAAATGACCTTAGGCCAATTTGCTCGCTTAGCCATTGGCTGTTTAATCGCTCTTCTTTTTTACGCTCTCCCCCTACCCGGCTTTATCAAGTGGTTCTTTGTTCTCTTGTTTGCCACTGGAGGAGCTCTCCTCGCTTTTGTTCCCGTTGAAGGCCGGCCCTTAGAAACATGGATTATTTCTTTTTTTAGGTCTATCTATTCGCCCAGTCAATATCTCTGGCGAAAAGCAATCGTTTCTCTTCCCTCCTTGGCAGAAACCATTAAAAAAACTCCTGTTCAAGGACCATTGAGAACCTCTTCCAAAACTCTATCCCCGAAAGAAATTGCTCTATTGCAAATGCTTTCCCCTAAAACTGGTTTTTATAGTGAAGAAGAAATCAAGCGGGCGCAGAAATTTTTAGCCCTCTTTGGTCAAGTTAACGCCATCCCTGAAACTCCAGAGATAAAACCATTGGCTAAGAAAAAGGCAGAGAAAGAAGTAGAATTCAAGTCCGAGCTCCCCATTCCCGCCCCTCCCGACAAACCTAATGTTTTGGTAGGAATGATTATCGACCAACAAGGGAAAATCGTTGAAGGGGCCATTGTCGAAATTCAAGATCAAGAGGGCGATACAGTCCGAGCGATGAGAACAAATAAGCTGGGTCAATTTCGCACCGCCTCCCCTTTGGGAAACGGCGAATACCAAATAATTACTGAAAAAGAGGGGTGCAATTTTGATATAATGAAAATCAAACTTAGCGGAAAAATTATTCCACCCATTGAGATAAGAGAAAAATAAATTTATGCCCAAACCCAAAACCCTATCCATCCGCGCCTCAACCCAAGAAGCATTGCCTGTTGAGGAAATCCGCGATGATTTAGTAGTCCTTAAAAATGGCTCGGCCGTGTTAATCCTTCAAGTAGGCGCTATCAATTTCGATCTTTTGTCAGAAAAAGAACAAGGCGCTATTATTCTTGCTTATGGCAGCCTTTTAAACTCTCTAAATTTTCCGGTCCAAATTTTCATCCGTTCTCAAAAAAAAGATATTACTGCTTATACTAAGCTCTTGGAAAACACCAAGGTAGGCCAAAAAAATCCTCTTTTGAAAAAAATGATTACCAACTACCAAAAGTTTATTAAAGAAACAGTCACCAGAACGGAAATTCTGGACAAAAAGTTTTACTTGGTTATCCCTTTTTCGTTTTTAGAATTAGGCGCTACCCAGGCAATGGGCAATATTTTGTCAAAAAAACAAAAAAGTTTTCTCCCTGCCGATATAGAAGCTATTATCCAGAAAGCCAAAACTAATCTGATCCCCAAAAAAGATCACTTAATCCGCATATTTTCTCGGGTTGGCCTTAAGGCTCATCAACTAGCTACCAATGAACTTATTCGCTTGTTTTTCAAAATTTATAATCCTGGCGCCAAAGGAGCAGAAACTACCTTAAGCAAGGACTATACTGTACCAATAGTAGAAACAACAGAAATTAAAAATCCTAAGCACTAAATACTAAATCCTAAACAATATCTAATGTCCTAAATACAAATGTTCTAAACATATAAATAGTGTTTTGAATTTTGGTCATTTGGATTTTGAATTTGTTTAGAGTTTAGATATTAGAATTTAGAATTTAAAAACTAACATGGTTGATTTATCAAACTTATTTACCAAAATAAAATCATCAGCCAAAGGCGCCCCTGTTAAGCCAGAGGCAAAAACAGCTAATAAGTTAGGCCAAGGTATTCCCTCCATAAAAGACATTATTGCTCCTGGGGCGATTGAAGTCGATTTTGATTATTTACGCGTTGACAATAAATTTTTTCGCACTCTCTTTGTGGCTGGCTATCCCCGATTTGTTTCCGCTAATTGGTTAGCTCCATTAATTAATTTTGACCACACCTTAGATATTTCTATGTTTGTCTATCCTGTTGAGATTAAGGGAACCCTCGATGATCTACGACGCAAAACCGCCGAAATGGAAGCAGAAATTTCTACTGATATCCAACGAGGCCGTGTTGTTGACCCCGCCACCCAGGCAAAATTAGAAGATGCCTTGGCCCTCCAAGAACAATTAGTGAAGGGAGCAGAACACTTTTTCCAATTCGGTCTGTATGTCACTATTCCTGCTGACTCTCTGAAAGAATTAAATGAGACTACCAAAGAGATTGAGTCCACACTGGGATCACTATTAATTATTACCAAACACGCTACTCTCCAGATGGAAGAAGGGCTGAAAACCACTCTCCCCACCGGAGTAGACCATCTTAGGGTTACACGTAATATGGATACCACTTCGTTGGCAACTACTTTTCCTTTTACCTCATCAGAACTGACTGCTAATGAAGGAGTTTTGTATGGCATTAACGAGCGTAATGGCTCGTTAGTTATCTTTGACCGCTTTAATTTAGAGAATGCCAATTCGGTAATTTTTGGTAAATCGGGAAGCGGTAAAAGTTATTTGGTCAAATTAGAAGCATTGCGTTCGTTAATGTTTGGCACAGAAATTATTATCATCGATCCTGAAGAAGAATATGACAGTCTTTGCCAGGCAGTCGGCGGTGAATATATTAATTTTGGTTTTGGCTCTGCGGCCAAAATTAACCCCTTTGATCTCCCCGGCCAACAAGAAAATGAAAATGAGTTAGGGTTCAAGCTCCTTTCCCTTCATTCCCTTTTCAAGATTATGATGGGTAAGCTCAATCCAGATGAAGAAGCAATTTTAGACCGCGCCCTGGTAGCTACTTATAAGGCCAAAGGAATCACTCCTGATCCCGCCACCCAAAACAAAGAGCCTCCTCTTTTAGAAGACCTCTATAAAACCTTGTTGGGAGTAGAAACCGAAGGGGCGCGTACCCTATCAAATCGATTAGAAAAATTTGTCAAAGGATCATTGGTAGGTATTTTCGACCAACGTTCTAATATCAACCTTAAAAATCCTTTTACTGTTTTCTCTTTGAAAAATGTTGAAGGAACACTAAGACCAATAGTAATGTTTATTGTTTTAGATTATATTTGGACTAAAGTCCGCGCTAATCTTAAAAAACGGCTAATTATTGTTGATGAAGCTTGGTATTTAATGCGCCATGAAGACTCTGCTCAGTTTTTAGAATCAATTGCTAAACGGGCTCGCAAATATTATTTAGGCTTAACCACCATCACTCAAGATGTCCCAGACTTTCTCTCCTCTCCTCATGGGGAGTCAATTATTACTAACTCCTCAATCCAAATTCTAATGAAACAGCATCCGGCGGCAATTGATCGCGTAGGTAAAACTTTTTATTTATCAGAAGGTGAAAAAAATCTTCTTTTATCGACTAATATTGGCGAGGGCTTGTTCTTTGCCGGCGAAAACCATGTCGCTATCAAGGTAATTGCTTCCCCCGAAGAACACAAATTGGCTGTTTCCAGCCCCAAAGAAAAGATAGAGAAGCAGAAAGAAAAAGAACAACCAAAAACAGAAAATAAATGAAGCTCTGCAAACTCATGTATACAATATCTTTTATTTCTCCAGCGGAGCAAAATCCTGCCGAAGCAGAAGAAAAAACACGTACTCCGTCACAGGCTCACACCCATAGTCTTCTGCGAAGGAGGATAAATGGTCAATGAAGAAAAAGTAGTCCTTTCTCCTGAATCAGCCCAATTCTTATTGGAAGGGGTAAGATTTTTCCACCAAAACCCCCAAACCCCAGACTGGAACAATCTTAAACGAGAAACCTTTCTGTTTTTAGCCCAACGCCTTAGCCAATTAACGCCAGAGGAAGAAGAAGGCTTAACTGATTACTTGGAGCGCTTAGAACAATACCTGAACCAAGTAGTCAGCCAAGAGCTGATCGCTCCTTCTCTACCACCAAATCTAAAAGAATTAGTAGCCGCCTTTGAAGAGTTCCAAAAACAACGGGATACTGACATCAAGCCGCCAATAGAAATTAAGACTCCCACCATAGAAGACTGGATTAAAAATCTTCAACTTCAAGAAAAAACCCAAAGCGTTTTAGAACAAGCCATCTCTGCCCCTAAAGAAACACTTGAACAAATCACTCCTGAAATCACTAAAGCGGTAGCCGTTAATGCACCCCAATTAACCGATAAAGAAATTAGCCAGCTTTCCTCTTTGGAAAAGAACAAAATCATTGAAAATGTTTATAATGCCGCCTTGCCGGAGATCGCCACTGCCTTGGTAGAAAATAATATTAATCTATCTGGCAAACAAACCGCCGGCCTAATTGATCAACTTGTCCTGCAAACCCAAGCCCATATTTTTGATCTAAGCGCTGTTCCTCCTGTAGAAGAGCCAGTCTTCCCAGCACTAACCAAACTTCTTCATCCTCATGAAACAATCGCCGCTCTCTTTAATCGCCGAGAACGACAAATTAGCCAAGCCCTTAAAAAGGACCCCACTCTCCCATATGGAATTGCCCCTCAAGATGAAGCACCATTAGGAGAGCAAATAAGAAGTGTTCTTATTGTCAATGGCATCAATAAACAAACTGCTCCTTTAGCCCAATCCTTAAAGCAAGAAGCACAAGGATTGGTCTTCACTGTTAGAGGCATCTCTTCTGATGTTTTATATCAGTCATTAAGACAAGGGAAAATAGATAATCGCCCTGGTAAGGAGATTAGCCAAATAACTTTTTTATTAAACTACCAAAAAGACTTTGAGGAAAAACATCCCCACTTAGCCAAGATATTCAAAAGGATTCATCGTAATCAAGAAGTCTTGACTGGTGTGAAGAATGATCAAGTTTTACCGGCTCCTCCTTATTGGTTAGTCAAAAGCACCAATCAAGAATTAGACCAATCACGGCGTTGGCGACTTTTACGCCCAATCAATACTGTTTTCGAAAAAACCGGCTTAGCAATCCGCAAGAAAGCCTCTCCGTTTAGAAAAATCGTTCGCGACTGGTGGCAAAAAACTGGTTTAGGCAAGAGATCAGCCTCCCGCGCTCAAATTGGCGTTAAAAAGTTTTTTGAAAATACCTTAAGTCAATTAGGGCTTTTTAAAAAAGCCGCTCTTAAAGGAGCTGCCGTAAAAACAGGCAAAAAAGGACTCCAAAAGATTTTCTCATCTTTAGCTACTAAGCTTGCAGGTACTAAAATAGGCGCTCTATTGGGTAGTGCTCCTGGGGCAATTATTGGCCTTGCCATCGATATCGGCACTAATTTTTTTAAAAAAGGGATTGGCCTATTTAATAATTTCTTAGCCAGCGTCACCGGCGGCCCCACTGAAGCCGAGCAAAAACTAAAAGCAACCTTAGGCCCCTTTTCTTTCTTGGCCTCGCCGTTGGCGCTTATTCTTATTGCCGCCATCTGTGTACCCCTTCTTCTTACTCTCCAAAATTCTCTTACTACTCGCGGTGCCTTTATAGTTCCTTCTGTTGGTGGTGGCGAACCAATACCAACTCTCCCTTCCCTTCCTCCCAACCCAGACAATGGCCTGGCTGAAAAGGTAGCTGCCATCCTAAGAGACTGTGGTTTTGACAAAGATACTTATATCAACATCGATAGTCTATTTAAGATAGAAAACTGCTTCAATAATTCTTCTCTATCTGCAGGACAAAAGCAAGCCCTTATTGCCGCTTTTTCTCAGTCCATAAATACCTGGAAATCTCTCCAGTGTGTAGGTTTTGTTCGCGCTATTGAGGCCGCCCAAGGAAGAACTTTGCCCGGCTGTGGAGAAAGCGCTAAAGATTGGGCCAATCCCAATTGTTATACCGGCCAATCTCATTATCAACTTTTAGACCATAATTGCTCTCAGGTAAACGCCGGAACAATCGCTGTTTTTACTGGCGGCACCGACGGTCACATTGGTATAATAACTAAAAGAATAGAGAGTGAAGTGGGAGGAGAAACAAGATTTCGTTTTGTTTCTGCCATAGGAAACCCTGGCTCTTTAGAGGGTGGTAAGATTACTATTGTAGAATATCCTTGTGGTTCTTTTGACGCTTTTATCCAGCCAAAATGAAAAATAAAAATTTGATTTTCCTAATTTTATTCCTTTCTCTCCTTGCCGCTTTTCTAATCAGCAGAGCTATTTTCCTTAAACCCCAAAAAGAACTTGAACTTTTAACCACCACTCCAAAAACTAATCAAGAAAATGTTTCTTTAGACCAAATAATAACCCTTACTTTTAATCAAGCCATTTCTGAAAAAAATCTTATCGTTTTTACCTACCCTAATTTCCAATATCAATTAGAGAAAAAAGAAAAAAGTCTTATCGTTAAACCAAAAGGAAATCTTGCTCCCGATACAAAATATAATATAGAGATAAAAGGCCAAGATAATAGTTTCTATTTCAATCTTATCTTTTTTACCAAAAGCAAACCGACAATTCTTTCTCCGACACCAACCGCCAATATTAACGAAGGCAAAGGAGATCCTGATGCAGATGAGAATATGGCAAAAGAAATCCTCGAAAATTACCCTCTTTTTGATAAAACTCCCCATCAAGATAAAAATTGGACCGCAGATTATCTTAAACCCCAAAAATTAATTATCGTTTATAAAAAAGGAACCAATCTTAGCCTCATTAAAGAAGAAGTCTTTAATTGGATACGGGAAAATGATGTTGATCCCGAAACCCATATTTATGTTTGGGAAGAAAGAGAGACTTTGCCTTAAAGACTTTTAATTAGTCCTGAATTTTTTTACTACTCCTCTTCCTCCTGAAGTCTTACTGGCATAATCACATGAAGAAAAGATTTATCATTGGGAATCTTGAATACGACTGGATTAAGAGAACCATTTAGTTCTATTAGAATTTGTTTTTTATTTATCGCCTGAAGAAAATCTAATAAAAAACGGAAGTTGAAAGCAATTTTTTGCGGTTTCCCTTTAATATCAGCCTCCACACTGCTTTGATTTTCTCCCACCTGAGGAGAATTGGCAGAAATCTTAATTGCTCCATCAGCAGCCTCCATTTTAACAATATTAGCTGATTCGCGAGCGAAAATAGAAGCTAAATGAACCGCGCTTTGAAATTCTTCCCGATCAACCAAAATCGTTGTCTCTTTACTTTGAGGAATTACCTGCTCAATATCAGGAAATTCTCCTTCTAAAAGGCGCGAGGTAATCTCAATATGAGGAAAAAAGAAAACAGCTTGCTTTTCTTTATTTGATAAACCAATTTCTAATAATTCTCCTTTGGGTTTAAGTTTAATAATTTCATTTAAAACCGAAGCAGGTAAAATAAACTTCATTTGTTTTTGTTCTTTTTTAAGAACTAATTTCTTTTGTGAAAGGCGATAACCGTCAGTAGCCTCTAATTGGCATTCTTTTCCTTTAAACTGAAAACAAACTCCTTCTAAAATTGGCCGGCCCTCGTCAGTAGAGGCAGCAAAAATAACTTCTGCAATTGCTTCTGAAAACAAAGAAAGCGGTAAAGTTAATTTCTCTGATGAACGAATAGGGATACGGGGAAAGTCAGCAGAAAGAGTAGTAGGAAAAGTAGCCTTGAAACGACCACATGAAACTTCAAGGCCTCCTTTTTTTAGGTTTAAATTAACTTTATCTGCGGGAAGAGAAGAAATAAATTCTAAAAAGGGTCGGGCTAAAACTGTTGTTTCTCCTTCTTTTTCTATCTTAGCCCCACTATAACAATTAATACCCATTTCTAAATTAGTAGCTGATATTTTAAAACGATTTTTTTTAGCTACTAAGAGAAAATTGCTTAAAATAGGTAGTTGGGGATGGGAAGAAACAAAACGAGAAGTAATTGATAAACAATTAGATAAGTTTTCTTGAAGAATCGTTAATTTCATAAAGCTTTAATCAGATTATTTATATATTATATAGTAATAGTCTTAGTAGAGTATGTCAATAAGTGGATTGTATTTTAATTTAGCCTAACCCTTTTTGTTAATTTTTGTTTTTTAAAAGAAAGGTAGGGATTTTTGTTTTTTTAATCTTATAATTTGCCTTGAATTTTGGTTTTTCTTTGTCGGGAAAATAAAAATAAGTCGATACCCGTTGTTGATAAGTTTTAAATTACTGTGGAAAACTAAAATTTGTTTTTTTCCACAAAAGATAAAAAGAAATAATTACCGCAAACTTTTCCTGATTGTAGTTATTTGATGGCGTAGATTTTGGTTGACTGAAAATTGTTTTTCAACTTTTCCAATAGCGTAAATGACTGTGGTGTGGTCTTTTCCTCCTAAAAGCTCACCGATTTTTACTAATGGTAAACTTAAATCTTTTCGTAGAAGATACATAGCAATATGGCGGGCAATTACCAATTCAGCCTTGCGGCTTTTTCCACAAAGATCTTTGGTTTTAAAAGAGAAATAATTCGCGGTTTTAGCTAAAACACTTCGAGAGGAAATCCGGCGAAGTTGTTTTTTTTTGAAACCAAAAAGGGTACGAGCGTAATCTGGGGTTATTTCTTGGTTACTGCTTTGCGCTTTATTCACTAATTGAGATAAGGCCCCTTCTAATTCTCGGGCATTAGATTTAATTGTTTCTGCTAAAAAAGAAAGGGTTTCTTCGGGAACAGAAATATTTCTTTCTTTTGATTTCTGTTTTAAAATTGCTAAGCGCATTTCAAAATCGGGCGGCTGGATGTCCACGGTCAACCCCCCCATAAAGCGAGATATAAGACGGTCTTCTAAAGGCTGGATTTCTTCTGGTTTTCGGTCAGAAGTCAAGATAATTTGGCGGCCGGAGAGATAAAGATTATTAAAAGTATGAAAAAATTCTTCTTGAGAATATTCTTTACCGGCAATAAACTGGATATCGTCTACTAATAAAACATCGCAAGTGCGGTATTTTTTCTTAAACTTAGTAATAGTCTTATTTTGGAGAGCGCTAACTAATTCGTTGGTGAAAGTTTCGGCAGCGATATATAAAATCTTAAGTTGGGGGTGTTGTTCAGTAATAGCATTACCAATAGCTTGAATAAGGTGGGTTTTTCCCATTCCTACTCCTCCCCAAACAAAAAAGGGATTGTAGGCGCCGCCCGGGTTTTTGATAATTCCTAAAGCAGCGGCATGGGCAAAGTTATTAGCAGGGCCAACAACAAAAGTGTCAAGGCTGTAATAGGGAAGGAGGCCGGTTTCGGAGCTGAAGCCATTATTTTTTTTATCGAAACTGAGTGTTTTTTTAATTTTAAAAAGAGGCCCCAATTTTTCTTTTTTTTCTTTTTTTTCTTGAAAATCAACGACAAAAACCAAACTATTATTCTTCTTGGTTTGACGATCAATAACTTCTTTAATTAAAGAATAATATCGTTTCTCAATTAACTCGCAGAAATAAGTATTGGAACAGCCAATGGTGGCAATATTGTTTTTTAGGGAGACCAATCTTGTCTGGGCCAATATTCCCTGATAAGTGGCTTCAGAAACAGCAATCTTGAATTCTTCTTGAGTGTTTTGCCAAAGACGATTAAGGTCCATGATTTAATTAGGGGCAAGAAGGGCAGAGGAATAATCTAATAATACAAAAGTTTTCCACAATTTGTCAAGAGGGAAAAAAAGATGTTTGCTGCTCTGCGTGTTATAATAAATAACATTGTGAGCCAAAAAAAGTTTTCTCTGGATCCAAAAAGAATGCCTCGTCATATCGCCATTATTTTGGATGGTAACCGACGTTGGGCGAAAACAAAAGGTTTGTCGGTGAATGAAGGCCATCAGGCAGGAGCGCGTAATATAGAACAAATTGTTGATGAATGTAAATTTTTGGGAATAAGGTATTTAACGGTATATGCTCTCTCCACAGAAAATTGGCGCAAAAGAGCAAAAAAAGAAGTAGAGGGTATTTTTGATCTCATAGTGGAAATGTTCAGGCGTAAGAAGGAAGAATATAGAAAAGGAGGAGTGAGGGTAGTAGTTTTAGGGAACTTTCAGGCCTTTCCTCGCCGGGTAAAGCGGACAATTGAAAGTATGCTCTCTCTTGTTTTGGATCACGAAAGAATAAAGTTTAACATGGCCCTAAATTATGGGGGTAGAGACGAAATTGTCCGTGCTGTTCAAAAAATTATTAAAGAGGGTATTCCCGCTGATAAAGTGACAGAGAAGGTTATTAGCGATCGTCTTTATACTAATGGCCAACCGGACCCAGACTTAATTATTAGAACCGGCGGTGAACTACGTTTGTCTAATTTTCTTCTTTGGCAGATGTCTTATTCCGAGCTTTATTTTACCAATACTTTTTGGCCGGCTTTTAACAGGCGCGAACTCCACAAAGCAATCGCTGAGTACCAGAAAAGACAAAGAAGATACGGGAAGTAACTTTTTTAGAGCAGCTGTACTCCTAAGATTATTTCTAATATTTGCACAATCCAGTAAGCGAGGAAGACAATAAGAAAGCCGATAAGGGCGTTGGTTATCTTTGCCTTGGCCTCCCTAATTCCCTCTTCGTTGCCCTGAGCAATAATTAAATGAAAGCCGCCATACAGAAGAAAAATAAAACTTAAAACCCCCGCAATGGGGAAGATATAAAACAATAGCTTGGAAACAATATCGCTGACATTGCTAATATTTTGCCACTCTCTAATGGCGGCGCCAAAAGGAATATCGCCGATTTCTGAGTATTTAGGAATGGTAATATTATCGGTTAAAAAAGACATTCTTATAAATAATTTTTAATTTCTATTGAATTTTTATTTTCTTTTTCCCTATCCCCCTTATTTTCCTTATCGCCCCTATTCTTGGTTTATTTATTTTATCTTTAATTCTTTATTTTTGACTTTTGAGTTTTGAGATTTGATTTTTGAGATTTGATTTTTGAGATTTCTTTATTCCAACCCCGGTATGTGTAAAATATCAACGCTGACTACGCGCAGTAAAAATAGCGATAATATTATAAATATAAGCCCCATAACGGCTGAGGTAATTAATTCTTTGCCTGCTTTAAGTTTTTCCGGATTACCCGATGAAGTCATTATTTGAATGCCGGCGAAGACGATTAAAAGAAAGGCGGCTAAGCCGCCAAAACCTAAGAGATAAGGGAAAGCCCACTTAATTAATTCTGTAGGGTCAGTGGGGATACATCCCAAAGCAGTCCAGGCCCACTTTCCGCCGCCGCCTTTGTCAAAGCACTCTTTACATTCTTTGACTTCTTGCTCGTTTCCTTGGCAGATCTCATATTGTGTTTGTGATGGGGTAAATGGTGAATCTGGAAGTTCTAGACAGAGACAGT
>Ga0209121_10005087_pt1 | contig 12045 bp, 12 predicted proteins | sample Cruoilmetagenom3_FD_187292 | JGI IMG/M metagenome (GOLD analysis project Ga0209121, IMG submission 187292) | Oil polluted marine microbial communities from Coal Oil Point, Santa Barbara, California, USA - Sample 3 (SPAdes) (version 2) | ecosystem: Environmental > Aquatic > Marine > Oil seeps ... | reverse complement strand
TCTGGCTATAAATAAAGTATGTGGCTACATGGAATAGGGAAAGCCTCTATGAGAGTTTCTTACATAGAGATATAATCACTTTATGGGGTATTTCTAACCTAAACGTCTAATTAATAGGAAGCCGCTCTTAAGCAGAGTCACCCATGCCTATTTGACGGGTTGGGTGAAGTATTTCAGCAAAATATCGCTTAGCTAGTTAATAAATGAGGTTTGGCCGCCTGTTTTGGGTGTCGGTTAGTGACAGACGGGTTACGTTAATAATTCTAAGTCTTCCGCACTCAATAATTTATCTAAGTTAACAAGTATGTGTAATTCATTATCAACATGTGCAATGCCTTGAATAAAGATAGAAGTCTCGGGGTTACTATTATTTACATCAGGCGCTGATTCTATTTCGCTATCTTTTAAATAAACGACCTCTTTCACTTTATCAACAAGTACACCCATTATATGTCCTTGAACATCCATCATCATGATTCTCGTAAAATCATCATTTTCTGTCGATGGCATATTAAACTTCTTGCGTAACGCGACAACGGTGACAACATTACCGCGCAAATTGATAATACCTAAAACTTCCATAGGGGCACCAGGAACTGGCGCGATAGGTGTATATCGAAGAACCTCTTGAACCTGCATAACTTTAACGGCATATTTCTCATTGCCCAAGACAAAGGTTAGCCACTGTGTGACCGGCTCAACTACATCTTGGTGCTGGTGTTCACTATCATCTGAATTCATTTACAGTCCTTCTGTATATTTTGTTTCATGTAGAACGTTTATTTATTTTTAGCAAAAATTTTGGTGGGGTCAACAATCGCTAATTGCTGTTCTGATATAAACCCGCATAACCAAGGGCGTTCAGACGCACTTTTACGCCACTTAATATCAGATGCGTTAATGTCTATCTCGGTCGAAATCGAATCTAATGCAATACCCCATTTGCTGCCGTTTAATAAAATAATTTTTTTATACGGTTTTTTATGAGTATCTCTTACCGGTTGATCTAACATCAGTTTGCCTGCATCAATGACAGCAATAAAATCTTTACCCAATACTTTTAAGCCAAGCAGCCAGTCGGGTTGATCCTTAACGCTTTTGAGGTCGTTGCTGAACTCCAGTTCTCCCTTGATAGCACTTGAGGGGAAGGTTAGGTTCACATTGTTCACGCTACCGACTAAGGCGGTGAATTGATGCGTAGCCCATGAAGGGGCAGAGCTATCGATTGTAACTAATTCTGCTTCGAATCGTGCCGCTTCGGTTTGCTCTGCTTCCAAACGTGCTACTTCGGCCTGTTCTGCCTCGAGTCGTACGGCTTCGGCCTGCTCTGCTTTCAAACGCGCCGATTCTGCTTGTTCTGCTTCGAGTCGTGCAGCCTCGATTTGTTCTGCTTCCAAACGCACCGCTTCTGCTTGCTCTACTTCGAGTCGTGTGGCTTCGGCTTGTTCTACTTCGAGTCGTGCAGCCTCGATTTGTTCTGCTTCCAAACGCGCCGCTTCTGCTTGCTCTGCTTCCAAACGCGCCGCTTCTGCTTGCTCTGCCTCGAGTCGTACGGCCTCGGCCTGTTCTACTTTCAGAAGTGGGGCTTCGGCTTGCTCTGCTTTAAGGCGCGCTACTTCGGCTTTGAGTCGTCCGGCTTCGGCTTTTTCTTCTTCGAGCCTTTCGGCTTCATCAACATCAGCTTCCCAGTCTGTGGGTAGCTCATCTTCAGCTAGAGAGCTAGTTGATATTAATTTTACACCGTTGGCAGAAAGCTCATCTTCATGCTCAGGATCTAACGTTGACAAGAGGCCCACGAAGTAGCTCTCCATCGCGTCATCTTGGTCTAATATTGAGTTCGCTTTGTTATCAGCCATCATTTGATACCAAGGTGAGTTTTGCTTTATCATCCCAGATGGTTTGTAATAAATTGTCGTAGGCTATCACTGATTTAGATTTAGGTGATAATATTGATGCAGGGGTACCAGCCCTACTGGCTTCGCGTAATTGTGTATCAACGGTTATATAACCACGCCATAATTTACCTTTATAATTATTTCTAAGTGAATTCAAGCTGCTAACAGAAGCTCTGGTTCTTTTGTCAAACATCGTGGGAACAATGGTGTATTTAAGCGGTTTATGCCTAGTTTTTTGAATCATTTTTAATGTTTTCATCATCCGCTCAAGCCCTTTAAGTGCTAAAAACTCTGTTTGGACGGGCACAATTAAGTGATCACTCGCTGCTAACGCATTAATCATCAATACTCCCAACATGGGCGGGGTGTCAATCAGAACAACATCATAGGCAGGTTCAAGTTTTTTCAGCGCATTAGTAATCACAAGCCCCAGTCCTTTAAACTTACTGGCTTGGCGATCCAACGTTGCTAATGCGACAGAAGCAGGCAGAATATCTAATCCAGCAAAAGAAGTTTTTTGGATATACTTTTGTGGCTCGGCTGTTAGCTTCTCTGAACTGTCTTTAAATAGGTTATAAGCACTCTTTTGAATACTGTCTGGATCTAGGCGAAAGTAGCTTGTCATTGACCCTTGGGGGTCAAGGTCAATGCATAGTACGCGTTTGCCACGCATTGACAATAATCCAGCGAGGGTTACGACGGTTGTTGTTTTACCAACTCCGCCTTTTTGGTTTGATATGGCCCACGTTTTCATTAAATTGACTGCTTTCTCATTTTTTATTACCTTGCCCTTTGATGGCTGACTATAGGTTATTAATTATAGTGCGTTATGCGTAGCGATCTAGCATGCTAGGAATGTCTAAAATGATTGCGATACCACCATCTCCTGTTATGGTCGCTCCTGCTAAGCCGCCGACGTGAGTTAACAAAGTGCCCAAGGGCTTAATAACAACTTCCTCTTGTCCCAATAACTGGTCAACAATAAAAGCAACTGGGTTATGGCCTGCACTCACAACAACAACATGTTGGTTTTGTGCTGCATTTTCATCCGGGCTATACCCTGGAATTAACCATTCATTCAGGTTGAACAGCGGTAATGCCTTTCCTCTTACCATGACAACAAGTTTGCCATTGATCATGTTTGTATTTGATAAATCTAAGCTTAATATTTCCACAACACTAGACAGTTGTAGGGCAAAGGTTTGCTCGGATAGTTTAACCATTAAGGTTGACATAATAGCTAGCGTTAACGGTAACTTGATAACAACTTTGCTACCGCGACCTAACTCAGACTCTACGTGAACGGTGCCATTCATACCAACGATACGGGTTTTAACAACATCCATACCCACGCCACGGCCAGATACATCTGATATTTCCGTTTTTGTTGAGAAACCAGCTTCAAAAATTAAGTTATAGCATTCAATATCGGTTAACCGAGATGCAGCTTCTTGATCCATCATTCCTTTGCTAACGGCACTGGCACGCAATACTTCAGGGTCCATTCCTTTGCCATCATCTTCAATCGTTAGAAGAATATGGTCACCCTCTTGGAAAGCACTTAGAACAACAAGCCCTTCTTCTGGCTTACCAGCGGCAATTCTATCTTCAGGTAACTCAATGCCATGATCAACTGAATTTCTGACAAGGTGAACGAGTGGGTCGGCTAAGGCTTCAACTAAATTTTTGTCTAAATCAGTTTCTTCGCCGACCAATTCAAGAGCAATTTTTTTATTTAATGATCTAGCTAAATCTCGTACCACTCGTGGGAAACGTCCGAACACTTTCTTAATGGGTTGCATCCGCGTTTTCATCACGGCTAACTGTAGATCAGCGGTAACAATGTCTAGGTTAGAAATGGCTTTAGTCATTTCATCATCTTCACTGCCAGAGCGAAGTTTAGACAAACGATTACGCACTAGCACAAGCTCACCAACCATATTCATAATATCGTCAAGTCGTTGAGTGTCTACGCGTACACTTGTTTCAGCGGGTGCTTTTGTCGCAGGCGCTTTAGTTTTATCTTTAACAGTCGCAGGTTTAGCCTTTTTTTCAATAGGTTCAGGTGTTGACTGTTCAACAATGGGTGCCTGCTCTATAGCAGGAGGAGGGGGCGGTGGTGTGGCAACGGATCCAGCTGGGCCTTTTCCTTTACCGTGTATTTCATCTAAAAGCTTGTCGAACTCTTCTTCGGATATGTCATCAGAACCAGCGGGTTTGACCTGAGCTTCAAGCGTCACTGAAGGCGCTTTGTTTTTTCCATGCAATTCATCGAGTAAACTCTCAAATTCTTCTTCAGTAATATTATCCGATAATGGCGGTACCGGTACAACCAGTTCACTGGAGCTTGTGGATTTAAGCATTTCTTCAAATTCTTGCTGAACCTCATCAGCTATCTCACCGCTCTGAGAAGGTTCTATTGGAGTTTGCGTCAACTTCGACGGAGGTGTTACTTCAGGTGTTTTTGCTACCGTTTCTGATTCATGAGTGACTGGGTTTTTAAAGGCTGAAATTTCAGCAATAAGTGTTGGGTCAGGTGGTGCTGGGTCTTCACCAGAACGAATAGACTCAAACATATCATTTACTACATCAAGGACCCGTAGAATAGCATCCATTAACGCGGAATCAGCAACGCGCTCTCCATTTCTGAGGATATCAAACACGTCTTCTGAGACATGACAAATCCCTACCATACCATCTAGCCCAAGGAAGCCGGCACCTCCTTTAACTGTATGAAAGCCTCTGAAAATAGAATTTAATAAATCGGAGTCCTCTGGTGATTGTTCCAGCTCAACCAGTTGCTCACTTAATTCGTCGAGAATTTCAGCGGATTCAACTAAAAAGTCTTGTAAGATTTCGTCTTCTAAATCAATGGCCATAATTATTCCTTAGAACCCTAAACTGGACAAAAGGTCGTCTACTTCATCTTGATTGTTTACAGCCCCTTCAACAACGATGCCGGGTACTGTCGGGCCTTCAAGTTTGTCTTTTGGCCCGGTCGCTTTGGTTGGGGTTACTGTTGCTTCTTGAGCCCCGGCGATTTTTACTAACTCAACTAAACTGTCTTCAACGTTTTGTACAAGCCCGATAACTTTCTTAATAACTTGCCCTGTCAAATCCTGAAAGCCTTGAGCCATCACAATTTCATTGGCCTTTTCGTGAACAAACTTAGTGTTTTTGCATGAGCTTTCAAGATATTTAGTGATTTCAGCTGACATGACCTTGAATTCAGGAAGCGATAATTCTCGGCTCAAAAATTTATTCCAATTTTTGTAAAGTTCTTCTGATTTATGTTCCATTTCAGTGGTAACAGGGATGACTTCTTCGATGGCAGTTAGCGTTTTGTTTGCTGCCTCATCTGTCATATCAATAACATAATTTAAGCGCTCTTTAGCATCTGGAATTCCTTTATCAGTTAAAGCGGTTAACTGATCGTCTAGCGCAAAGGTCGCTAAATTATCATGTAAATTGCGCGTTAGCTGTCCAACTTCTTTAAATAAGCGTTTTTCATTATCAATAGAAATCGCGCTTAACAGCTCAGCGGTTACTAAATTATCGTTACTCTCGATACTTTTAATTAATCGCTGGGCTTTTTCAAGCAATTCCAATCTATCTTGTTCATTTTGCATGTCTGCTCCGTTTGCCATTATTAACCGCTGGTCCGAGCAAAAATTTTATCGATTTTTTCTTTTAGCGTCGCGGCAGTAAATGGTTTGATAATATATCCATTAACTCCAGCTTGGGCTGCTTCAATAATCTGCTCTCTTTTGGACTCGGCGGTCACTAATAGTACGGGCATATTTGCAGTTTGAGGGTTCGCGCGTACGGTTTTTAGTAAATCGATTCCTGTCATGCCTGGCATATTCCAGTCAGTGACTAAAAAATCATAATCACCCGCTTTTAATTTTGGCCAAGCGGTTTGGCCATCATCTGCTTCGTCTAAGTTAGTAAACCCTAACTCTCTTAAGAGGTTTTTAACTATTCGTCTCATCGTAGAAAAATCATCTACAACTAGAATTTTCATATTCTTATCCAATTTGGACTACTCCTTACTGTTTAATTTTTATAACTGTATTATCGACCAATGACACTGCAAGTTTAGTCAAGAATTCTAAAATGTTTTGTAAAAATACTTTTTAAGGTGATGATTGTTGAAGATAGGTGATTTATTTACGTAAAAAACCTCACCCACTGCCCTTGGTTGTTAGTCGATTATCCTAGCACAAGGGAGTAGTTCTATGTTTTGCACTGGCTAACTTGACGTGGGGTGTATGAGTTTTTTTGGGTTAACGAGTACAGGTTAACAACTTATTATTTTCTTAATAATAATCATAGGTATTTTGCAAAAGGGGCTGCTAGAGACGCCCAATGGCCCAACAAGGTTGAGGAGCAGGACGCATCAAATAAAGTGAATGATTTAAGAACTATTTAAGTTTTTTTACTCGCTCAGCAGGGCTGATAATATCGGTCAAACGAAGACCAAATTTATCATTAATAACCACAACTTCTCCGCGCGCAATGAGAACTTTATTTACTAGTACATCCATCGGCTCACCAGCTAAACGATCAAGCTCAATGACGGAGCCTTGATTTAATTGAAGCAAGTTACGTATGCTAATTTTGGTGTTGCCTACTTCCATAGCCATCGTGACCGGTACATCCAAAATCACATCTAAATTAATTTCATGGTCAGAATCTGTTAACGCGTTTGATGAGGCCGTTTCGGCATTTGCTTGCTCGTTTAAGGCGTCGCCCCAATCTGCATCAGTGCTTGCTGCGGCTTGCTCTTCAAGGGCATCGCCCCAGTCTGCGCCAGCGCTGGCTTCTGCTTCACCTTCAGCTTGCTCGTTTAAAGCGTCACCCCAATCTGCATCAGCGCTTGCGGCAGCTTGCTCTTCGAGAGCATCACCCCAGTCGGCGCCATCATTATTCTCGTCATCACTCATTGTTCGTCCCCATTTATAATTGATTGCTTTTTGATAAAAGCAATCATTATGCCAAAAAAAAAGAACTTTAATTACAATGGCTTGGGTTTACGGTGTAAATTTGAGTCAAATTTAAGTCATTATTGTGGGTCATGTAGAGACCTTCGCTAGGCATTGAAGGACAGCCTTGATAAGTAAGCCTTTATTTTTGATAAAAAAGGAGGTGCTTTCGGTGTAATATTAACTTATCTAGTTGCTTTAGCTGCTGTTGAAGAAGCTAAAGCATAAGATAGGTTAGTATGAAAGGCATTTGGTTTAAGGTAAGGGGTGTTAGCATTTCCTATTATAAATATCTCCCTCTCACTATTGCGCGGCTTTTTTATATTTTTTGATAACTGTCATCGACTTGTCAGCATAAAATAATTTATTATAAACGTCTTTTTAACTGAGTTAATTATACGATGAAAAACCTAAAACTAAGCGTTCTCGATCAATCACCCGTGCATGATAATCAACCTGAATCTACGGGGTTATTTTCGACTATTGAGTTAGCTAAGGCATGTGACGAGGCAGGTTATCATCGTTATTGGGTCGCTGAGCATCACGGTACGCCGGGCTATGCCAGTCCATGTCCTGAAATGATGGTGAGTAATGTTGCGCATGCAACGAAACGAATTCGCGTCGGTAGTGGAGGCGTTATGTTGCCTCATTACAGCGCTTTTAAAGTAGCTGAAACATTTAAAATGCTTGAGGCATTTCACCCTGGTCGAATTGACTTGGGTGTGGGGCGTGCACCTGGTGGGCACCCGGTTTCATCAGCGGCTATTTCAGCACCAAGACAAACAGTCCCATCTGAGTATTACCCTAGTCAAACGCAAGATTTAATAGGCTATTTAAGTAATAATTTGCCCGCAGACCACCCCTATAGTCAAGCGATTGTTGTGCCAACTGATGTGGGTGCGCCGCCAGTTTGGATGCTAGGCTCTAGTGATGGCAGCGCTGAAATGGCGGGTGTGTTAGGTGCTGGCTTTGTATTGGCGTTATTTATTGGAACGCATGATAGACCCCCTGAAATTATTCAACGCTATCGTAAGGCCTTTAAACAAGGTGGTAGTATCGAAAAACCAGAGGCTATTATTGCTATAGCGGCGATCTGTGCCGATTCCAAAGAAGAAGCAGAGTTGATTGCCAGTAGTCATACATATTGGAAAGTACAAGCCTTTCGTCACGGTAAGATAGACACTTTTTTCTCACCCGAGGAGGTGATGGATAAGAAAAAGCAACTATCACTATCTGATCAGGCTTATTACGATGAAACCTTAGCAACGATGGTGACGGGTACACCTGAGCAGTGTCAGTCACAGCTAGAACAAACGGCCGAGTTATACGATGTGGATGAGTTAATGATTGTTAATGTGACTCATTCCTTTCAACCTCGCATAGCCTCCTATAAAATGTTGGCAAATCAATTTAATTTATAAGTTTATATTTAGGAGAAACCATGAGTTCAAACCCAGAAATTGCAAATAGTATTCAAACAGGTGCATTTAAAACTAACTATCATGATGTAGGTGAAGGCTCGCCAGTGTTTATGATTCATGGCTCTGGTCCTGGTGTAACGGCGTGGGCAAACTGGCGTTTGGTGCTTCCTGTACTGGCGAAAAATCACCGTGTAATTGCGCCAGATATGGCCGGATTTGGGTTTACAGAAAGAGTTGAAGATTATAACTACTCAATGGAGAACTGGGTTCAGCACGCCATTGACTTAATGGATGCGCTAGAAATTGAGAAAGCACATTTGGTGGGTAATTCTTTTGGTGGTGGTTTGGCGATAGCGTTGGCTATTAAGCACCCTGAACGTGTTAACCGCCTTGTTTTAATGGGCGCAGCGGGGGTTGATTTTGAGTTAACACAAGGGCTGGATGAGGTTTGGGGTTATGAGCCGTCTGTTGAAAATATGCGTAAGATGATGGATTTATTTGCATATGACCGCAGTTTAGTAACCGATGAATTAGCCGAACTTCGTTATAAAGCGAGTGTGCAACCTGGCTTCCAAGAGTCGTTTAGTAAAATGTTCCCTGCGCCACGCCAACGTTGGGTTGAAGCATTGGCTAGTGCGCCAGAAGATATTAAGAACATTCAGCATGAAACATTGATGATTCATGGTCGTGAGGATTTGGTTGTTCCGCCTATCACATCAACAACCTTGTTTGATTTGATTCCTAATTCTCAGTTACATATGTTTGGTTGTTGTGGCCATTGGACGCAAATTGAACATAATGCTCGCTTTAATGAGTTGGTGTTAGATTTTTTTGCTGAAGCTGAATAGTAAAAAAAGGTTATTGCATTGAAAATCACAGTAGTAGGTGCTGGTGGCATTGGTTGTTATTACGCAGCCAAACTAATACAAGCAGGTCATGCTGTGAAGCTCATTGCGCGCGGTGATCACCTGACAGCTATGCAAGAGCAGGGGCTCACGGTAAAGCACGCCTCGTTGCATTTTAACCAAATGGTTGATGCAACAAGTCTTGAACAGTGGTTTGGTGAGGCCAAGCCTGATGATGTCGATCTCATCATCGTTTGTTTAAAAGCGATGCAAACGCGAGTCTTTGCTGATCAACTAAGTCGTTGGTACCAGCAATATGAGGGGTGTGATTTGCCTCTTATGTTGTCGTTACAAAATGGTGTTGAAAATGAAATGCAATTTGCGAAGGTACTGCCTAAAGGCACGGTACTGGGTGGGATTGCTAGACGAATTGGTGCTCATATTACTCAGCCAGGTACGGTTGAATCAATCGGTCCGGCCCAAGTTATTCTTGGTGCCTGGCCAAATAATAAGGGCTTGAGTGAGGCGCTGCTGCAAAAAATTAAAAACTTAGTAAAATGCTTTAATGATGCAGGCATTCCTACTGAAACCTCAGATGATATTAATAAGGAGTTATGGCTTAAGCTGATTATTAATAATGGGTTAAACCCACTATGCGCGTTGTTGGAGCTAGAAACTGGAGAAGCAACGCCCGATTTGGCCTTGATGCCACTTATAAAGGGCGCAATGGAAGAAGCTGTGTTAGCAGCTAAGGCAAATGATGTTGAGTTATCAAGTGATGACTTGGAAGAGATGTTCGAGTTGATTGCAACGTTTGACTCAATAAAGCCATCCATGCTGGTCGACCGTGAAAAAGGGCGGCCACTAGAAATAGAAGAAATTTGTGGGGTGGTGATTCGTGGCTGCGAGAAAATAGGAAAAGATGCGCCTTACAATAAGGTGATCTCGACATTATTACGTCGAGCCGTAGAAAACGACTAGGCTTTAATGCCTCTTTTCAAACAGGCCCCAGGCTTATTGTTATTGCTTAGTTTTGCATTAACAATTATGAGTGCCTGGACCCCGATTAGCATTGACTGGGCCCAAGGGGGCTTGATGTGGCTGGCGGGCAGTATTTTGTTCTTTAGTTTGGCTCTCAAACAGAAAAAAATTATCTTGACGATTGCTTTTTTCGCAATGTTAAGTTGGATGGTCGCGTGGATCACCGGCGAAACATCTGATGTCGTGAAAGCCTTGTCGGCTAATCAGTTAATGATCGTGATGTTGATTGGGGTGCAATTCTTGCAGCTGGTCGCATTACCTCCGAGTGAAAAGGCTGAGCCGTTACCGATGGGCTTTAAAGCGTTTATTAGAACATATTTTGGTGTGCATTTTTTTGGCGCTATTATTAATCTATCGGCTGTTTTATTGGTTGCGGATCGCCTAGTAAAAGAAGCTCAACTATCGATGAACCAACAAAAGCTATTAACAAGGGCTTTTACATCTGGAGCGCATTGGTCGCCATTTTTTGCAGCATTTGCGGCATCTTTGGTGTTTACGCCCGATGCATCTTTACCAATAGTAATGGGTGTTGGTATGAGTATGGCAAGCATCGCGCTTGTTGTAACACTGTATGAAATCAAGGTGGATAAGAGTGAGTCAATCGATGGTTTTGTAGGTTACCCTATGCATTTTCAGGCGCTATGGCTACCGGTGGTTTTAGTGTTGCTTGTTGCCGTGATGCACACTTTATTCCCTGCTATTAGTGTGCTGATTTTGATAGCCATCTGCTCATTAGGCTTGAGTGTGTTTGTTTTGTTGTGGAGGAAAGGGGCAGGAGCCGCAACTACTGATTTCATCGGTCATACGATGAATAAGCTTCCGCAAATGAAAAACGAACTCTTACTTTTTTTAGTTGCTGGTATATTTGGTTCTGGTTTGGCGGCGGCACTTGATGGGCTATCTATAGCCATTCCTTTTCAACATTTTGATGGTATTGCCGCGTCGGTTATTTTATTGCTTATATTCCTATTGGCTCTTGTAGGTGTTCACCCTGTTATCAGTATTGCTGTTATTGGGCATTGGATTATGACCATTGAGCCTAATCAAACTTTATTGGCAATTATGTTTTTAATGGGGTGGGCTATCGGGGTTTCTGCTAGCCCTATATCTGGGATAAACCTTGCTTTGCATGGGCGCTATGGTGTGTCCGGGCAACAGATTTTTAAATGGAATATATCGTACGCGTTAAAGGTTTATGCGTGTGATTGCGTGATTTTATTAATCACTGCACATTTACTAGGTGTTTAAGGTGCTCGCTCAATTGCTCAAGAACAAGTATCATATAACACTATAAATTACCCCTAACCCACGGACATTTTAAGGAAGTATTGTTTTGACAGAGACTAAAAGACAGAATTCATTTAATAAAGAAGAGTTATTAAGTTGTGGCAGGGGGGAGTTATTTGGTCCTGGTAATGCGCAGTTACCTATGCCAAATATGTTAATGGTTGATAGGGTTATATCCATCACAGAAGATGGTGGAGCGAATGGGAAAGGACAAATCATAGCAGAACTGGATATTACGCCAGATCTATGGTTTTTTGAGTGTCACTTTCCAGGCGACCCGGTAATGCCAGGTTGCCTTGGTTTAGATGCGATGTGGCAGTTGGTCGGTTTTTATTTAGGTTGGAAAGGTGGTTTAGGGCGTGGTCGAGCTTTAGGTGTAGGTGAGTTAAAATTCACGGGTCAAGTGTTACCGACGGCTAAAAAAGTGACTTATAAAATCGACTTGAAACGAGTTATTATGCGTAAATTGGTCATGGGTATTGCTGATGCAGTGATGGAAGTAGATGGAAAGGTGATTTATGAAGCAAAGGATTTGCGCGTAGGACTATTTACCTCGACAGAAAATTTCTAA
>Ga0209121_10005085_pt1 | contig 12048 bp, 11 predicted proteins | sample Cruoilmetagenom3_FD_187292 | JGI IMG/M metagenome (GOLD analysis project Ga0209121, IMG submission 187292) | Oil polluted marine microbial communities from Coal Oil Point, Santa Barbara, California, USA - Sample 3 (SPAdes) (version 2) | ecosystem: Environmental > Aquatic > Marine > Oil seeps ... | reverse complement strand
TTTTGTGGAATTCTGTGAACCAATTCCTGTTCGGCCTCATGAAACCATTCTATAACCTCTAAAAAAATCAAGTTGTCTGTACCCATTTGTCCTCCATATTTCGAGACCTTTGCATAACGTCCCCTTTTGCCCAATTTCTGCGTCAGGCTCAAATTTTAATCCTCGAAATATCTGATATATTCCTGTGGTCTTCGGCGAGCTCAGTCGAACCGTTAAAATTTTCGCCTTCCTTGAACTTGAACAAAATTGAACATTCTGCAAAAATCTCATTTCTATTGTAGATTTTTCTACGAAAAGTTTTTACAGAATGAAAATCGGATTAAATAAGGAAAAACTTGAATTTATCGTGCATAATTGAGTAAGTTATGTAGAAAGATTAAAATGAAACAGGGTGGAGTGAAAACAGAAAAGCACAACACAATGCTTCGTAATGACAGGAATGAAACAAAATGGAAAAAGTTATACTGAGCCGTGTGACAACTCCCAGGGGGGAACTGCAATTACAACAATGGACTGTCACCGATAGTACCAGCCAACCCGTGTATGAGATCATCTTTAACGGTGTCTTTCTTATGGCAAGTTACAACGAACTGTCAGCAAAGGCAGTGGCCTCTCTGGCCATTGAGCCGCTGGTATCGGAGAGGCAGGATATGAAAATCCTGATTGGAGGTCTCGGAATCGGTTACACACTTCAAGCCGCCCTCGAATGCGGCGGTATACGGGCCGTCGATGTCGTTGAAATAGATAAACATATAATAAACTGGGCAAAGAATTACTTCACCGAACTCAACGGAAAGGCTCTCTCCGATCCCAGGGTGCACCTTATACAGGCGGATCTCGTTGATTACATTCAAAAGACAGATAAAACCTATGACGTCATCATTCTGGACGTCGATAATGGCCCCACAATGCTGGCAATGGAAAGTAATCAGAATCTGTATGAAGAGCCCATGCTGTCCGGGATGAAAAATATCCTTACCGATGGCGGAGTATTAACAGTATGGGCAGAAAAAGAATCCCCCCCCTTCAGGAAACGTCTCGGAGAAATCTTTGGTCAGTCAGAGGTAATCACGGTACAGGAGATGGATATGCGCGGTAGTCTAACCGATTATTTCATCTACCGGACACGCGCATTTAAGTGAGAGCCCATATTCAGAGGACAAAGTACCAAAAGCATCCCCATTGTCATGTCAACGATACTCCGTCACTTCGAAGGAGTCTTCACGACTGAGAAATCTTAATGAACAAGGAATGTTACAAAGATCTCTCCCTTTGGTCGAGATGATATGGAACTTGAGAAACACTATAATAGTAATACAATCGCCCACCAGATGGGGGATCATGATATTTTACCTGTAGTTTTTTTATTTGACAGGCAGATTTGTTTTTACATATAGTTACGTCATCAACGTTACATAAAAATGAGGGATGAATGTTTAATCTTAATTCCGGAAAAATCGCCATTATTGGACCAGGGAGACTGGGAACTTCTTTTGCCTACAAGTTTGGACGTGATGGCAAAGAAGTAACAATATATTATCATGATGCCGGCCTATGCGAAGAAATCAACAAAACCCGTCTCAACCCCAAACACCTGACAAGTGACCTCTCCAGGATACTGGGTGGTATGGACAGGGTTCCCCGACTACCGAAAAACGTTTCTGCGACAAATGATCTTGAAAAAACTGTGGAAGAAAACGATTTTATTGTTCTCTCCATAACGATGAACAGACTTCCGGAACTGTTGAGCTACCTGAAGCCTATCATTGCCAAGAAGAAAGGCGAAACCTGCATCCTGTCTCCTATCAAAGGGCTTGCCTCAAATGAAAAAACAAGGGAACTGATAACACCTTCAATGATGATTAATAATCATTTCTTTGACATTCATCATAAGTTTGAAATTATCTGTATCGGAGGTCCTTTCTTCGATATCGATATAGCCATGGGAAAACCTGTCTGTGTAACGGTTGCCGGAAAGAAGAAGATATCACGGGGCGTTAAGGCAGAATTACTGGATGTCAATCAGAGGGAATTAACCTCCTATTACAATTTCGATATTATCGGCATAGAAGCCTGTGGTGCATTGAAAAACATTGCGGCAAATTTAAAAGGAGTCTTAGAATGTCTGAATTTTGGAGATTCCATACCGGGAACTCTTTTCGCAAGATCGGGAGTCGAAATCAGATCATTATTGAAATTGCTGGGTGGAAGTTTCCAGTCCTTTTACAGCCAGTCCGGGGTCGGAGATATGTATGTAACCCTTGCTTCAGACGCCAGCAAGAATTTCAGATACGGTAAACTATTCTATGAATTATTTAACGGGAACCCCATAGAAACAAATATTCAGGTATTAGAAAGGATAGACGGAACACCTGAAGGTCCAAATACCATTAAAAATGTCCACAGATACCTAGAAAAGAAAAATATGTACAGCCCTCTGTTTCACTGCGCCTATAAGATTTTTAACGAAGGCGGCTCCAAAGAAGAAATTGTAGAGCGGATTATTCAGGCCTGCCAGTTCGACAAGAGAGAAAAAGAGTATATTGGTCCCCTCTCACGCTCACTTTACAGGTTAATCCCGGACATCTGGTATAGAAGACACAAGGGATTTTTATCAAAGTTTAATCCTTGAGAACCAAGGCGGCAAAGCCGCAAGGACTGAGCAATGAGGACTGAGGACTAAGGGCTGAAGGCTAAAGGTTTTTCCCTTGATCCTTTGTCCTTGTCCCTTTTCACTGTTGACACAAAAACCGCAGTTATTGAGAATAAATAATCTAAAGATAATCCAGAATCTGCAAAAGATCCGTTATCACCAGGTCAGGTGTAATATCGCTGCATCTTTTGTCATCCGCCCTTAGCCTCAATGACCTGCTGTCTCCCGCAAAGAGGGCCGTCTGAAAACCAGCCTCACTGGCACAACAGATATCCTTTAACATATCATTACCTACATATAATACATTTCCCCTCGGTATTCCCGATTCTTCAAGATTTTCAGCCGCTCTTTTATACAGGAAAAGCGAAGGCTTTACATATCCATAAACATAGGAAAAGAACATGAAATCTGCGACGAAACCAAGATCTTCAAGAGTCGAATTCAAAAACGCATAAAAAAGATACGGCGTATAAAACTGGGCATTTGAAATGATACCCATTGGAATATTTTTCATTTTACATGAAGCAAGAACCTCTTTCAGATGGGGCATAGGATATACGGGATTTACAATAAGTTCATACTCCGCGGCAAATTCTCTAACTGTATTATTATCTTCTATATTTAGTACTTTCTTCCATATGTTCTCAATTTTAACCTCAGGAAAGTCCACTCCTTGATGTTTCAGATCTTCTTTTCCCTTCTTAATCTTATCAAGAAACTCTTCCGGCAGGGTTTGGGCATTTTTTTTAATATGGAATTTTTCAAGTAAATCTCCTATGCCGGCGATATTTTGTTCGGCTTCTTTTTTCGCCATGCTGATATCCCCTGCTTTGCTTATAAAAAGGGTACCGTATACATCAAAGAGAATGGCCCTGATCTTCCCCTTCGTTTCTCCCTTTTTATGAAAGTCTGTAGGTATTGGATACAAGGGGCTGGAATATTGGAGAATTAATTTTTCTAATGACATGTTTGCTCCGTTTAAGGATTACTTAAAAACCACCTGTTGAATATTTATGAAAAAACGCGTGGTGTGTCAAGGTCATATAGACACCATATTATAAGATTGACAACACAATCATATGAAGATATGAGGGCATGACAGACCCTGAGTGAATTACCCCGCCTAAAGGCGGGGTATCTAAAATAATCTCCTCCCCCTCGAGGGGGAGGATTAAGGTGGGGGTGAAAATTTAGTCTGATTTCCCCCTCACCCTTCCCTCTCCCTCCAGGGGAGAGGGTATAATAAGGATGCCATTCATCCCCGTGCACAGCACGGGGTATTCCGGCATGATTTCATAAAAAGCGGGGGCATATTATCAATGGAAATGCAAAAAGTACGAAATCTGATGGTAACCGGTGGTTGTGGCTTTATTGGAAGCAACTTCATTCACTATATTTTAAATAAAACGGACTTTAGCGGAAGGATTATCAATGTAGATAAGCTAACCTATGCCGGAAATCCCGAAAACGTAATGGAAATAGAAAAAATGTATCCTGAAAGATACATTTTCGAAAGGGCGGATATATGCGATTTCAGTTTAATGAAGGAACTTTTTTCGCGATATGATGTGGACGCAATCTGTCATTTTGCTGCTGAATCGCATGTAGACAGATCTATCAGGGGACCGGGAGCATTTATACACACAAATATCATTGGAACTTATAATCTCCTCGAAACGGCCCGTGCCAGTGCGGAACAATTTATTCTCTTTCACCATATCAGCACTGATGAAGTTTATGGCAGTCTTGGTAAAAGGGGCCTGTTCAGGGAAACGACTCCTTACCGACCGAGCAGTCCCTATTCCGCATCCAAGGCATCCTCCGATCATCTTGTAACGGCTTATTCTAAAACCTTTGGTCTCCCTGTAACCATATCTAACTGTTCCAACAATTACGGGCCTTATCAGTTTCCGGAAAAACTGATTCCTCTGGTTACCCTCAACGCAATGGAGAGAAAAGAACTGCCCGTTTACGGAGACGGCAGGAACGTCAGGGACTGGCTTTACGTAGAAGATCACTGTGAAGCAATATGGACTATTATGAATTCCGGGAAGAGAGGACAGACGTACAACATCGGTGGCAATATGGAAATGGAGAATATTGTCATTGTAGAAATGATCTGTGATATACTGGATGAAATCTACGGCCCCGACAGTGGTAATTCAAGAAGAAATCTAATCACCTTCGTTAAGGATCGACCAGGACATGACAGGAGATACGCCATAGACTTTACCAAATTAAGCAAGCATTTAAACTGGTCCCCCAGGGAGTCATTCGAGACAGGATTGAGAAAAACCATACAGTGGTATATCGATAATAAAAAATGGGTGGATCGGATTAAAAGCGGAGAATATAATTCCTGGATCGAAGAACAGTACGGGGAATAAGGATATAAAAGCAATTTTGAATGTTGAATTTTTAATTTTGAATTAAGGACAAAGGAACAAGGATAAAGGCCCGTAGAGAATTAGCGACACCGAACAAAGTTTCAAATGTCAAAGTCTAAATGCCAAAAAGAAAAGGTTGACATTTGAACTTTGTGATTTGTCATTTTCAATCCTGTTATCTTTTCACAGTGTCTTCAACAATAAAGGGGGTTGACCTCACTCCAATGCTCCCTTTTCTGACCCATATTCGGATTACCCTGATGGACTCTCCCTCCATTGTCACCAAACTCGGCATTTCTTCTACACCCTTTATATCCGCCGTGGCAAATTCGTAGTAAGATATATTTGAACTGAGAGGATCTATTATTAAAATGATTTTATCTGCATCACAAGGATGCTTCTCCGGCGTTCCAGTAAAAGAAATATGATTTGTTATAAAATCGGGCTGTCTTCTATAGGCATCAATTTCAAACTTTTCTGTATGTTCCAGCAGTTTTTCAATGGGCATAATCTCCTCCACTTATTAGATAAACAGGGACTGCGAATTTTTTTCCATCAGAAAATGGTTGCCCTGCCTGTCCGTCCTAATACGGCAAAGGGCTGAGCAATGAGCAATGAGGACTAAAGGCTAAGGGTTTTTCCTTGAACCTTGAACCTTGAACCTTGAACCTTGATCCTTGTACCTTTTCACTACTGAGACCAACATTCGCGCAAAAAACGCGCAGTTGTTGTGAATAAAGACTCTAATTACTCACTTTTTGTACAATGTCAAGTGACAGTATTTTTTATTGATGGAAAGTGCCCCTTATGATAGAAGCTGCATATGCTGAACGTGGGATTAACAGGTGGGATAGGAAGCGGAAAATCAACCGTTGACAGGCTTTTCAGGGCAAAGGGAGCATATATAATTGATTTTGATGAACTCGCCCATCTTGTGGAAGAACCGAACGAACCGGCATGGAAAGAAATTGTTGAGAATTTCGGGAGGGAAATCCTCAACACGGACGACACCATAAACCGGGAAAAGCTGGGGGACATTGTTTTCCGCGACAGAGAAAAGCTGAAAAAATTGAACAGCATTGTCCACCCTGCTGTTTATGATGAATGGAAAAGGGAGATTGACGACATCCGAAAAGAAAAAAAAGATGCCATTATCATATCTGACATACCGCTTCTCATGGAAGTGGGAATGCAAGATGCAGTAGATGTCACAATCCTTGTCTATATATCTCCTGAAGAACAAATTAAAAGGGTTATGAAAAGAAACGGATACAGCCGTAAAGAATCTGAAGACAGGCTGAATTCGCAAACGTCAATAGATGACAAGATCCCCTGTGCTGATTTTATCATAAACAATGAAGGCTCTATAAAAGAAACGAAAAAGGCTGTTGATGAAGTATGGGAAAATCTCATTAAAAAAGAAAAGAAAATGAGAAAAGAATATGCAAATATTGGAGGCAGAAAATGATAGAGAAAAATGTACTGACCGATTTTTGCTCAAAAGTATCGGAACCTGTAATCGATCCTTCCACCTATGTCCATCCCCTTGCGGCGGTTATCGGTAATGTAATCCTCGGAAAAAATATAATGGTCTCACCCATGGCTTCCATCCGCGGAGATGAAGGCCAACCGTTGCATGTTGGTGATGATTCAAACGTTCAGGATGGCGTTATCATACATGCACTTGAAACAGAAGAAAATGGAAAACCGGTTAAAAAAAATATTTATGAAGTCAACGGCAAAAATTACGCCGTTTATATAGGCAAAAGGGTTTCTCTTGCCCATCAGGTACATGTCCATGGTCCCGCAGTCATACAGGATGATACCTTCGTTGGAATGAAGACACTTGTCTTCAAATCTTATGTAGGAGAAAAATGTGTGGTTGAGCCCGGTGTCATTCTTATGGGAGTAACCGTTCCGGACCACAGGTATGTACCGACAGGCGCTGTAATAAAGACTCAAGAAGATGCGGACAATCTGCCTGAGATAACCGAAGATTATCCGATGAAGGACATGAATAAAGCTGTCGTCCACGTAAACACAAGCCTGGCAAAAGGCTATCTGAAAACTTTATAGAAAAGACAGAAAAAAGAATTATAAACAGGACAAATCGCCGAACATACAAAACTAAATATGTCCAGTATTTCTCAGGGTTTCTCTAAAGACGTGATAAAAGGCTTCATTATCAGCTAAGCCATGTTTTACAATCGCACCGAAATCATCAATGTTTTCCTCATTGATAATTATGTTAACGCTCCTGTTAAAAGCGGCCATATTATCCATCGTCCGGAACATGCTGCTTATCAATACTACAAAGATATTTCTCCGGATGCTGATGGGCAAGCGATTGAGGGACTGTATTACAACATTGCTGCCTGGATCACTGGTTTCGTAAACCTCGTTCACCACGACCAGTTGATATACATGGAATCGCATGCTTTTGAGCGCTTCCCGGGCAGAAGACGCTTCTGTGATATAATAACCCTCCTTTTTCAGGTCATCTACGATTTTTGCTCGTATGGAAGAATCATATTCACAAATCAGAGCTGTTTCTATACCCTCTTCAATAAAACCGAATGGCTTATCCGAAGCATCATAAGGATCGGATGAAATCTCATCAAGAAGTTCTTTCTCCTCATCCATCATACTATTCTCCTTTTGAGACCTTTGCAGAATGTTCAATTTTGTTCAAGTTCAAGGAAGGCGAAAAATTTAACCACAGGAATATATCGGATATTTCGAGGATTAAAATTTGAGCTTGACGCAGAAGTTGGGCAAAGGGAATGTTATGCAAAGGTCTCCTTTTATAACCTTCTCTTTGTTTTTCCATAGTCCCTGTCGAGCTTCAATTCGTCTATTTCAGTAGTTACTTCACCTCGTGCAGTCTTTATAGAATCTATACCACGACCGACAACTCCTTTTGTCGTAGCATATGCCAAAGCGGTCTCTTCCGTAATCAGGCCGCTTTTATATAACGCAATGATGCTGTCATCAAATGTTGTCATACCAAAAGCCCTGCCCGCCTCGATGATATCATTAAAGGTTTTCCCTTCTGATTCCCCGTGAATGATCGAATCCTTTACCCTGATGTTCGTTCCCATTATTTCAAAGGCGGCAATCCTTCCACCACCAACCTTGGGCAACAATCTCTGACATATTATCCATCGTACCGTATCAGCCAGGCGGATTCGAACCTGGTTTTCTTCCTCCGAAGTGAACATTCCGATTATTCTGTTGATAGTCTGGCCAACATCAACGGTATGGAGTGTGCTAAACACCAGATGTCCGGTTTCCGCGGCAGTCAACCCTATCTCTAACGATTCCCTGTCTCTCATTTCACCAACGAGAATAACCTTGGGAGCCTGTCTCAGGGCCGCACGAAGTCCAGTGGCAAATGTGTCAAAGTCTGCACCCAGCTCCCGCTGATTAAAGGTGGCCTTCTTGTGAGGGTGCTGAAATTCAACAGGATCTTCGAGAGTTATAACATGAACTGACTGATTCTCATTTATAACGTCTAATATAGCGGCTAATGATGTTGTTTTTCCACTACCCGTTGCACCGGTGAACAGTACAAACCCGTTTTTTTCCTTGGCTAAATCATAAAATATTTTTGGCAAACTCATTTTGTCAATAGTGGGGATTTCGGTTTCAAGTTTACGCATCGCGATGGAGTAACTTCCACGCTGGGAAAAAATATTTACCCTGAATCGGGCCTTGTCCGGAATCTCGTACGAAGTATCACACGATCCTTCTTTCAGTAGCATTTCCGTCAAACGACGATCTTGATTAATAATATTCAGCGCAAAGATCTCTGTTTGAAAGGGGGTAAGCCCGGGAAACGGTGGATCGATGACAGTGGCCAGTTGACCGGAGGTTTCCACCTGAAAGGGCTTGCCAACTGTCAAATTCAGGTCAGAAACATTATCATACGAATCGAGCATCTTGCTTAGTATATAATCAATTTCCGATTTTCTCATAATCACTCCCTGAGACATTTGGATATGGTTTGTTGACACCTGATTTCACAGAAACAGGTTTATTGGTAACCAGTAACCGGTTCACACCTCCGTAAAATCTGTTGGGGGCTTCTTTAAAAATGGTCTGAACTTTGTTTTGTCGTTTGCCTTGGTGTACGCCTCGTCCGAGCTTATCCACCCTTTGTTCAAAAGGTCCATAATTGAGTCATCCAGAAGCTGCATACCATACTTTTTGCCCGTTTGTATAACAGAAGGAATCTGAAATGTCTTGGATTCCCGGATGAGATTACGGGCAGCCGGTGTGGCAATTAAAATTTCGAGAGCTACACAACGCCCCGGCTTATCAATACGCCTGAAAAGAACCTGTCCGATGATGGCCCGGATTCCGTCAGCAAGAGTTGACCGGATCTGCATCTGTTCACTCGCCGGGAAAACCTCAATAATACGGTCTATTGTCTTGGGTGCACTGGTCGTATGAAGGGTTCCAAAGACAAGATGTCCCGTTGAAGCCGCCTCAACCGCCAGTGATATTGTCTCAAGGTCTCTCATCTCACCAACAAGGATGATATCCGGATCCTCTCTCAGGGCACCTCGAAGAGCCGCGGAAAAGGATTTTGTATGGATGCCTACCTCCCTGTGGTTTATAATACAACTTTTGCTTTCATGTACAAATTCAATCGGGTCTTCTATGGTAATAATATGATCCTTCCGCGTGCGATTTGCTTCGTCGATAATAGCAGCAAGGGTCGTGGATTTGCCACATCCTGTTGGCCCCGTAACCAGAACCAGTCCCCGGGGAAGGGATGCCAGTTTTGTTATGACGGGGGGAAGCCCCAACGCATCCCCGGTAAGAATCTTACTGGGGATCTCTCTGAAAACGGCTCCTACACCGTATTTTTGTTGAAAGTAGTTTGCTCTGTATCGCGCGAGACCGGGAACTTCATAAGCAAAATCTATGTCACCCGTTTCTTCAAACTGCTTAATCTTGTGTTCCGGTGTAATCTCATAAAGCATTGCTCTTAATTCATCATTATCCAGGGGATCATACTTGATTCGCTCCATCTCACCCCTGATCCTGATCACGGGCTGCAGGCCTGCAATAAGGTGAAGATCTGACGCTCCCTGTTCATTCATGAGTTTGAAAAAGGCATCTATTTTTGCCATATTACTTCTCCTTGATTTTAACCCAGAGTTTACAATATTTCTTCAAGTTATTAATCGTAAAATATTCATAAAACTTTAGTCAACTACGTGTTCTTATACGTAAAGAAATAGATCATTGTCAAGAAATCAAATATTTGTCGATTCATTTAATCTTTAATGCTATGAAATCAAGATACTTTCTCCGGAGGATAAGAGTATGGTACACAGTTTATTTACTGATGAAGATTTGAAAAGGATCCGGGATGATGGAATATCAAAGGAAGACATAATGGCCCAGCTTAAGATCTTCAAAAAAGGGTTCATCCCGGTAAAATTAAAAAGACCGTGCACTGCCGGGGATGGAATCGTCGTGATCCCCGATGCAGACAGGGCACCTTTAATAAGGACCCATGATGATGCAGCCCGACAGGGAAGAATGATCAAGTTTGTACCGGCTTCAGGCGCAGCCAGCCGCATGTTCAGGAACTGGTTTAGATATGAAGCTATGGAGGATTTCAAAACCAGCCAAAGCGGAATTGACTTTGTGAGAGATCTCCCGCAATTCGCTTTTTATAACGATCTACAAAAAATTATTTCACAAAACGGTCGGGACATCAACGATCTTATAAAAGATGATAAACCTAATATTATACTCCCATATATCCTGACATCAAAAGGGTTAAATTATGCTCATCTTCCAAAGGCCCTTCTAAAATTCCACTCCTATCCTGAGCATAATCGTACATCTCTTGAGGAACACCTTGTTGAAGCAGCCCTTTATGTGCAAAACGCAGATCATAAGTGCAATGTACACTTTACCGTATCTGATGAACATAAATTGGAGGTTCAGGATCACATTACCCGCGTAAGGAAATACTATGAAGACAAATACGGCGTCACGTACAATGTTTCTGTTTCAATACAACTCCCGTCCACAAATACTATAGCCGTCGATATGTACAGCAGTCCTTTTCGGGACGATGAAGGAAGACTGGTTTTCCGTCCCGGAGGGCACGGAGCCCTTCTTAAAAATCTGAACGCAATTGACGGAGACATTATATTTCTGAAAAATATTGATAATGTTACGCCAGACCGGTTAAAGCCGGCAACGGTCCTCCATAAAAAGATCCTGGCGGGTTACCTGGTACAAATTCAAGAGGAAATATTTGCGAATTTACGCCTCCTCACAGAAGAACAGGTGGATAATAAAATACTTTCCGGGATAGCCCGTTTCTGCAACGAGAAAATCTTTATAGACCTGCCCCTGGCGTTCGAAGATTTCTCCCCCTCGCGAAAGATCGACATCATGATTGACAAGCTGAACCGACCACTTCGAGTATGCGGCATGGTTAAAAACGAAGGAGAACCGGGTGGCGGACCTTTCTGGACAGATGAGAACGGAACACAATCACTTCAAATTATAGAACAGGCGCAGATCGATTTTAAATCAGATGAGCAAAAACGAATATGGAACTCATCCACCCATTTTAATCCGGTCGATCTGGTTTGTGGTGTAAAGGACTACTGGGGCCGGAAATTTGATCTTGAAAAATATGTCGATAAAAATACCTATCTTATTTCAGGTAAATCCCTTGAGGGAAGAAATCTCAAGGCTCTGGAACTTCCCGGTTTATGGAACGGGGCCATGGCCAGTTGGAATACTGTCTTTGTGGAAGTCCCTATTATAACTTTTAATCCCGTCAAGACAATAAACGATCTTTTGAGGAAAGAGCACTTGCCGGATTGACTCGGAGCCGGGCTCTGCCTGAATGGACGAAACGTTTGCATAACTACGCTTTTGGTCATTGTGAGGAGCAAAGCGACGCGGCAATCTATTATGATTACATGGAGTTATAGATTGCTTCGCTTCGCTCGCAATGACAATATG
>Ga0209121_10005083_pt1 | contig 12049 bp, 13 predicted proteins | sample Cruoilmetagenom3_FD_187292 | JGI IMG/M metagenome (GOLD analysis project Ga0209121, IMG submission 187292) | Oil polluted marine microbial communities from Coal Oil Point, Santa Barbara, California, USA - Sample 3 (SPAdes) (version 2) | ecosystem: Environmental > Aquatic > Marine > Oil seeps ... | reverse complement strand
CCCAACATACCAGCCCTCATCCACCCAATATTCCAATGTGAAATGCCTTAACATACTCTACCCCCATCCTTTGCAAGGTACCAACTCGCCTTCTATGAATTTCGCAAATGGCTTCTTTAATTTGTTACCTCCTCTCTTGGATATCTGAGGAATGTTTCTCTGGTTTTGCCGAGTCCAAGAAGGCTTTTTGTGTGAAGTGAACATAGACGCAGCATTCGTGGCATCTTAATCAGCATTTCCTGTTGTTATTCGTTTTGGGTAATCCCTTTTATACTTGCTAACTATCCTTGCAAGCTGGTTCTTAAGTTCATCATTTTTTGCTAAGAAGAGGAAGAAGATTTCATTATCGGATATGTATATTGGCAAACACCGTGTGAATTTTCGCAAATCATTTGACCGCCCTTTTGGCGAATACTCTTCATGTCTAAACTGAGCTTGTGGAAAATGTTGGTATATCATCAGTATTGAATCTTCGTCCATACGCCCATAGAGATTCTTAACATCTTGGTAGAGAAGATGTTCCTCTCCCGAATTTTTGATCTCTAATCCAATGTCCGGGTCTACAAAAACCAGAGAGTTGCGCAGGAAATCTTCGGGTATGTTTTCGAAATACTCACCTCGTGTCTCATGGTTAAAATATTCATGTCCTTTGTAAATGCCCACTCCGATGCCTTCTGATTTAAAGTAAGTTTTTATCTCGGTAAAATCCCTTTTATCAACGTCAACTTTGTATTTCTCATTAAGAAAGTTGATTAGCCTTTTGTTTTTTGTCCCTGGCCTGCCGGCTTTCTCCGCTCCGTTAAAGTCCCTCTTGTTTCCCTCTCTTCTAAGCTTGTTTCTAGTCAGCATGGGGATGAAGGAGAGTCTTTTCAATGGGGTTATCTCCTGCAAAACTCGCTGTATCAGATCATACTTAAATAAGTCCCTAACATCTCCAAAATACTGATTCTTCATAATAGTTCCTCCATTGCAACATTGCCTAATACCATGCAGACGAACTCAGGGTTCGCCTAATCCGATATATTTTGACCCGTTCTATGTATTATATACGACTCTGCAAGCTCGAAATACCTTTGGGCAATGGCTAAAACCTTTGTTTTCTCTTCCTGAGAGATATAGGGGTCATCTAGCTTAAAGCTTTCCACTTTCCCCCTGACATAGGCGCGGTAACATTTGTAGAAGTTGAGCAATTTTAAAAGCTCTTCGTCATGACTTAGTTCCACATAGGTATTCACCAGGTTTTGAGAAAGGTCAGCCCGCTGGTAGCGGTCTAAATCCATAGCCAAAAAGGCAATCTCCGAAGCCACATCGGAATATCTGAATCTGTCGTTAAACTCAATGCAATCGTAAATGCAAATATCATCAGTAAAGCAAATATGGGCAGCGTGAAGGTCACCATGACAATCCCTTATTCTGCCTTCCCTTACTCGCTTATCGAACAGGCTGGCATTGCTTTGCATAAAATCATCGGTGTAACTTCTAATTAGGTTATACTTCATTGAAGGGATAGAAAGGCCAATATATTTCTCAGTTTGAGCGAAGTTCTCATCGGTATTTTGACGGATAACATCTAATTTGCCGAAGGCGGCAATCTCTGGATTTGTCTCAGCATTCTGGTGAAAGCCTGCCAACTTTTCAGCTACCTTGGCTACCATTTCGTGAGTTACTTGACCTTTGGGCAAAAGCACATCCATCATACGGTCCTGAGGCAGTTGCCTCATTTTGACAGCATATTCTATTACTTTACCTTCCCCTTCAATGCGGAGTAGATTGCTTCGTCCCCTTCGCTTCGCTCTGGGCTTCGGCTCACTTACTCCTCGCAACGACATTGTTATTGGCACCACAGCTAAATAAATATCAGGACAGAGACGTCTGTTTAGCTCCAGCTCTTGATGGCAAAAGAAATGGCGTTTCTCCAAAGTGGTGTAATCTAGGTATCCCAGGTCGACTGGCTTTTTCACCTTATAGACATAGTCACCAGTAAGGAAAAGGAAAGACATCTGGGTCTGGACTAACTTTATCTCTTGCGGTTTGTGAGGATAAGCTTGGGACTTAAGGAGCGACTTAACTATGGATGGTAATATTGATGACACTAAGCTTCTCTTGAAATTTTAGGGCCTTTCCCATACGGCTGCCATTCCTTGTCCACCGCCAATACACATACACTCCAAGCCACGATGCAGATTTCTATGTATCATATCATAGATGATGGTGACTGCTATTCTTGCCCCAGTGCAGCCAATGGGGTGCCCCATAGATATACCGCTGCCATGAAGGTTAATGTGATCAAAATCCCAATCAAGCTCTTTCATGCAACCCAGCGTCTGGGAGGCAAAAGCTTCATTAAGCTCAATAACATCAAAATCTTTATTGGTAAGTCCTGTTTTTTTGAACACCTTTCTCACTGCAGGAATGGGACCTAATCCCATGTACTTGGGGTCTATTGCACCTGAAGCCCAGTCTCTAAGGGTTGCCATGGGTTCAAGCCCTAATTCCTTAGCTTTATCTCTTGACATAAGCACTACTGCTGCCCCACAATCGTTAATCCCTGAAGAGTTACCTGCAGTAACCATTCCGCCTTCTCGGAATGTTGGAGGAAGTTTAGCCATCTTTTCCATGGAAGTATCCATAGGTCGCTCATCAGTGTCAAAAACAATGGGTGGCCCTTTTCTCTGTGGAACGGGAAAAGGAACTATCTCATCTTTAAATATGCCATCCGCTATAGCTTTTCGAGCCCGCATATGGCTAAGGTAGCCTATCTCATCTTGCTGTTCCCGAGTGAAGCCAAACCTATTGGCGATTTCCTCTGCAGTATTTCCCATATGATAGCCATAAAATATTTCCCACAATCCATCAAAGACCATAAGGTCTATAAGCTCTCCCTTAGCTCCAACATCCATGCGATAGCCCCAGCGGGCTTTAGGGAGAACGTAGGGGCAATGGCTCATAGCCTCCATACCTCCGGCAACCACAACTTCTGCTTCACCCGCAATTATGGCTTGTGCTCCTAAAGTAATAGCTTTTAAACCTGAAGCACAAATTTTGTTCACCGTCGTAGCAGGGGTTTCTTTGGGAATGCCAGCGTAGATACATGCCTGGCGGGCTGTGTTTTGTCCTTGTCCTCCTTGAAGGACATTCCCCATAATTACCTCGTCAATCTGAATGGGACGCAAAGAAGGGTCATAGTCATAGTGCCTTTTCTCTAACTCTATTATTCCATCGGACCTAAGTGCATCAGGACCATAACTAAGTAACTCTTCGCTAGACTTTGGCCTTAGCCCTGCTCGCTTAAGCGCCTCCTTAATTGCCGCGGTACCTAGATCAACAACAGGTATATCCCTTAAAGAACCACCAAAAGTGCCAATTGCTGTTCTCGCGCCACTTACAACAACAACTTCTTCTTGCATAGTTTTAACCTCCTTTTTAATATCATAAGATCTTACAAGGACCTTCGCACAAGTTCCTTACCTTATAAACATAGCCACCCATAAGTAAAAGGAAGGACATCTGCGTTTGGATTAGTTTTATCCCTTGCGGTTTGTGAGGATAAGCTTGGGATTTAAGCAAAGCCTCAGCAATGGGTTGCATTAATTACTCCTATCTGATTACCTCACGATGAAGCTTTAAAAGCCAAGAAAGTTTCCTTCTCCCCTCCATGCTCTGCCTCAACGTAATCCACAGCGACGGGTGTTCCAATTTTAATCTGCTCAGGCTTCGTGACATCCATCCCCAAAATGCGAGCTGCAACCCTTGCACCTTCTTCCAACTCAACAACGCCACTGCAATAATGGTGTTCTCTATCAAATCCTTCCTCAACCATTAAAGGAGCACCAACAGCTACAACAGTATAGGCAGCAAGCTTTCCTTTTCCTTTCATATTCACTAGCTCCATTTCGCTTCCCTGACATTTAGAGCATATAGGTTTTGGAGGAACAAAGATATGTCCACATTTCTTACATTTCGAACCTACTAATTTTTTCTCTCTGAGGAATTTATGATAAGCTGAGCTATAAAATTCATTTTCAGCTACTTCAGAAAATTTGCTTTCTAAAGCCATTAAATTTACCTCCTCTCGAAAATGTTAACTACAACAGTAGCACCATGTGCTCCAACATTATGCATTAATCCCAAATCAACGTCCTTTTTCTTAACCTGTCTTGGTCCACATTCTTCTCTCATTTGTTTAAATATTTCTACAACCATTCCTGTGCCAGATGCGCCTATAGGATGTCCCTTGGCTTTCAATCCACCATCCATATTTATTGGCAATTTCCCATCCAGCCTATTTTCTCCTTCTCTAATTGCCTTGACTGCTTCACCTGCTTTATAGAAGCCTAGGTCCTCCATAGCAAGTATTTCAGCTATGGTGAAGCAATCGTGAACCTCGGCAAGCTTTATATCTTTGGGGCCAACATTGGCCATTTCATAAGCCTCTTTCGTTGCCAATTTAGCACCCATTATTGATGTCATATCTTCTCTTTGGGCTAGAGGATAATCGCTTGCCTGCCCAGTGCCGATGACATATATAGGTTTATCGGTAAAATCCCTGGCTATATCCTCAGCAACTAAGAGAACTGCAGATGCTCCATCGCAAATCGTAGAGCAGTCAAATAACCTCATAGGCCAAGCTATGACAGGGTTTTGTGCCGGGTCATGTAAAAACTCCAGTTCATCTGCCCAATGAGGCTCAGGCAGCCCTTTCTTAACTGCTGATGCAATTCGCCTTTTCATGAAATCTGTGATGGAAACATCAAAATGCGCCTTTGGATTGAGGCTGCCATTATAGTGATTTTTTATACCAAGTCTCATAAAATCTTCAACGGTGGTGCCATATTTTGCCATGTGAGCTGTAGCGATAGTAGCGTAGATACCAGGGAAAGTTTCGCCAGCAACGAACTCAGTATCCGGGTCTAACGCCATGGCAAGAGCATCAGTTACATGAGCAGTATCCAAGTTAGTCATCTTCTCTATTCCCCCAGCCAAAACGATATCGTAGATTCCAGAGGCTATCGCTATAATACCTTCCCTGAAGGCAACGCCACTAGCAGCACAAGCATCTTCAATCTTGAGGGTTGGCTTATGTATTAGACCAATGCGGTTACCTATAGAAGGCGCAGTATGCAGTTGGTGTTCCATAACATCACTGGAGCCATTTCCTAAGTAAAGAGCATCGATATCCTTAGGGTCAAATCCTTTATCTACTGAGCTTTTTAGTTCATTGTATGCCTCTACAAACAAATCTTGAGCTCTTACCCCCTTAGGATAAACCCCAAATTTCGATATACCGGCTCCTACTACAGCTACACCTCGCCCAAGTTTTCTTTGCTTTTGCATTTATACCTCCTTGATATATAAAATCTATAATTTTCAAAGCCCCATTCTTAAAACTTCAGATTTAGAGGCCCCTTATTAAAAGCACATACTATAACAGCTTATATTATTTTGGGGCAACATTTACTACAAAAAGTTGCTTGCTTGTAATCAGTATCTGTCAGGCTGTTAGAGAAATGCATGACGCATTTAGCATTGGAGCAATGCCTTAAACCAAAGGTATGCCCCAGCTCGTGAACTATTTCCTTGGTAGCTCTTTCTATGAATAAAGCTTTATCAGACGGCAAGCCATAATATTCCTGCCTTAATCGGCACAAGGATATGATTGCCGTCCCAGAGCTAACATCAGCTTCACCAAAAACGAAGTTGAGTCCGGGGGCGTAAAGGTCAACATCAACTATACCCACAATTCTTTCATCTTTTTCCTTTCCCAAAGCGTTTATAGTGGAAATTAGTGCTGAGGCAAGATATTGCTTTCTCGTTGGAGCATAAGCATGCTCCAAGCTGTCAATGCCTGGTTTTATTTCCACCGGACAGCCAAAAATATTTTTAACCTTTCCTTTCAGTTCCTCCATTATAGCGCTATCTATATCACCCGAGTATCTGAGACTTATTTTCATTTAACACCCCAGCCTCCAGCCAGTTTAAGATTTCCTCCAGCACTCGACCTTGGTTAGCTCTAGTTACTAAGAGAGTCTTAACTTCCTGATGGCTTTTGATTTTATCCGCAAAGGGGTGAGGACTAAGCATAATAGTGCCCAGAACCTTTTTGCCACTATCTATCGCTTGCAACACAGCTTCCCTAAACTGGGGTGACAAAAGCTCCATCTTGCCAATCTCATCAATGACTATTAAATCACGTTCCTTCAATCCCTGACGCAGGGCAGAAACACCAACTTTATTCAGGCTATCAATATCTACTTTATACTTGCTTACTTGATGGGAGCTAGAGATATTGATATGGGCTAATATTGCCTCCCTGCCATCAAGGGCAACGATTTTGAATCCCTGCCTTGCTCCCCCAGTTCGTATCTCTTGAGTATAAAAACCGCCAGCTTTAATTTTTGCTTTAGCTATAGCTTCCTTGATAATCGCAGTTTTACCCGTGCCTGGCTTGCCAGTTAAAAGGAGAATCCTTTCCATTATCCTTTTATCAAAGCCTGAGCTCCAAATGAAGAATTCTTCACTTCTGCCTTGTTGCCCATAGTGGAGAGGTATCAAAGGGCTCCCCCCTAAGTTTGGCCTCTAAGGTCTGCTTCAATTCCTTTATAGGCACTCGAATCTGCGCTAAACTATCTCTTTCCCGAATAGTAACCTGATTATCCTCCAGAGATTGGAAATCTACAGTAACGCAGAAAGGGGTCCCAATTTCATCTTGCCGCCTGTACCTCCGCCCTATGCTTTGAGAATCATCATAATGGGTCATAAAGCCCGAGCATAGCTGCTTATAAACCTCCTTAGCTAGAGGTGTTAACTTTTCATTCCTGCTTAAAGGTAAAACAGCTACTTTCACTGGAGCTAAAGAGGGATGGAGGTGGAGAACCACTCTCCTTTCCCCCTCAACCTCTTCTTCATCATAAGCATCAATGAGGAAAGCTAATAAGGAACGGTCAACACCAGCCGAAGGTTCAATAACATAGGGAACATACCTCTCACCACTCTCCCCGTCATAATAACTGAGGTCCTTGCTACTATATTTGGCATGCTGGGTCAGGTCGTAATCGCCCCTATTGGCTATGCCCTCTAGTTCTGCCCAGCCCATGGGGAACAGATATTCGATATCGTAACAATCCCTGGCATAATGGGCTAGCTCTTCTTTGCCGTGCTGGCGCAGATGAAGATTCTCCTTCCTTATACCTAGTTTGATATACCAGTTATATCGTTCGTTTAACCAATAATCAAACCAGTACTCATCGTTTCCAGGTTTAACGAAGTACTCAAGTTCCATGTGCTCAAATTCCCTGGTCCTGAAGATGAAGTTGCCCGGGGTGATTTCATTGCGGAATGATTTCCCTATTTGGGCAATACCTAAAGGCAGGCTCTTTCTGGAAGTGGTAACTACATTTTCAAAATTGACAAACATGCCCTGCGCAGTTTCGGGGCGAAGGTAGATGGTGTCTGCCTCCTCCTCCACAGGACCCATGAAAGTTTTAAACATTAGATTAAACATGCGAGGCTCAGTTAGCTCGCCACTGCATTTTGGGCACTTTTGGTTATCTATTTCACTGGCTCGCCACCTCAAATGGCAAGACTTGCATTCCACCAGAGGATCGGTGAAGCTATCAAGATGACCACTAGCCCCCCAGACTCCAGGGTGCATCATAATGCTAGTATCTATGCCTACTACATCATCCCGCTCCTGGACTATAGCCTTCCACCAAGCATCTTTAATATTGCGTTTAATCTCCACCCCTATAGGACCATAATCCCAACAACTAGCCAGCCCTCCATAAATTTCGCTGCTGGGGAAAATAATGCCCCTCCGTTTACACAGAGAAACGATTGTCTCCATATCCACTTTATCAGGCATTCTCATGCCCCTTTCGTTTCCTAGCTTACCAGCTTTGCTTGTAAGCGTCAAAAATTTGTACTCGTTCATTTGACCTTCATCTTCCTAGCAAAATATGCTAATCTAGATTCCCAGGAGGAGTTGCCTATGAAAGAAATCAGGATACTATGCTGGAATGTTAATGGGATCAGGGCAGTGGAGAGAAAGGGGTTCTTGGAGTGGCTACAGCAAGAGTCTCCAGATATTCTTTGCCTCCAGGAAATAAAAGCCCAGCCTGAGCAAATCAGCCCTGAAATTCAGCAACCGCCTGGTTATTATGCCTACTGGAATTTTCCCGAGAGAAAAGGCTACAGCGGAGTTGCTACTTTGGCAAAGGAAAAGCCAATTAAAGTTAGCAATGGCTTTGGTATCAAAAGATTTGATCTAGAAGGAAGGGTGATAATCACAGAATATCCCAAGTTCACCCTTTTTAACGTGTATTTCCCAAATGGAAAACAAAGCGAAGAGCGGCTGAAATATAAAATGGACTTTTACGATGCCTTCCTCGATTTTATAGACCCCTTAAAGGCAAAAGATGAAAAACTTATCATTTGCGGCGACTTTAACACTGCCCACAAGGAAATAGATTTGGCTCGACCGAAAGAAAATGAGAATATCTCAGGATTCTTGCCTATGGAGAGAAAATGGATGGACAAGTTTGTAGCTCATGGTTTTGTAGATACTTTTCGCCATTTTAACAAGGAACCAAATCACTATACCTGGTGGAGTTTGAGAACAAGGGCTAGAGAACGGAACATAGGATGGAGACTTGATTATTTTTTTGTAACTAACAATCTGCTAGACTCAGTTACGGAAGCAAGCATTTTATCCGATGTAATAGGCTCCGACCATTGTCCTGTGGGAATTAAATTGAGAGAAGGTTAACGTGCCTCCGAAATAGGGCAGGTACCGATTCAACATAAGGGAGGAAGTAGATGCTACAAGAAACGAATTTTTGGGATACAGAAATTGAGACTTTGCCTCCGCATAAATTAAAAGAGCTGCAAGAGAAAAGGTTACAAGCTTTAGTGAGAACAGCCTATCAAAAAACCCCATTCTATAGGGAAAAATTTGACAAAGCGAATGTGAAACCTGAGGATATCCACACTTTAGCAGATATTCCAAAACTTCCCCTGACAAGATACATTGAGGATTTCGTCGCCACCCCTATCGAGCAGAAGTTAGCTGTCCCCTGGACATCTGTAACAGACATTATGACTACTTCAGGAACTATCTCTGGCTTTACTCAGCCAGTGGCAAATACAGCGATTGACATAGAAGAGAACTTTGCCACACTAGCTAGGACTATGAGAATGGCAGGGGTAAAATCGGATGATATTATCCAGTTTTTATCTCCTTGGGACTTCATTATACCGGCGGTTAAAAAGTTAGGATGTAAAATAATTCCCTCGATGGCTGGCAGAATGAAATTGGATGACCAGATAAAATTAGCAAAGCTTATTAAATCCACTATTGCTTTTGCAATGCCCAGTTACATGCTGAGGTTTGTTCAGCGGGCTCAAGAGTTGGGCATTAATTTAAAAAATGATACCACTTTGCGTCTAGCAGTTTTAGGGGGCGAACCATTAGCAGCGCCTATTAAGAAAAAGCTAGAAGAAGAAACAGGGATAGATTTTTACGATGTTTATGGCTTCGCTGAAGTTATGGGAGTAGCTGGAGAGTGTACACAGAAGGAAGGACTCCACATTTGGGCTGACCATTATCTTCCCGAGATTATCGATCTCGACACTCTCCAACCGCTAGAACCAGGGATGGAAGGTGAACTAGTGATAACCACCTTGGCCAAGGAAGCTATGCCTTTGATACGGTACCGAACAGGGGATATAACCAAACTCTTTGCCCCTGAGCCCTGTCCTTGCGGTAGAACCCACCCTAAAATGGAAGCTGTTAGGGGCCGGATTTATGATTTAATCAGAATTCAGGGGCTTAAGCTATTACCCAGTGACATAGAGGATATCATGGTAGACATGCCTGAGTTGGGAGGAGAATATCGAATAATCGTCGATAAGAAAGAAGAAATGGATGCACTAAAGATTAAAGCGGAGTATTGGGATGGAACATTAAACTTAATGTCACTAAAAGAAAAAGTAAAAGCCATTTTTGAACAAAGAACCTCTTTAAGCTGCCAAGTAGAGCTAGTCCCAGCGGGAAGCCTACCGCAAACTCAATTTAAAGCTCAGCGGATAATCAAGACCTATGAAAAGGCTTAGCAAGGACTTCAGGCCTTCAAGCCCATCAATAAAGACCTTAGTTCAATGCGATTTTGATGGTACCATTACTGAAGAAGATATTAGCTTTCTTCTTCTAGATGCTTTCGCTCAAGGAGATTGGCGACGACTGCTTCAAGAATATAAGGAGCACAAGATATCTGTGGGGCACTTCAATACCAAAGCTTTTGCCATGGTTAAAGCTGGTAAACAAACATTGCTTGAAGCCATAAAGGGCAAGGTTAAAGTGCGAGCTGGGCTTCAGGAGCTAATAGCCTACTGCGCAGAAAGGAATTTCAGGTTGGTTATTGTGAGCAATGGTCTAGATTTCTACATAAAGACAATACTAGAAGACATTGGCTTGGAAAACCTCGAGGTATATGCAGCGCAGACCCAGTTCTGTCTTGAAGGGCTGGAAGTCAAATATGTGGGGCCCGATGGCAAGAAGTTAGACGATGGTCTAAAGGAAGCCTACATTAAATCGTTTCTAGAACAGGGTTACAGGGTAATATACATTGGGAATGGAGACTCCGATATCTTCCCGGCAGAATATGCTCATCAAATCTTTGCCAGAGGCGAACTGCTGGCTTATTGCAAAGAGAATAACCTTAGATGTAAGCCTTTCGGCAACCTCACTGATGTGGTTAGAGGGTTACAAGCTTTGTAATCGGGCTATTCGAGTCTCGCTCCTAGATGGTATTTCCAAAAAACAACCCTACAGATTAGTATTTAAACCGCATACTTAAATAGCTTGGTGCCGAGGGAGGGACTCGAACCCACACTCCTTAAGGGAAGCGGATTTTAAGTCCGCCGCGTCTACCATTCCGCCACCTCGGCGAAAATGAAAGGCGGCGAGCGGATTCGAACCGCTGTATCGGGGTTTTGCAGACCCCTGCCTTAACCTCTTGGCTACACCGCCATAACTATACCGATAAAAATCTTCACTTTTTATGGCAACCCAAATTTTAAATGGAGCGGAAGACGAGATTCGAACTCGCGACCTCTTCCTTGGCAAGGAAGCATTCTACCGCTGAACTACTTCCGCTCTTAAGTTAAATTCTATCGCCTTCTCTTAATTCAAGCAAGCCAAACTTGGTGCCGAGGGGGAGATTTGAACTCCCACGGGCTTACGCCCACCACCCCCTCAAGATGGCGTGTCTACCTATTCCACCACCCCGGCCTAATTATATTCTACTTCAAAAAATGCCCTTCCATCAATCGGGCTTTTTTGCTATCCTGCCTGCTCGATAATCGTCAACCAGCTTCAGGTAGAACTTAGCAATTTCATATCCCCGCTCTAACTCAGCTTCGCTAAGTTTCCTTACCACCTCCGCTGGTGATCCATAGATTAGACTACCTGGAGGATACTCCCTATTGTAAGGGATGAAGCTATTGGCTCCCACAATACAGCGTTCCCCAATAACAGCGCCACTCATAATTGTAGAGTTCATTCCAATCATGACATAGTCCCTTACTTTTGCTGCTCTCACTACGGTACCGTGACCAACGGTAACCCCATCGCCTATTTCTACTCCCTTACCAAGATCTGAGTGAATAAGGCAAAGGTCTTGAATATTTGTATCTTTGCCAATAATAATAGGTCCTTCGTCTCCTCTCAAGACAGCGTTAAACCAAATGCTGGAATTTTCCCCGATGTTCACCTCCCCAAAGATCCTAGCGCCTTCTCCAATGAAAACTGAGGGGTGAATGTTTGGAAATTTACTCCTGCACAAAATTCACCTGGCAGGGGTGGCAGGATTCGAACCCGCGACCTACGGTTTTGGAGACCGTTGCTCTAACCAATCTGAGCTACACCCCTTTACAACTATTAGATTATAACAAATACCCCTGGGGCGACTCGAACGCCCGACACGCGGTTTAGGAAACCGCTGCTCTATCCACTGAGCTACAGGGGCATATTACCACCAGAACTGGAAGTCTT
>Ga0209121_10005082_pt1 | contig 12050 bp, 6 predicted proteins | sample Cruoilmetagenom3_FD_187292 | JGI IMG/M metagenome (GOLD analysis project Ga0209121, IMG submission 187292) | Oil polluted marine microbial communities from Coal Oil Point, Santa Barbara, California, USA - Sample 3 (SPAdes) (version 2) | ecosystem: Environmental > Aquatic > Marine > Oil seeps ... | reverse complement strand
CCCCAGCCGCATCAGCCGTTACCGACGATGCCAGCAGGCCTTTTTCATAATAGGTGTCATTAAGATAGGTGTTGGTCACAACCCGGTAGACAGACTCCGCCAAGGGGCTGTCATAATTGATGTGGTTTTCAATAACGGTTTCAAAGCCAAAGAACTCGCGCTCCTCACGGTCATAATAACCACCCGCATATTCAAAGCTGGTCACCAGCAGATCTTCACCATCTCCCACATGCCCGTCATGCACCTCAACCCGCGCCAAAACCCAGCGGTTTTGGGGTTGATCATAGGTGTTGCCATTGCGCTCATAAGCCAGCACCACAGTCGAGCCCAAAGGCCGGTTCACCTGACGCAACATATTCGTGCGGCCAATCGTGGAATAACTCACATCCATCGCGCTTGCGCTGTCAGAATGCAGGTAATCAGGGAAACCATCACCGTTGATATCTTGAATCGATGTTTCCAAACGGCTCATATTGTCAGAGACATTGCCGCCCGGATTGATAAAAAATGGGACTAGTAGTCCAAAGTTTATTGTCGAATACCCAGAAACACCTTTCGTCTCCGAGTATGAATTCGTCAATCCAGTAGCCTGGCCTCCGGTCGACCACAAAATCGGGTCTGCAAAAGCAGCACCCGTATTAAAACCAACCCAAATGGTGTTGGCGTTTAAAATTGGCTTGGCATTCCCATCAACAGGAAGGAAGACAACGTCTAGCAGCCCGTCGCCGTTGATATCTGCTAAGGAATGCACGGAGCTTGAAAGGGAATTGGACCCGCTTATGCCGGCGCCCCAGCCATAATTACCATTATTATAGCCTAGATTGAGTGATGAGGTAGCAGTTTCACCACCATTCACATGAGCCTCAAAGCTCGCGTTCGCAAACCCAAAGCTATCTTCCTGATCGGCAAATCCATATCCAAGATTAAACCGAACCTTCAATACGCCATTGTCGAAGCGAACCAAATCCGGCAGACCATCAGCGTTTATGTCTTTTAGATCGTAGTCAATCTCGGATGTACTGCTGCCAATACTTCCGCCGACACCCAAAGACGGCATTTGCGGTGCAGAAGTGCCAGCATTCGATCCACCAGCTTCCTGATCGAGCTCGGCTTCAGCATTCGCGGTTTGTAGTGGGAAGTTTCCGTTAATGCCGATGCCCCCGGCGTGCCCGTCCGTCACTCTGACAAATCCGGCCATATTTGGCACACCACTAGCAGAAGCTTCCAAACCACCAACCATAGGTGAGTATTGAACCAATGCATTTCTATTTACGACGTCAGGGAACTGGTCACCATTAATGTCCATAAAATCTATGAAAGAGCGGGAAACAGAATCCGCCTCATTTCCGCTAACGCCTATAGACACAACGCCAGCTGGAAAAGATAAGCCCACGTTCTTTGCAAATGTTCTGGTTTCACTAATCCGGGCAACCCCGGTTGCCGAGGCGTACACGCTCGGATCTGGCACAGATACAAAATTTGCCCCTTCGCGTGACGAGCTTGCCGATGCACCAGCCACCCAAACATCAACATCGGAGCCTTGCCAACGTACAGCGGCCGGGTCCGCACTGAGCGGGAATACAGACTGTTTGTGTTGTGCAATTATTGCCTCAACATTGCTTTCATCAGCGCTTGTTGAATCAATAGCTGCCTGCAAATCTGCTTCAGCAGCAGATATTTCTGACGCATCCATGATAAAATCATCGGATGTTACATCGATCGGTAAATCCGCACGGGTTCGGTTACCATTATATCCAAAAGCAGTCCAACCACGATAGCTTTGCATAATGAATGTTTGCGCCCCTGCACCATAAAATGCGGCTGGTACACTAACCAGAGGAAGGATTGGTGGCGTGATATCCACCGAGGAAGATGCAATTTCAGCGACAACTTCTGGCGTCCTGCTCGAGAACTCAATGAAATATTCTTCACCCGTCAGTGCATTCAGATTGATACTGGATGGAGCCACAACCCCACCAACAACCGGAATAGTAATCTTGTTAATCAGCGCACCATTTTGTTTGATGGTCGCGACGATCTCAGTATCAAGAACACTCCCGGCAACAAGCGTGATCTGGGGCTCAATCAAGAATATGCCGTCTTCGGGAACAACCCAGGTCGTAGCTGGGGCCGTCAAATTGTTTGCGGGGAAAGTGTCCGGACCGACAGCGAGTGATATAATCACATTGGGATCACCAACATTGTTGTTCACATTAGGTAAATTGGGATCAGTCGATACCGTATAAACCGCCTGCGGCACGTCAGTTGCTAGCCAGTTTACATGCGTGAGGTCCATTGGACTATTAACCAACACACGTAGCACGATCTGATCTGCTGGCTGAAGGAGAACACCGTTTACATCGGCAACAAACTTCTGAACAGTAAGAGATTCATTAAGGACTATCGACCCACTTTGGTTCCATGCCAAGGTATCTGATGATACGATCGCCCCATTAAACAGCAACTCAACCGTCACGTCGTCAGACGTACTCGCACCTTTATTCAGTGTTCCGGAGACATGAATAGTTCCATCAAACGGCGCGTCAATGAGTGCCACAGGTTGACCTGCAAGTGCAAAATCACCCGAGGCGGAATAGGCATAGGCATCCAACCCGTTGGCATCCGGCGTGACCGGCATACCCACATAAGAAATGGCCGGATCCCAGGCCACCTGATCATAAGACCCGTCAAACAAAGACTGGGTGCGGAAGTAGATCACATCACCCTTAGCTACATTCAGCGTCGTAACACCCGGCGTTTTGGCCGCGTAATCTGTTTGGACTATGTCCAATGACCAAAGGGAAACACCGTTGTGCTCAATAGCAACCCGTACACCGTCTGCCGTTGTGTAATTTACACGCTCAGGCGAGGTGTCCTGCACCAGAGCTACAGTTCCTGAGATGCTGACCTGTCCGGCAAAAGGTGCTGTCCATGCCCGCACAGAATCCACCAATGGCGTATTGTCAATCAGCTCTTGGAAAAGCTCATCAAAATTCATGTTGAGAATAGCAGCATCAACCGCAGCACTGCCAACCGGGTATGGGGTCAGGCTGCTATCTGGCGTAAACGTAGGCACCCCATTGACCAGATAATTGAATAGAACTGACCCGTTGAAGACAAGATCAGGCAGGCCATCGCCATTTACATCCGAGAAATAGGTTTCTGATGAACTAGCTGACTTTGCCCAATTAACACCCCCGGAAATGGCTCCAAAATAGGCTTCAACGCCGAGAGAGCCCATACTGGTGGTCTCCCTGTTTAAGGCCGGAAGCGTAGCCAGCAATACATCTGTTGCTGCAAATTCAGCGCTTCCAGACGACCCTGAAGTGTTTTCACGATAGCGGATCTCGGTACCGTCAAAATAAACCTGATCAGGCAATCCGTCGCCATTGATATCAATCAGCATTAACCGGCCTTCAGAAGAACCAAAGCTAGCGCCAGCTTTCGGCCCGACAGAATAGCTCTTCGTATAACCAAAGCCAAAGTAACCATGGACTCCATATCCGGAACCTTCAGACCCACTCAGCGCGCTGGCTTCTTCGGTTAAAAACAACCCGCCAAGTTGAACCGCAGGTGTATTGGTGCTGACCGTATCAAGCTGAGCAAACCCGTCATAAGCACCGTTTGACCTAGCTTCATCAAAATACTCAAAAGTATGGGTATTAAACGCATTGTCAGCTGCATCATACTGGGTAACAGATTCCAGCAATGTCTTGAAGAAAGCACCCTCGGTATAGTTAAACTCGTAAGAGCGTACGATATTGCCCTCAAAACGGATTTCAACGCGCTTCAGAAGGTCAGCCGTGACCATCTTGAACCCGCCGCGTGCATTGATGCTTGTATCAACGCGCTCATTAAAGGCAGGCAGCTCACGATCCCGGATAAATGATACTTCAAACGGACCAGAGGTTGTGCCGTCACCGGTATAATTAATGGTTTCAACATAAAGGTTTGACCCAAGCACTGTCCCATTTGAAAGACCCGTGCTTTGAACAGTCGAATAGCCATAGGTAACCGTATTGCCATTGGTGTCACGCACTTCGCGCAAAACCCAGCGGAACACATTACCCTGAGCATCGGTCAGCACCGCATCCGAGACCAGATTTCCGGTTTGGCTGTCACCACCATAGAAATAGGTCGTGCCCGCTTTATCCGTAACTTCCCACCAATAATTTGTCGGGTTATCGCCATGCCGGATAATTCGGCTAAAACCACCTTCAACACGAGTATGGAACACCCGCTCCGCCTCACGAGCGACCAATGCCTCGCGGTGCGCAACCGGCGTTAGCTGCTGGCCCGCCATGGTGTAGGTTTCGCTCTCAAGGGCACCATCATAGCGCGGCACACCCCAGCGGGTATCAATCGAGATCTCCGGCATGCCAAGGTTCCAACCAAGACCCATCCAGCCGTTTTGGGCAGCTGAGGAATACTGAAGCGACAGGCTCGGGGCCATGCCAAGACGGCCCGCAGGCAATTCCAGCGGATAAGACAGGTTGGCGTCACCCGTATTGGTGCCTTGTGGTGCAGAGATCAGGTTAATTGCCGCAGACGGGTCAGCAACCTTGATGTCCTTCAAAGCCGTCGGGTTAAGGCTGGCCGCCTGTGGTGATTCCGGCGCCACAACCACACCCGCAATAAAGTCGGTAAAGTGGTCTGTCTGTGCGCTGACTTGTTCATTACCCGCATCAATCGCGGTCTCGGCCAGCGCCATCCAGCGCCCGGCTTCTTCGTCAAAATAGAAAATCCGAACGTCGTCTTCAGTATAACCAAGCGGAATCCGGTTATGGTCAAACTTGAGCTTCATCGATACATTGGCGTTAAAATTACGGTGCGGCAAGAAACGATATCCAGCACGTGGCCCACGCGTCACGTTCACCAAACCAGTATCCAGCTTGGCAAGCTCAATGTCGCGAAGCGGTGTAATAGTAATGTTTGCACTCTCGCTCAAAGCCCCCGCAACCACGGTTAACTCTGCACCCTCATGCTCAACGGTTTTATCCTCGGTAGGGTCAAATACTTCTGACAGAATTTCTGGCGTGTAAACGTTCAGATTGTCATCATATACTGGCGCATTAAAGTTAACCATTTGGGTAACCGTTTCGCCGTCCGGATAAAGCGCAACAATCTCGACACTCCAGGCCTCATCATCGCTTTGCGTTGAGAACCCCGCCTGATCCTTGGAAATAGCCGCCTCGAATTCCCCACCCGAGATGTCATAGGGCAATCCGGCAATGTACAGGTCCGCCGCGCCCGAGGCATTGACTTCAGGAGAGACAAACCCACGTAAAAAACCAACCCGGCCATAAAATTCACCAGCTTGTGGCCATGTCAAAACAATAGCCTCGGGATTACGGGTTTCACCCGTGCCTGATCCAATCGCTACAGCCTCGGTGATCGTAAACGACCCCGCCGCCGCTCCGCTGACAGACAGGCGCAGATCATCAGCCGCAATCCCGTCCAGAGCAATCCGATACTGGCTTCCTACAACCGTAACCTCAGTTGAGCTTGCCAATGACAGGTCAACACCCGAGGCTGCAACCCAAACATCATTGCGCAAGGCCTCGATTGTCACCAGCCCTTGTGGCGCTCCATCAATATTCAGTTGCAGCACTTCAACTGCCGCAGCCTTGGCCAGCGTCAATTCCAGAAGCGCCGGGCTTCCATCAGTCACGGGAACACTCCAGCCGGTGGTCAGATCACCATCGGTGAGGGCGGCCATCGCACCGCTTGTCGCTAAAAAGCTCGACCCGTCATCCAAAACAACAATGACAGAAATATTCTTGACCGTAATATCATTCTCAAAACCAGCTAGAAGCTCAAAGGCAATCGAATTGTTGCCAATTTGCAAATGATCCGGGCTAATCTCTTCAATTTGGCTTGACCACTTATTGCTAGCAGACGCTATATAACCACCATGCGCAACATGCCCGTTGATCGAGCGGCGAACCCCCATCCAGTTATTAACACCCTTCAGGTCATACGATACCCAAGCCCGCAAAACATCGCTAGCCGCATAAGGTAAATCAAAGCTAGCCGAAGAATTGCCATTACCGTTTTGAGAGATCGTTAACGTGCCGCCATCAGCGTCTAACCTGCGAACCTGCCCAATAGCGTCGCTGCTCCCCAATATATCAAGCGCCTGATATCCGTTCGAAGCCGCCACATGTGTGGCCGTCCCCCAAAACTCGATCTCCCCCAAACCCGTGGTGTTCGTGCCGGATACCAGCGCAAAATCCAGACGCAGTTTGTTAGCGCCCGTCGCAGCAGCAAAATCAATCGAATGCCAGCCATCTGTAAAAACCGACAGATCAACATTCTGCATCCCGCTAACCGCAGACCAGTTTACATTATTGCCATCACTTGCATAAACAGAAACCGTATACGGTGCCGCGTTGTGAATGCGCATACCGTCCAGCATCTGGTTTTCGTCAAAATCCACATACACCGATGCAGCATCGTAAAGCACCAGTTCAGAAACCGTATCTCGGTCAAAACCGGCACCCAGGCTAGCAGCCTCAAGCGCCTGAACCTCAGTCGGAAGACTTTGTGAAGAGTCTATCGACAATACTGTCGGAGATAGCCGGTAGCTGTCTGGCGAAAAAATAGCGCCGCTAACGACGCTTGCAACAAAAACTAAAAGAACAAAAATACCTACCGAAAAACCACGCAACCGACCCAAAATAGACATTCAATAATCCTTAAATTCCAGACAAAGCTATCAATTATGGGTTGAAAAGTGCTGCACCCATGACGTTAACTACGAACATTCCTCTATTCCTCCATAGATTGTCAATAACTCATTTAAAGATTATTTATACTTTTGAAACTCTACCCCAAGAAGCTGACCCAAACACAAAGGATATTTAACTAGAGCTACGTCCTTATGCCTGCTCGGAAATACAAAAATACTACAACCACTATCAATTGAGAGGAAAAACTCTCTTAATTAGAGGGGCTACATATAGAGTAACTCGAATAGATTTTTTACGTTTCACTCCGCAGGATCAAAAACAAAACCCCATTCTGAATATGAACTCGAGTCTTCAAAGTCAGAGAATGCTTCTGAAAAGCCAGTCTGCTTTAGCGGCGCCAAACCACTTTGCGATCGGACACCCGTAATACCCCCGCTGGAACCATAAATTAACGCCCAATCAGAAGCAGTGATTGGGTCAACATATAACGAACGAATATGCCGCTTCCCGGGAAACCTCGGGTCATTGATTAGATCTTCCGGTGATGTCGGCAGTGCGGGATTTTCTGCATCGGCATGATAATAGCTAAAGATTGCCGATACATATGCCCTGCCCCGAAATAGTAGCTCCAGCTCTTTTTCCCGAGTACTCATCGTGCTGGAAGGAATCCATGTGGTTAGGGCCGTAAGCGCCAGCGTAAACACCACTATCAGAATTGTGATATAGGTGTATCCATCATCCCTGCTCAATTATTCCAGCTTTCAATATCGGCAAACTCGCCCGCGCCGCCTTCCAGCCCATCTGCTCCAAATGAAACAATTTCAAAGCCGCCGTTTCGCCCGGGAGACTTGAAAACGTAGTCATTTCCCCAGGGATCAAGAGGTATGGATTTTTTCAGATACGGCCCGTTCCATTCAGGTATCCCGGGATCAGAGCGCAAGGCAGCAAGCCCCTGCTGATTGGTCGGATAGCGGCCAACATCAATCAGATAGTTATCGAGCGCTGTCATAAAGCTGTCCATTTGCGAACGCGCAACTGTCTGCTTGGCCGGGCTGATCCGTTGGTACAATGTTGGACCCACAAATGCGGCAAGCAGGCCAATAATGACAAGCACAACCAGCAGTTCCATCAGGGTAAACCCGTCGTCATTTTTCTTTTTCATGTCGGTCGTGTTCATACTGTCACCATTCACTATAGGGTGTGTTTTTAGCCCCCTGCTCAGAGGAATTACTATGCAGATCGATTATCCCGGTAGAATCTTGCGTATATTCTAAACGCCACTCTTCGCTTTTAGTTATCGGGTCAATGGGAACAGAACGTAGGTACTTTTCGTCAACTAGCGTCGCCAGAGTTTCCGGATAGCTCCCTTTGTCACTGTAATAGGCGTCAATTGACCTTCTGGTGATTGAAAGCGTTTCAAGGAGCGCTACTTCTCTTGCCCGGGTAAGGGAGGAGGAGACTATTGGCACTGACAGGCTTGCAAGCAAGCCGACAATAAACAGTACCATCAGCAGCTCCATCAAAGTGAAACCGGCTTCGCTCTTGGCCTTACCAGTCGGAAATAGTCGAGCCATTCAGCGCCACCCTTTCCGTTATTGCGCGAAGATCATACACATCTTCGCCGTTCCAGCCCTTTGCGTCCGGTTGGTCTCGATACCCCAACACCAGCCATTGTTCTTCAAAAGGGGTATCACCTGATGAAAACGGGTTTTTCGGAAATGCCCGCAGGTATCTCAGGAAATTGGTGTTTGCACCCACCCCTTCGATACCATTAACAAGTACCTCAAAATTCACCGGGTATCCATTTTCACTGGCGACTGCCCTGCCCTGCGGGATTTTATGGGCCTCCCAGTCTTCATGAAACGCATCAATGGCTGTGCGCACTTCTCGAAGAACGCGCCGCAGCTCTATTTCATTGCGCCGCAGCACAGTTTTCTCAACATAAGGTAAAGTGACCACAGCAAGCAGCGATATAATAGCAAGCACCACCAGCATTTCGACAAATGTGGTGCCACATTCTCCACGCCGCCTATCTGGCGATGATGCGGGATGTTTGAAGCTGAACGCTGGCTGGAAGCGCATTACCCTGACCTCCATTAGCTGGTTTTGCGTAGATCAGGTAAGATAAGCCGGCGCGTTTTGCCTGAAATGTGATCTCGGCAAAAACAGTGTCCGGCCCAAAGGTCATTGAAGACATATCAAAGTTGATCTCACCCGCAGCGTTGTTGATTTGTGCACTTATACTTGGGTTGCCAAGCGTGTTGATTGAAACTGCTTCGACAATGTCTTCTTTGAAACGGATCACAAACTCCGTTTCCTGAAGGTCCAGCCCAGCGGCTTTTAGTTTCACGGTAATGCTCTCGCCTGTTTGCCCTTCATAGGAGAGTTGCTCGAACGAAAGCGCTGAGGATAATGCCCCGGAGGCCACGGCATTCGCCGAGCTGATCGGCAAGGATGCCTGCACATCTTGGCGAATTCTTTCAGCCAGCACGCGGTTACCATTGCCACTCATATCCAGCCGAATTGTAGGCATTACGCCCTCGGCATCTGATGGGGCCATAAACTCAAATTGTGACGTATCTGACACCCGCTGCCCTGTACCAGAGAAAAACTGGCTTTCAGCGGCGGAAGGCAAATCCCACCCTCGAACAACTCGTGGCGTTAGGGTCAATAAAATGTCTGTGCGGGTGTCCTGATTGTCCCGTGATTGGAACAGCCGTCCAACAAGGGGAATATCACCCAGCCCCGGCACTCGTTGGATTGTCTCGCGCTGCTCATCACGAATTAATCCGCCAATGATCGCCGTTTCACCGTCTGCAAGCACCATATCGGTTTCGATATTCCGTGTGCCAATTGAAAAGGCCGGCTCTGCGGATGTTCCAAGATTCTGCCCCAATGAGCTTACCTCAAGGTTTAAGCCGACCGTGACCGAACCGTTTAAGCCAATGTCAGGAATAACGCGCAGCTTAATACCAATATCGCGGTATTCAAACGTGGTTCGTGTTTGCCCGGTAGCATCCTGTACCGTCGAGGCACGCAATGGCACCCGGTCGCCGATGTGGATGAGGGCTTCAACCTCATGGATTGTGCGAATGCGCGGACTGGCGAGAGTAACTGCATCGACGTCTTGCTTAAAATATCGCAGCGTTACCGCAGGGAGCGTTATAATACTGGTATCCAGCAAATCTCCCAAGCCGCCGTTAAACACATCACCAGCCGTTATTGATGGCGGAGATATTCTGATCTGAGAGCCAAAATCTACCCCTAGCTGCTCGCTCTTGGTCCGGTTAACCTCAAGTATTTCGACCTCGAGCACAACTTCAGGCAGCTCCCGGTCATTGTTGCTTATCAAACGGTCGGCCAGCGCCAGTTTTTCAATTGTATCGCGTATGGTTATCGAATTGACTTCGCTATTAACCGATATATTTTGCAACCCGAGGGTGGTCGCCAGTATTTGTGCGATGGCATCCGCCTGTGCTGCGTTTAGAAAGAATGTTCTGACGATATAATCTTCATACTCGGTCCGCTTTTCTGCATTGTCCGGTATGATCAAAACTGTATTTTGCCCAAGTCGCCGGTAAAAGCTGCGATTGGCCCGCAGCATCAGATTGAAAGCCTGCTCGAAGCCTACATCTTCCGCCCGGATGGTAACAGGTTTATCGTCGACATCAGCATCAAAAACAATATTCACCCCGTAAGCGCTTCCTAAAGCCAAAAAGGAATCCTTGAATGACGCGCGATTGAAATTGACAGTGATTAGCGCGTTGCTCTCTAATCGAATAGGCTCGATTGAGGTTTCGTTGTAGGCTTCTCTGGTCAGCTGGTTAAACAGCGCAACAGCGTCATAATTACTGGGGTCAAGCGATAGCGCCTCTTCGAGTTGCTCAAGTGCCTTGGGATTTCGACCCAGTTGATGACTGACAAGCGCACTTTGATAAATCAAACGGCCCTGCTTTATACCCTGCAAACTCTCAAGTTCTTGGCGCAATATTTGTGAGCTGGGAACAATTAGCAATCCACGGCTTATCTGCGCCTCGGCATTTTCAAAGTCTCCTGTATCACGACTGCGCCGTCCATTTTCCAGATAATACCTGACAGCGTTTTCAGCCACAGAATAATAAGCTATCCGGTGCGCTGCATTTGAGGGCTCCTGTTCCAGTGCCTCTCGGTAATAACCTATAGCCCCCGCCCAGTCGTTGCTGTCGATCATAGTCTGAACATTCGCAGGGGTATCCCGGGTCGTTACAGGCCCGCAAGCGTTTAGACTGGATGCCACTAGCAATGCGGCCACAGCAACCCTTACATATTTCCGGCCCCACTTACTCATTCCTGCACAGTCTCTCCGATTGAGTACAATCTTTGTATGTTCAATGTTTCATTAACAACTCGAAGCTGTGTAGTTGAAATACCGGTAATTGTATATCCCGGAATCAACTCATCTCCGACTTTTAGTAAAACCGCCGCGCCATCAAATCTCAGCATTGCTACAGGATTGTCGGAAGTTGAGATTATTCCCTCGATATAAACACTATCGAGCCACGCATTCGCGCGCTCACGTAAAGCAATCATCGGGTCAGGTCGTGCATCTGGAACAATGGCTATCTGTGTAGGTTCCTCAACCACAACAGCATCTGCACGATGTGGTTGAAACAAATCCCGCACAGGGTCATGCTCTGGTATAAAATCATCCTGAATCAACAATTCCGGGAGTTTACTGGACTGCAATAGGCCAGTTGCTGGCCCGCTTTCTGACGCCGGAGCATCGCTGCTCCACCATCGCATGATGTTTGCTATGACAAGGACAAGGACCACTCCCAGCACAATCTGGTTGCGTCGTTTTTTAGAACCAACTTCCATTATAGTTCAGGCCCCCCACTCAAAGTGAACAGCGAGATTTTCACTCTTAGTTGGCGGCCAGACCGATCAGCCGACATTTCGAAATTACGAACAAGGGTGAAAGTCTCGATCCCGGCTAAGGCGCTAAAGAACAGGCGAACTGACCTGTACGATCCTTCAACGGTCAACTCCTGCTCAACGGGGGTCAGCCCCGCTCTGCTCTCTCCAAAACTGTTGGCACCATGGATTATGCTGCTGCCACTTGCTTGTGCGATTTCTGACAAGTTTAACACCATTTGCGCGCGATCAACCGGTGTTGAAAGCCGAAGCATCATTCCCGCTGTTTGTTCTTCGAGCAGGCCAAACCCATCTGCCAGATCAGCGCGGTTTCTAAAAGAATCAATTTTGGATTGGGCGACTACTACATCTTGCCTCACATGCTCAAACGCCTGTTGTGCCGGCGCCCAGACAAGCAAACCAGAATAAACAGCAGCTCCCGATGTAAAGCAGCACATCAAGAAC
>Ga0209121_10005081_pt1 | contig 12050 bp, 8 predicted proteins | sample Cruoilmetagenom3_FD_187292 | JGI IMG/M metagenome (GOLD analysis project Ga0209121, IMG submission 187292) | Oil polluted marine microbial communities from Coal Oil Point, Santa Barbara, California, USA - Sample 3 (SPAdes) (version 2) | ecosystem: Environmental > Aquatic > Marine > Oil seeps ... | reverse complement strand
ACCCGTAATGGGAACCGGCGAAGAAACCAGAGATTTCACTTTTGTAGAGGACGCTGTTGATGGACTCTTGCGTGCCGGTGTGGTTCCTGAGGCTGTAGGCGAGGCTATAAACCTAGCTTCTGAAACGGAGACTAAGGTTATAGACTTGGCCAATATGATTAACGATCTGACGGGCAACAAGAATGGAGTGAAGTTTGTTGAGAGAAGGAACTGGGACAAGATTACTAGAAGAAGGGCGTCCATTGAAAAGGCTAGGAAAATACTTGGGTATGAGCCAAAGACGTGGTTCAAGGAAGGAATAAAGAAAACTGTCAATTGGTTTCTGGAAAACAGAGACAACATAGAAGCATGTGCCAGATTCTAAGCAAAATTTTGATGTTAGCAATATGCATGTCTTGGTGATAGCACAGCTTTTTCCACCTGATATGGGCGGGGGAAGTACGCGAGCATACAACGTGGTTAAAGGCCTTACTTCCTTGGGGCACAAGGCAACGGTGATAACAGCTTTCCCTCACTATCCCACAGGTAAAATTCCAAGGGAGTATAGATGGAAACTAATCAGCGTGGAAACTGTTGGAAAAGCTAAGGTAATTCGGGTGTGGGTGCCGCCTGTAGCTTCTAAGGGTCTGGCTAGGAGGCTGGTGCTCTTCGTTTCTTTTATTGGTTCGTCTCTGTTTGCTTTACCGTTCGTAGGGGACGTAGATGTATTGTGGGCGGCTAACCCTAACATACTATCGGTTTACTCTGCTCTAGTGTACAGGTTCTTCAAAAGATGCCCAACAGTGCAGAATGCAGATGATCTTTGGCCTGAAGAACTTTACAACCTAGGAATTTTGAACTCACGTATACTTCGGAAGATTGCAGAAAGCATTGCAAGACTAGCCTACGCAACATCAAAAGCTGTAACTCCGATTAGTCCCGCTTATGTAGACGTAATTGTAAACAAGTATGAAGTTGATTCGCGAAGAGTGCATGTGGTTCCGGCGGGGGCTGATTTAGACAACTTTAGGGCTTCTGTTGTCAAGTGTGAAAAAGAAGGAGACATATTCAAGGTTTTGTACATTGGGGCTCTGTCTCCCGCCTACGATTTTGACTATGTACTAGAAGCAGCAAACATGTTGTCTTCCGAAAACCGCATAAAATTCATCATTCAGGGGCAAGGAGAGTTAGGTGAGCAACTTATGCTTAAGATAAGAGCGATGAACTTACACAATGTGGATGCTATTTTGAGGGTTGTAAGTCGTCGTAAGGTTGCCGAAGTCTTGAGGTCAGCAGATGTCCTTTTGCTACCACTAAGGAAGTTGGAGTACACTGGCATTTCTTCTAAGTTATACGAGTATCAAGCATCGGGAAAGCCGATAATTTGCTGTGCGAGAGGACAACCTGCACGATACATAGCAAAAACGGGCTCTGGAATAATTGTTACTCCCGGTGATTATGATGGTCTTAGCAAGGCCATCGTTTTCCTTTTTAACAATAGAGATGTAGCAGAAAAAATGGGGAATGCTGGCAGGAAATACGTGGAAGAAAATCTTTCATGCGAAAAAATTGGGTTGAAACTAGAGGAAATTTTTAAAGCCACATTGGCAAGTAACGCAATGGCTCAGTCATCGATATCGAAGTTTCGCGGATGAAATTATGTGCAAGGATCTTAATGAGCTAGAGAAGTGACCGACGTCTGGATAATGTGCTAAAAGGGTTTTTCAGCTCTTTGCATACGGGATATACGCCAATAGGGTTTTATAAGTCATTTAAGGTAAACGCCTGCATATCCTTCAGAAGAAGTAGCTGACATGCATATCCTTCAAGTTATTACAAACATAACTGTGATTCGGGTAGCGAGACATGAATAAGCTTAAAGTTGCGGTCGTTGGATGCGGTTTTGTAGCTCAAAAGAGGCATATACCGAGTCTTCTTAGGTTGAAAAGGGAGGTTTCTCTGTGTGCTGTTTGCGACCTAAATCAAGGTCTTGCAAGAGAGGTTGCCAGAAGATTTAGCATACCACAAGTGTATTCTAGTCTTTCGGAAATGCTGTCAAAAGAGGATTTGAACTTAGTTGACGTATGCACTCCACCGCAAGCTCACGCACCTGTAGCAATAGAGTCTATGGAAAGTGGTTGTCACGTGTTATTGGAGAAGCCAATGGCACCGAATGTGTCTGATTGTGATAGAATGATTCGCGTATCTCAAAAATACGGGGTAAAACTTAGCGTAGTTCATAATGAGAGATTTTATCCTCCGTTTCTTAAGGCCCAAGAACTTGTAAAGAGTGGTGCAATAGGGAAATTGACTGGTATGAGAATCTTGTCGTTAACACATAGAGCTATGTATATGGCTGATGAAAACCATTGGGTTCACAGACTGCCTGGAGGAGTGGTGGGGGAGACGGCTCCCCACGCCATTTACATGTCTCTAGCGTTTCTGAAGAATGTTAGGAATGTTGATGTTTGCGCTAAGAACACTCTGAAATATCCTTGGGTTTTGTATGATGATTATAGGATAGAGTTGGAGGCAGAGAATATGAACAGTTCTATAATGATTTCTCACGCAAGTGATTTTACGGCAGCGGATGTTGACTTATTCGGGACAGAGGGCATGATAAAGATGGATCTTCAAAGCATGTTATTGGCGCTCTACAAACGAAGAGACTTAAAGCCGACGTCGTTAGCTCTTTCCTCTCTGAGTGTTGCGGGCCAGATGGTCAGAGGTGTTGTGTCAAATGCCTTTGCGGTGATGCTGGGAAGAACAATGCTTGGACATGACATCATGTTCGAGAAGTTTGTTAATAGCATCATAAACGATCAGCCAGTTCCAGTGCCAGCAGAGGAGGGCAGAGAAACCATTAGAGTAATGGAAATGCTCGTTAACAAACTTGATCAAAAATATGGCGCCCGCGCGAACAAATGAATAAGCCAAAAATATTGTTGACAGCCTCCTCCCCTAGAATAGGTTTAACTTTCCATTTTACTAGATTAGCAATAGCCTTGAAGAGAAAAGGCAATAGCGTAGTTGTGATATCAGATGTTGGAGAAGAACTTTGCGGTTTATCAAATGAGTTAAAGAGTGAAGGAATCAAACACTATAGAGTTAGAGGGCTTGATAACTATGTTCATCCCACTAGTGTGAGGAAACTGAGTAGAATCATGGACACTGAAGAATTTGACATCATTCACACAAGCGGGTTAATCAAATTCGCCAAGTCCTACTCGGCAAAATTGTTGTCAGGCAGAAGAAATGAGCCAGTCATATTGCATATCGATAGCGTAAGAGATGAAACTGTGATAAGGAAATTTGCGTATAATGCCTTTTCTCGGATATTAAATTCGCATGTTATAGTTATACCTGTTTCTCACTGGACCAAAAAAAGACTTCGCAAATATAGAGTAAGAGAAGAAGTAATGATCGTGGTTCATAACTCAATCGATCTTGAATTGTTCGACTCTGTCGCTCAGAAGCCATGCCCCAGCTTAGACTTTGATGAGGTTAAAGACAAAACAGTAGTAGCCCAAGTTTCTAACCTTTACCCATGGAAAGGTCACAAGTACCTAATAATAGCGGCTCAGAAAGTATTGGTTACTAACCCGAATGTTCACTTTCTAATAGTCGGAGAAGGCCCCTTAAGACAAGAATTGGAAAGTATGGTGCGTAACCTTGGGATATCTGAAAATGTGACTTTTGCAGGACACATCTCAAACTATGATATTCCATGGCTTCTGTCCAATATTGACATAGGCGTGTTAGCTTCATTGAGAGAAAATCTTCCTCGCACTTTGCTGGAGTATATGGCGGCTCAAAAGCCCCTTGTGGCAACAAATGTTGGGGGTGTCTCGGAGGCTGTGATCGATGGAGTGAACGGATATCTGGTTCCGCCTAGAGATCCAGACTCATTGGCGAATGGTATAGTTAAGTTGATAAACGATCCAGGCAATGCAAAGCAAATGGGCGTAAAAGGGAGAAGACTAGTTGAGCAAAGTTTCAGTATGAAGGTGTTCACTGATAGACTGGATGATATTTATGAATTAGCGCTGAGGAGAAAATGATTACTCTATGAAGATATGTTTTCTCTCCTTGAATTCTTATCCCGTATTGGCAGAGAAAAACTTAGGATCTGCAGGGGGAGCAGAAGTAGAGCAGGTTTCTCTAGCAAAAGAACTAGTATCGTATGGTTACGATGTCTCTTTGGTTACCTACGATTACGGACAAAAGCATTTGGACAATGTGGGAAAGATTAGAGTCATCAAGACCTACAGACGAGAAAAGGCTAGTGAAATGAACTCTTTTATGAAGTTTGCATACATCTGGAAGGCTTTAAGAAAAGCAAATGCCGACCTCTACTTCTATGAAGCGGGTTCAGATGGCGTGCTACCGTTTTTCAGTTACATAAATAATAAAAAATTTTTATATCGCGTTCCTTCAGATGCTGTAGTTCTTGGTGGAACCGGAAAAGTTGCGATAAGATTCGCACATAGACTCGAAATGGAAAGGGCTGATGCTATCGTGGCTCAAAGCCAATTTCAGAAAGAAATATTGAAAGAAAAGTTTGATGTGCAGAGCGTTATCATCAAAAACGGACTGAAACTTCAGCAAATAGATTGCGAAAAGTGGATTCCTCCAGTTGTATTGTGGGTGGGGACGATTTCCAATGTTAAACGTCCCACATTATTCTTGGCGTTGGCGAAAGCCCTTCCCCACGTCCGTTTTGAAATGGTGGGTGGTAGAACTGAAAAAAACTCGAAGCTCTTTGAAAGCGTAGAAAACGCCGCTAAACAATTAGAGAATGTGGTATTTCACGGATTTGTGCCTTACCATGAAGTAGATAACTACTTTAAAGGGGCCTCAATCTTCGTTAACACCTCAAGTGTAGAAGGATTTCCAAACACGTTTATCCAAGCATGGGCATGTTGTACTCCAGTTGTCAGTCTTCGTGTAGATCCGGACAAAATCATCCAAAATGAAAATTTAGGCTTCTGTTCAGGAACGTTTCAGCGATTGATTTCAGATGTAGCCACTCTAGTGGAGAATGAACAACTTAGAAAAAGCATGGGAGAAAAAGGGAGGAGGTATGTAGAAAGGGAACATGACATAAAAAAAGTAGTTAAAAAATACATCAAGATTTTCGAGGAGATCCTATACAAGTGACATGCCATGAAAATCCCGGAAATTTGGCGATTAGATCTCAAGGAGAGAACAAAAAGCGCACTCTTTTTATTATGACTGAACATTCGCCAAAGTCATACATGCCATCAGGCGAGAGAATACTTCATATGGCTTTAGCGAGCAGTTTCTTTTTTGAAAGCGTAATCATACTTTCGTTACGCAGTGTGGGAAAGCAAAGCTGGAAGAGACAAAGTAGGCATGATCGTAATTCAAAAGTTTTGCTCTACGCTGTCAACTTTGTAAGGGCTGTGCTCTATCCTTTATCGGCTCTGTTTGATCCAGTAAAATTTCTAGTATTCCTTGTCCATAGTTTCATGTTGTCTAAACGTTACAAGCCACTATTTATCGTGGCTTCTATGCCACCCTTGGAGATTGGTCTAAGCGCTTGGCTGTTAACGAAACGTAAGACCTCTAAACTCATCATTGACCTCAGAGATGACTGGGAATCGGCTAGGAGAGTACAACTAGGGCGATACTTCCCAGCAATAACATTTCGTGCTCTCTCAATGGTTGCTAAGAAAATATATTCAGAAGCTCTTGTCGTTTTCGCCGCAACGCCAACTATAGCCCACACTCTTGAAAGACGGGGAGTAACCACACAGCCTATTCTGGTGCCGAACGGCGCAGACACTTCGATTTTTATTCCTCAAAATGAAAGTGTTCGAAAGAAAATCAGAGCGAAGTACAATCTTCCTCTGGATAAAGTTATAATAGTGTATTGTGGCAGTGGAACAATTTCCTATTATCGTTTGGACATCATTCTCTCATGTGTCAAGTTCCTTCCTCAGGAGGTTAAGGATAAAATTTACATTGTCTTATATGTTTACAGCGGTTCAAATCAACTCAAGCAAATGCTAAACAGGTTAGGAACAGTGGATAAAATTGTGGACATTCGCGATCCGTTGCCTCGTAAGAGTCTAGCTGAAGTTCTAGCGGCTTGCGATGTGGGAATGGTTCCCTTTGACAGTGATGCGTATCTTCTATGCGCCAGATCAACAAAGCTCTACGAATATTTAAGCTCCGGACTTTATGTTGTCAGTAGTGGACCCAAAGGAGGAGAACTCGATATGTTTTTTTCAGCAAATCCAGCTCTCGGTTTGTTCATTCGTCCCAGCGCTGAGGATTTTGCGCACGCTATTAGTCACATTTTGAAAACCCCGGAAGATTTTTTTAGTGACGATTTGAGGAAACTGCGGCATTCGTTTATAAAAAAGAGCTACGATAGGAAAAGCATTATGGAAACAACGATGAAGGCTCTACTAGAGCGTGTTCAGCGCAATGATACTTTGAACTACATGCGAAACCGTGATCATGGATGACCATGTATAAATGGCTGCATTCAGCAAGGTAATTTTAAAAAACAGAGTTGATAGGGGTATTAAATTGTTGAGCTCTTATAGAAAGATCTTCCGTGAAGGAAAAAATAGACGGATACGTTTGTCTATATTACTCGCCTTTTCCGCTGTCTTGGTTGCAAACTCGCTCGTCATCAAATCATCACTGGTAGGAACGGTAGCGTGCTTGGGATTTTTATCCCTTATCTCCGTTACAATAGGAGAAGTATTTTACTCAACCGAAAACCTGTTTTTTAAATGCTTGTTTGGTCTGGCAACTTTTCTTTTGTTATTGGCTGTATTCGGCTTTGGACTGATGCTGATTGGAAAGTTTACAGAAGTTTTCTCGCTTGCAGTTATAGTTGTAATAAGTGTTTTCTTCGGCATAATTACTCTACGCGGAAAGAGAAGTCGATTTCGGAACCTTTATGAAATTTCTTCTGGGGACAAGGCTGTTAAAACAAAAGATTGGGATTCGTACCTCATGATTTCACTCTTCTTCTATTTTGTCGCGATAGCTTTTCGCTTTCTTTTTTTGGCTAGAACTGATGAGGGTTATGGTTCGGTTTGGCTGGAAATATCTCCCTTTTTCATTCCGGCTTTTGCATTAGCAACCTTGACTCTATGTTCTATACTTTTCTTCTCGTCTATTGGCGATGGTCTAAAGCTTGTTCTCTTATCTGTTTACACTTTCTTGGCGCATAGCCTCTTTTTAATTGTCTGGTATCCTAGTCGGTATGGTGACCCTTTGAGGCTTTTAGGCCATGCTAGGTACACAGCGAGGACTGGAACAATCTACGCATATAACTGGTTGATTAGCCACTTTCTTATCGAAGGAATTGTTGCTTACAGAGCACAATTCGCATTGATTATATTCTTTGAGAGGATGTTCAGCATCGACATATACTGGGTGCACGTGACTTTTGTTCCGTTGCTCTGGTCGATTTTTGTGCCCTGTCTCGCTTATAAGGCTGCGGAGTTGTTGACCATAAAAAAGAGTAGAGCCTTTCCTCTTTTAGCTGCTCTTTCCACTGGTCTCTTTCCATCGTTGATCCTTTGGGGAACAGTTTCGGTTCCCAACTCGCTCGGTTTCATTTTTTTCTTTCTATCCGTGGTGTTACTTCTTAAGTGGATGAACAGTGGTGGTAAATGGAACTGGTTTATGCTCCTTTTGGCTGTCGGCGTGACATTTTTAAGTCATCCTCAGCCGGGTATTTTCGCTCTAATGTTGTTTGTCTGGGGAAGTATTGTTCATAGGTCTTCGCGTAGAGTTCTAAAGATTGCAAGTTTCGTTTTGATGTCTACTTTATATCCGGTGGGGTTATATTTCTATGGGGCTTCCTTTTCGCCTGCTGGGCTTTTCGTTCTCGACAATTTTCTCTCCTTTCAATCGGAAATAACAACTATTCCTTTGATATTCGGGCTTTTAGGGTTGGTTCTTGTGGTGAGACGCAAGTATGTTAACGCCAGAAGGGCCCTTTTACTCTTCGCTCTCTATGTAATTATACTCGTTCTATATTACTTGACAGAGTTTGGGATGACGGATATGCCTTATGGAGCCCATAGAATACTCGTCATGGGAGATTTGCTCCTAGTGCCTTTTGTAGCGTTAGGTCTACTGGCAATAGTAGACGTGTTAAGAAAAGCTGTGGCGTCTGGTATGAGTGCTGTTTCTTTAAGCTTGTCTTCAAAGAAAGTTAAGCTTAATTTGAAATCTCGCTCGATCGCCCTAGCCTTAGTTTGCCTATTTGTATCTATGCAAGTCCCACTAACCTTGTATCAAGCGTATCCGCGTGAGGAGCTGCTGGCTTATCAGCCGTCGGCATATATGATTGAGGCTGTACAGTATATTGATGCAGATGCATCTGGCAGATATGTTGTAATGTGTGATACTATGATCGCAACTGTAGCCATTGGTTTTCTTGGCATTGACTATGGTTGGGCTGGAGGCGTTCGGGGATTTTTCGGGATGCCGGATTGGCATTATCCTACGGTGGAAATGTATGTGGAGATGACCAAGCAACCTTCCATTAGTATCATGCAGCAAGCCATGGAGTTCGGCGACGCCGTTGTAAGCTATTTTGTTGTTTGGGAAAGACAGAAATATCCCGCTTTTGAGGAAGTTGTCCAACGAACATCAGAAATATTGCCGGTAAATCAAGTTTTTGGCGACGGAAAACTTTACGTGTTTAAGTATCCGCTTCCGATTGTCGAGGAGCATGGTCCTCCAGTGAAGGTTATATTTGATGATGGAGTTTCGACCGAATACGTTGAAACGAGGTTTAGGTATATGTTTGAAACAGAGATTAACTCAACATTAACGCTTTCCGGATATACCAGCTACAATATAACTGACTATCCAATGCATTGGGCTTTCTTGGATTTTAGAGTTAACAACGTATCTAGACCGTTTGATGAGGCCAGTGATGTAAACACATTTGTCTATGTGAAGAACCTTGAGCCTGATGATGTACTGACGGCGAAGTGGCAGTGGAACCGTAGCTATCCAAGTGCAGTGTGGAAGGAAGACTCTTTCAAGAAGGGTTGGCGCACTCATGATCTTTATCTAGGCACAATTGTTCCTACCATTGTTACTGACGGGAACATTTTGAACATGTCATATTCCTTTACGTCTGGACCATACTCGTATTATTATTACGTCAAGCCCGTTAACACTACAATCGCAGGCAACCAATCTATTATAGTGAAGTGGAGGTCCGACGACCCGATTGTCGTGGTAGCCTACTACTTCGAGTTAGGGTTATCGAGCGGTGTTAACGTTGTTCCTCTGGGCAGTGAAAGCGGTGACTGGACGGTGACAATAGTTAAACTGTCGCAGAACATAAAAGTCACTTACGTAATGGTTGGAATAAGTAACCTAAGGGCAAGAAATCTATCTGGGGTGAGAACATTAAGCGTAGACTACATCCTTATATCAACATCAGGCTAAGAGAGCTGTGGTCGGGAATAATACATGGAGGATAAACGCATCCCATTGTTCAACAGTGTGCATCATGGGATAGTTCTTGACGTGTCTGACAATGGATTTGATAAATGGTCTGTCGATTTTGGCTCAATCTATGTTGACGAAGATGATCCTAACACCATATTTCTCTTCTACTCTGGCACTCAAGATGCTCAATGGTCTCATTCAGCTTTAGGATTAGCGATATCAGACGATGCATTTACATTTCAAAAAATAAGTAGCGACCCCATACTTGAAGGAGATTCCCGGTCATTCAGCCGTAGAGAAGCCTTTACTCCAGCAGTAACTCGAATCGGTAACAGATTTTACATGGTCTTTTCGGGAAGGTCTTCTGCAAAAACGTCAAGGAGAATTGGTATAGCTTATGCAGACGACCCAAAAGGCCCATGGCATGTAATAGGTGAAATACTCAAACCAACCCATTTGTGGGAGGGAGTACACCTTGACAACGGACCCACACTCGTGAAGCTGGACGAAACGACGTTCCTCATGTTCTACAGCAATCTCACAACCCAGTCCAAACTTGACATCTTCGCCTTTCTGAGACGCTACCCGATAAGAAGAGTAGGTATAGCCAAGGTAAGAGTTAGAGGGCCATCACTCTCCCAAATAGAAGTGTACAAGCTTTCAACAAATCCGTTAAAACATCTGAATGGAGTGAAGGGTAGCTGGAATGAATCAGTCTTCTGTCCAGGATATTTTAGGTTAAATGATATGCACTATATGGTTCCGGCGGCATCAACCTATTCTGTGGGATTTCCATATAAACAGTACATTGGCATGGTCTCCAGTGACAGTCAATCTTTTAACAATTCTCAAACTCGTATTGAAAAGCTTATAGATGGCTCATCCGAAAAATCCCAAATAATTCAGGGCATCAAAAGCGAGATAGCGTTAGACTCGCCTTCTCCCCTTCTCGTTAAAGAGAAAAACAAACTCTTTCTCTACTACTCCGTGGCAGACCGCGCCGACTACGTTTGGAAGATAGCTCTTACAACCTTCGATTTACCAGAGGTATAGATGGTCTCTGGCACCCATCTTTTAACTTTCATCGAAGCTTTCGCCAAAGCGTTTGAAGCTTACTTAGGATGGCTTGTCTCTTGGAGAATATCAAAAAGAAGAATCCGAGCCATGCAATGAACAGAACGTAGCCTATGTTGGTGTGGATTTTGCCCCAATCTTTATATCCAAAATAATAGATCACAACGAAGATAAAGCTAACACGAACGATGTTTACGCAAAATGTTCCTATGATCCCAGCAACCGACCACAACAACTTTGTTCGCAGGCTGCTCGGGTCTTCCATCATTGTGACAATGATTATGACGGCGAATGTCAGGAAGCTGTAGATGCCGATGCAGCCAGCTTCGACGCCTAGATGAATAATCCTTCCATCTGGCATCTGTAGACTAAACGTGCGTGGGTTGGCGATAGTAACGGGAATTCCTAGAATCCATAGGATAACTCCCATTATCTGGACAAAATACGGGACCCAAGGTTCCAAATAGAATTCCATCCATTTGCCTGCGAAGCCGCTGCCAATTGCTGCAACTATCAGGAATAGAGTAGTGAACGATTCTTTTAGGGCAGAAACTTGAAAGAAGGCTAGGAACAAGCCGACAATGTAAACGGTGTAGTTGGCTACTCCGTAAAACTGAACTTGAGGATAAAACATAATCACAGCATAGTAAACGAAGAAACTCGCTGTCATAAGAATTAAGCCTAGAAGTCGTTGCACTCGGCTTGGTTTCGTAAAAACAGATAATTTTTCTTTTTTGATTAATAGTATGAGAAATCCGTAGAGAGGGATTAATGCAGCGAAGACGCGCGCGAAAGCAACATAGCCAAAGTATTGGATTAGCAATAACGGCACGAAGGCTAAAACATAGAAGAGGTTGAGTCTGTTTCTTAGCAGAGATGTGGTGGAGCTTAATTTGGGCATGATACAACTATTTAGCTTATTTCATTCATAAAGCTACTGTTTGTAAATTCTGCCGTAGGATTTTCTGAAACTCGATAAGTGACGCTTACCCTGTATGTCCTTCTTTAAGATGGTTGCAGGTGCCAATCACACTATTTCAACACTAGAAGATACCTACACAACTCATAAAATTATGTAAGCATTAGATTTAATTGTTAGATCTAGTTGAGAAAAATTGAGGTTTAAAAGAGCCCTAGGAATGATGCTAATACTACTCGCAATTTTGCCAGGGCTGACTGGAAACTTCACACCACAAGCTGGCTCAGAAATTAAGCCAGCTTATGCTATATTGCCAGATATTCCTATAGTTGAAGTGACGCCACCAACAACATCTGGCAATGAATGGAGTGTATTTAAAGTCGGAGACACCCTTTATCTCATGATTGGCTACCTTTGGGCAACAAAGGCAGCGAGAATTTGGAAAACAACAGATATTGGCGTTGCAAATCCCACGTGGACGTTGGTTATGGATTCTCCTACTAACATTACCTTCTTTATAAATTCATTTCTAACCGAAGACGGAAAGTGGTTATACGGCAAAATTAGAAACTGGACTGACATGACAATCTATTACGGTGGAAGGCTCAATTTA
>Ga0209121_10005080_pt1 | contig 12053 bp, 11 predicted proteins | sample Cruoilmetagenom3_FD_187292 | JGI IMG/M metagenome (GOLD analysis project Ga0209121, IMG submission 187292) | Oil polluted marine microbial communities from Coal Oil Point, Santa Barbara, California, USA - Sample 3 (SPAdes) (version 2) | ecosystem: Environmental > Aquatic > Marine > Oil seeps ... | reverse complement strand
ACCTGGACAGGCGGAGATAACCTGTCTGGATTGGATCATTATTCACTGGCGGTAAAGGTAAATGATGGTGATTACAAGGTGCTGGCTGATAATTTGCCTTCAACGACGACTTCGTACAGGTTGGATGTGGGCAAGTCCCAAGTACTTGTTGTGGAGATAACCGCTTATGATCGTTCGGGTAATGAGTTTAGCCAGCACTCAGTTATGTATTCAGATGGATATGAATTTCCTTATCAATATATCCTAATTTATATGTTCTCTGGCAATTAGCGATATTGTAATCGGGTATTTACTTGTTTGAGTGGAAAGATCTGATGCAAGTTATAAATTATATAACAGATCTTTCTGTAAATAAATATTTTCCAGATTTACAAAAGTAGTAAGGTATCACTTAGGATGCTGGGTGAAACTTTGATTTTCCAAGTATTTTCAAAATAACACTTTTTGGTAGTTTGTGAATGAATCCAATCATTTGATTTAAACTTATGGGGAATGCCAGTATAATTCAGACAATAATTTGAAAAGATAATGATTTATGCCTGATTCAAACACACTTAGTGACCGCGAAATAGAAATTCTGCAGCTTGTTGCGACGGGGTTGACCAACCGTGAGATTGCACAATCGCTGACGATAAGCCCGAATACGGTTAAGGTTCATCTGAGAAATATCTTTGATAAGATTAATGTTTCCTCACGCACAGAAGCCACAATGTATGGCATTGAACATGGCATTGTTGATATGCCGGGACTGGAAGGAAACTTAGCCCAACGGGGTTTGTTGAACATGGTTCAAAGATCTCCCTGGGCATTTATGGCGATTGTATTAGCGGTTGTATTATTCGTGGCAGTAGGTGGTAATTTGCTATTTCCGCCAGCTACACCGACCCCGAATGCATTACCTGCAGTGCCCGATCGCTGGCAGGAATTAGCGCCCATGCCTGAACCAAGGGCTGGTATGGCTGCAGCCACATATAATGGTAGTATCTACACTATTGCGGGTGAAACTGAAAGTGGTCCATCAGGTTTGGTTGAAATGTACAATCCACAGACAGATACATGGATTCACCTTAGCGATAAACCTACTCCAGTCACCTATGTTAGCGCTGCTGTTTTAGGTGAGAAGATTTATATTCCTGGAGGTGAGTTAGCGAACGGTTCACCTACAGACGTGTTTGAAGTTTATGATCCTCGCAGGGACGAATGGTATGTGAAGGCACCTTTGCCAGTAAAGGTGAGCGGTTATGTGTTGGTGAATTTTGAAGGGCAGATGTACCTCTTTGGGGGATGGAATGGTGAGAAAGTCCTTGATATTGTACTACGATACGATCCGGAAGAAGATGTTTGGAAAGCAATAACCTCTATGCCAACGGCGAGAGCTTATGCTGGAGCTGTTGAAGCTGGAGGAAAAATCTATGTGGTAGGTGGATGGGATGGGGATCAGGCGTTGGCCGTGAATGAAAGTTATGCTCCAGCAAGAGAAGGAGGAGTTGAGACGGCGTGGGAAATTCAAACTGAAATGCCAGAAAAGGGATATGGTATGGGGGTGATTAGGGTTGCTGATATGATTTACGTTGTTGGAGGTAATTACTCAGCGCTGGATGTCGAGGGGCGCCTCTATTTTTCAATAGTTAATAATTCCTGGGAAATTTTGGATTTTGGGCGTACTGAAAATTTATCGGTTGTACATTCTGGCTACTGTTTCCAGGATGGATTTATTTATCTTATTGGGGGAAAAAACGGTCAATCACTTCTCGCGAGTAATAATGCTTACAAAGCAATCTATACAGTTTTATTGCCAATTACCACAAACCAGTAATAATTGATTTTGAACAAAATTTATTAATCAGATTTAATATTATCGGAGTCGTTCCTTTTTAGCGAAAGGTCTTTAAATTCGGGTGATTGTTTCAGGATTATAAAGAAAATCAAACCAAAAATTAATTCAAAAAATGAGGTGTACAACCTCACCATTATTGCAATAACTGTTGAAAGAGAAACAGGTATTACCGTTGATAATAATGCCAGGAGCGTCAGATCTGATGAACCTAAACTACTGGGTAGAAAATAAGTTAACATGCCAGCTGCACCTGATAGTGCCCTCGTACCTAAGACCAAAAACAATAGATCCGGACTTCTGGGAAAGAAAATAAGAACTGTTTGAAAGATCATGATGCCCCCTGTTAGAACTAAAGCCATACGCAATATTAACCAAATTAAAACCCGCCATGATTCAACAGGGCGTGACAGGGGTCTATTAAGTTTTGTCATTAAAAATGATAACACCTTGGGGTGCAGAATTGTGAGCCCAATAAGAACAACTATGAGCAGTGGAATCAGCCAGTAGTTTGAAATGTTAAGGCCAAAGGGTAAGAAGATAGCCGCTAATATGCAGTCTGCCACGAAACTTACAATAAGTTCAATTCCACTGGCTGACACAGTGTTCAATTGCGAGACTCCCAGTCTTTTGTAAAGAAACATTCGCCCACCAATATACCAAATTGTCCCCGGTAGACGTCTGGTTACCATTGTGACCAGATAGATGCGAATATGCGACCATAAAGACAATGTATGATCAAACGCATGCATAATTGCAGCCCAGTTGATCGTTGCGAGAGTTAAAGCTAATAAATAAGACAAAACAACAACTGGAATTTTTCTTATATCCGCCTGTTTCAAATAAGGTAATAATTGATCAATCGAACGCCATGCAGTATAAAAAATGGCGAGCAATAATATTCCCCAGAGCAGGTAGATCGTAACAGTAATGAGTTGCTTATGTTTGGTATAAAAATTTGTGATAAATGCTTTGATTTTTTTTATTTGCAAGAGGAGCCTTTAGATCGACGGCAGAAATAAACAAAACTATTTGATAGGTTAAAAGGAACCATCCAAGCAAAAAGCCAGCGCAATATGCGAGTTGGTTTTTTTAAATGTGCAATCCAATCCTGTTCGGTTTTTGGCATAAAATGTTCATACCGAGCTGTTTTAAATACGTGAAGACCATTTTGGAAGAGGAGTTTTTTCCAGCCAAGGTTTGTGTTATACCGTTGAAGCGGTTGCCCATCATCGAAAACCTCACCTGTTTTCATGACGTGTTTAACATTACCAATTAAACTGAATCCGTTTGGTAGTAAAATACATGCAATACCATCGGGTTTTAATAATCGAGAAACTTCATGTATTCCTGCACCTGGATTTTGATAATGTTCAAGATTACCAATATGGGTGATGTAGTCCGCACACCCATCTCTTAATCCCATCATTTCTCCATCAGAAACAATCCAATTTGGTCTAGGATCAAAGATCCGGCAATTTTTAATGGCGCTTTTTGAAAAATCTAAACCAATTGCATTGACTCCCCTTTTTAAAGCAAAATGAACTAATTGCCCTCTTCCACAAGAGATATCTACAAGCAACTTGCCTGGTTGAGGATCAAGTAAATTTAATAACCAGAGATAGTATGAATCAGACAGATCAATCCCACCCGAATCGTATAGTTCATCATAAGCTTGTTGGGTATCATTTGTAGATAACATCTCTTGATGACGGATTTCAATCATAAAAAACTCCAGAATTAGTGTTCTTAATTAAACCATAAAAAATTAAAAAAAGCATCCCGAGAAAATCTCGGGATGCAGAAAGAAACTTTGTTAATTTTTAATAATTGAAACCATCATAAGCAGAAGTGACATCTCGAAAGTAGTTTGAAGGTAAGCCTTCTCGGCTTTGGTTCACGACAGCGAATATTCCCTTCCCTGAATTTTCTGTACAAACTGCACTACCAATCCACCTGGTGTCACTGGGGCTAAAGCCAGTTTGCTGATTAAATAATAACACCGGAGCTGAATCTTTTGTAGTATCTGCAATATCAGCAAAACCAGCACTTGGTTTCCAGTCACAGGTGACTGATATATCTGATCCATCAGCTGATGCAATGCTGAAGGCTGTAAAGGTTTTTGTTGATGAACCGTTCTTGCTCATAATCAGCGGTAAAACAACCGTGTCGGTTGCAGCAGATGGTTTAAATCCTTCGTATATGTTGGAGTTTCCCTTTATTGGACGAGACTGATTGACTACACATACGATATTTGCACCGTCACTGGCTGTCACAGTTGAACTACCAATCCATCTTGTACCGACATCATACATCAGCTTAACGGCAATCCCGTTCTCAGGGACGTCAGGAAAAACATCAGGTTCACGAGGGGGGAACCCTTCTGAAGGTGAATAACTCATTGTAATGGTGGTCGGTCCGGGGCCAATGTTCTGACAGCTGGTACCAGTCCTGTTGTAATTGTTGGCTTCCATAATTAACGGGAGAATTGCCGTTGGATTACCATCTGTAAAGCCATTGTAAACAGCGTTCCTGGGTGAGTCTGGTAAATTTTTATTTACATTACTTACGACCCCTGTCACCTTACCCGTGGTTGTGGTAACTTTTATAGACCCAAGCCATGGGTCTGAGCCATTGTAATCTTCCATGTTATAAATGGCTGCAGCACCAATTTCTAATGAATTGGTAATTTCAGGAATATCAGCAAAGCCGCCGCCAGGGAGAGGAATAAAATCTACTGTATAGTTTGCTACTTCACTCTCTGCATTTTGGACGCTAAATACAGACACGTTATTTCGTTTATCGATTAATGGGAAATAAAGTTCTGTACCACCATTCGAGATGCCCGTGTAAGTGCCAAGAGCACGGTTGGTCGCTGCTATGGTGAGGTTGCTCATAATTGCAATTTCTTTGTCCGAGCTTACAACCGCTGAACCCTTGAAACCTGCATCTGGATGAATTGGAATATATGTATTTGAAGAACCTGGTAAAACAGTATCAACCACAGGATTTACATAAGGCTCTGGCAATATAGCAAGGGATCCATTGGGATTGTAATAATAAATCCGAATTATTGCCGGGTCAACGTTATCAAGGTTTTGGATCTGAAATGATGACTCATATGCTGGTATTTGTGCTTGAGCGTTGACCGTTTGTTGCTGCGGTAAAAGCAAAAAAGAAACGACAATTGCTGCAAACATAAAAGTAGAGAATGCCTTTTTCATAAGAAAACTCCTTTATCTAATTTATTTATTCTTATTCTACAAACTAAAGAAGGATAATTCAATAATACTTAATCATTATCTCTTTACTTTATAGTTGAAAAGTTGATCATTTAATAGGCTACGATTACAAAAACAGCTATTGTCAACCAAGTCACCTATCAATTAGAATGCTTTACTTTTTGGGTTGATTTTGTAAATATGGTTTCCTTGAAATAACGGGTTATGTAGATTGGACCCATTATTATGAAAAATTGATTGAAACATAATTTTAATATTACGGTACGGGTGGGTAATAGACAAAATAATAAATTATCCTGGCAGAATCATTTGTAAGCCATACTTCGTCCATGGCATCATTTAAAATTGTTTGTTGTAACCATCTTTGTTCGTAGGGATATGCTGAGGTGTCTGTGCCATTGTAAAGGTGGTAAGTTCCACCGGGATCCAATATTAATTTTTGAGTTAATATCTTTCGTTCATCGAGAGCAGGAGAGTAAACCATAAATGCACTAATATCCTGTGTTGATTCTCCTCTGTTTTCTATTGTGATGATTTCCACACCATTTTCATGCTTAACTTCGGAAATAATGATATTAACCATAGAAACATCGGGGGTTGAGGTTACAAATCCCGGGAGAAGGTATCCTGGTATTTCTGTATTGTGTATTTCCTCCACTGGATACGACTGAGCGGTGTCTTCTGTTTCAACCGGATAGGTAGATTCTGTCTCTGAGGATATCTTTGTCTGATCAGCTGGAAATTCATCAAGGGTTGTTTTTTGTGAAAATCCGCAACCCATGAGAACAAAAATAATTGCACTAAATAATATGGTTTTCAAAAGATTTTTCATAGAATTTTCCTTTTCATTTTTTCCTTATGTAGTAGATGCAGGATGATTTTAACCCAAACAAGCGTAGTGGTCGAATCATTAATCCTGCAACTACACATCCAATAAATGTTCGAATAAACTTTGTTAATAAATCACCAGTTTTTTCCCTTTAATGTTCTTTTAGCCAAAAAGCTATACTGAGGAAGAATGAAGAATAATCACTGCCAATTTGTTTAATGTCAGCTACCTTAAATCTATTACAATGTAACTTATCAATTAAAACATCCTTTGCGAAACCAAATAGATGTTGAGGTGCTTTAAAGCCAACCCATGTATCCTTAAATATTTTAGCTTCCCACCCTGAAGGGTTCGGTGCTTTAATCACCAGGATTCCACCTTTTTTAATATCCGGTGACACTCTTTAATCACAGTAGAAGGATCTGGCATATGTTCCAAGACATCCCACATTGTTATGACATCGAACATATCTACAGAAAAATCATTATCAAAAAGATTCTGATTATGTATCTTCAAATTTTTTTGACTGGCGATCTCAGCCACCTCATCAACAATTTCCAAACCGCAGACTTGCCACCTGCTTATTTTTTTGAATTAGATCGAGAAAATCACCCGTTGCGCAACCGATATCCGGCAAGGCGCCTTTATTTTCCCGGAAGCTGAGAATTGATTTAACGCGTTTTCTTATTCCCGTCTCACGTAACCAATGAGTCAGGCGTTAGCTGCTTTTTATGTAGCCGTGATATTGTTCAGAGTAATGAGTTTTCAGTTCATCCCAATTGGGCTGTGGAAAAAGATATAAGAGACCATAATTCTCACATTGAAATAAATCCCAATTTCCAGGCAAATTCATTCTGTAATCTTTCAAGTTGAGATAAACACTTGACTTTGTGCTTCCACAAAAATTACAATAATTTTTTATCTGGATCATATCTGTTTAGCTTTCTCCCACCATTTTATTAAAATGAAAATCATCCATAATTCCCACTGCCAATCTCGCCAGCCATTAAATTGTTGAGAGAGTATTTTTTCAATTTGATTTCGGTTGAAAGGACTATCGCGGTGCAGGGTATCCAATAATTCCTCACGGAATACACCTGTGATCCAACGACTAATGGGTGGGGAGAAACTTTCTTTTTTCCGATCCAAACAGATAGGCGGTAATATTCTTTCTGCAGCTGAACGAAGCACAATTTTTGATTTTTTATCTGAAAGTTTAAAATTATCTGGAAGGCGTAATGAGAATTCAACCATTTCCGGAGTGACAAAGGGCGTATGGAAGTCGATAGCAGTCATATACTGTAGTGTTGATAATTTTTGCAGTGAATGATTAGGTAAGGTAATCAGAATACTTGCATAGGTAGGCGCAAACAATTCATTGGTAGTTGATGCAGCTTTGTCTAAACTGTTTAAGAAAATAGATTCAGCCAGACTAATAGAGTTGTACCAATCAGGATGAAGAAGTTCCTTTACTTGTTTTTGTGTTAAAAATCGTGACCAACTGATTTTACGCAAATCCTCAGTTAGTTCAGCACGACTTGTAAATTTTTGGGCTTTTCGAGCCCAATTTCTTATAGATGATCCTCTTGAGGATGGGAGTAATTGGGTGAATGGGCCAACAAGACCGGTCCTGATAAACTTTGGAATGCGATAATATTTTTTTATTAATGCCTCTGCTTTGAACTTTTGTAAGCCTCCAAAGATATTGTCAGCACCGGTTCCGTCCAATAAGGTGGCCACCGATTGTTTTGCAGCATAAGATAGGTAAAGTTGCGGCAAAAGTGTAGCGTCCGCAATTGGTTCTGGCATTGATTGAATAGCCTCATCCAACAGCTCTGCAAGAACCGCATCAGTTGGATGAAGTACTTCAATCTTTGCACCAATTGCTTCAGCATTTTTTCTGGCGTTCTCACTTTCATCAGTGGACCCAGGTGGATCGTAACCCACGCTAAATGCAATGGAAGGGATTCCGATTTTTTGAGTCAAACCAAGTAAGAGCGCGGAATCTATACCACTACTCAGACATATCCCTAAAGGTTTAGTATTCGGATAGGAAATTCGTTGCAAACTGCTTTCTAAACAACTCAAAAAATCTGATTGAGCCTGTTCAAATGTCTGAGTATAAGGTTCTTTGATGTTGTCCAGGATTGACCAGTAATTTTTGCTTGTTGAGCCATTATTGTCGATTACAAGCATTTCGGCAGGTTTCAAAACTGACACCCCCTCAACAACAGTGTAGGGTGCTGGGATCCCTTTGAAGGATAATAATAATGAAACCCCATCAGGTGAATAATCAAACCTTCCGAATTGGCGAGCAATTTCTGCTATGTGGGATGAGAAAACTACAGCATCCCCATCAATTTTGTAATACATTTTCGTTATCCCGAAGGGATCGGTTATCAAAAATAATTTCTTTTTATTTTCATTCCATATCACTAAGGCGAATTCACCCTCGATGTTTGCTAACCACGAATCAAGTGGTAGAAAATTAATAAGTGAATCCATAAGCTGATCAATGATTAATTCCTGTGCTATTGGATTCTTGCGATCACGAATGGATCCCCACTTAAATATTACCCATCCTTGTTGGCGTCTAATGGAAACAAAAGGTGATTGTAATTGCCAATGTAATTCACCGCAAGGTAAATATAAATCAGATTCATTATCCGATTCTTTACTTTTAATTTGGGAATTCTGATGAAAGTTGAATTTACCCCAGAATTTTTCCATATAGTAAACCTGTTATTGAATCCCTTGGTCTATTGGGGGGAGGGGTTCATGTAATCCTGTCCATGCACCTTTCAGGTAATGTTTAATTAAGGTATTGCTACCCGAAAAGACAAGCTTGATGATAGTGAGGATTGAACCGAAAAATAACGCAATAAAAGTGAAAATCGGTGAAGGGCCATGCCTGTAACGGCGATAGAAACGGGATCGGTTCCGTGCTCTTAAATATGTCATATACGGGCGTTGTTTATTAACACTTTTAGAGGCTTTGTGACGAATAATGGATGATCCAACCCGAACAATTTTATAACCAGCATCTTTAACTCGTCGGCAAAAATCTGCATCTTCATAGAACATAAAATACGATATGTCAAAATAGCCGACTTCTTTTATCATCTCAGATCTAATTAGAAATGCACAACCAAACACATAATCAAATTCCATGATCCCGTTATATTCAGGGCGGTCTTTTTTATTTAAACCATATCGGACAGGTAAAGGAAGAAACGGGAATATGCGATCTCCTAGACTAAAGATCCTTTCTGGATTATTGTGATAAATTATCTTTGGGGCGGCAATTGCAATATCCGGATCTTTTTCTGCTACCTTGACAAGCTCATTGATCGCATCGTGTAAAACCAAGGTGTCATTATTTAAAATTAAAAAATAATCGGGTTTTAAATTTGCTGTTGCACGGATGCCATCATTTAATGCTGCCGCATATCCTCCATTTTCTTTTTTTGCAAGGATACTAACCCAAGGATAACTATTTTGTAAAAACTCAACTGAATTATCCTTGGATGCGTTGTCAACAACAATAACATGAAAATTTGTATAGTCAGATTCTTGCAGTGACTCCAGGCATTCTCCTAAATCTTCTCTTAAATTCCAGTTTGGAATGACAACAACTACCAGCGGTTCATTCTGACTCATAAATGAGATTATAATCTAAATAATGTAATATAATAAGTATGATATTCCGTGAATCGTCATGAACCGTGATGTCCTTGTTGATAAAATGTTGAAATCGTTATTTGTATCGGGCCGAGAAATAAATTATCCTCGCAATCAACTATTCATCTCCTCCCTTCAAGATATAAGCAATCTTGAAGTAATCGGGAAAGAAAAGGATGATATTTCCAAGGGCGGTATATTTTTTATTTTAAGGCAAAGCCTAGGCGGATTACTGAAAGCGATATTTGGAGGGAATCTTAATAAATTCAGCTTTATTTTTGTTGGTTTTTTTGGGCATATTTTAATAATTATCCTGGATTTTTTTGTCAGAGTCCCTCTCTTGTTTGATGTTTTCATTTCATCATATGATACGCTTGTAAATGATCGACGATCAATAAATCAAAATTCGCCCTTTACAAAAATATTATATTTTCTTGATAAGCAAAGTTGCAAAATTGCAGATTTAATTTTTATTGATACACAATCTAATGCACAATTCTTCCACGAAAAATTCAACATACCTCTTGAAAAAATGCATGTGGTTTTTGTAGGTTGTGATGAAGATATTTTTTATCCGCGAAATGTTGCAGTCGATGATACTAAAATTTTGTTTTACTGCTCATATTTGCCTTTGCATGGCGTTGATGTGGTGGTGCAAGCTGCAAAAATACTACAAAATGACTTTCCGATTAAATTTAAGATCATCGGAAATGGCATGGAAGCTCAAAGAGTGCGAGACCTTGCTGAAAGTTTTAATGTAAGAAATATTGAATTTCTGGATTATATTCCTGTTAACAAGCTTGCAGATGAAATTGCCAGTTCTTTAATTTGTCTGGGCGGACATTTTGGTGCTAGTGAAAAGGCAAAATATGTCATTCCTGGAAAAATTTTTCAAATAATTGCTATGAGTAAACCAGTTATTGTTGGAAAAAATTCCGCAAACTCTGAGTTGTTGAAACATAATGAGGATGCGTGGTTTTGCGAAATGAATAATCCAGAAGCTTTGGCTAAATCAATACTCACTCTTTATTATGATGAAAGTCTGAGAGATAGACTCGGTAAAGGTGGGTATGAAACTTACCAAAGAATGGCAAGCAGTACAGTTTTGAAAGGGCAAATAAAAGATGTTGTTTTACGGTACTTATCCGACATATAGGTACTTTTCATTAAATTATTTAGATAGCACCTTCTTATAAACATCCATTGTGCATTTCATCATATTATCGATGCTGAAATTTTGAACAGTTTCTAATGCTTTCTCAGTCATCCTAGTTTGAGCTGACTTGTCGGATAACAACTCATTAATTGTTTTAGCGATAGCTTTAGGTGAATTAACAGGTACCAACCGACCATTTTCCCCGTCTTTAATGATTTCTGGAATTCCACCAGTATCCGTCCCAATAACAGGAACACCTGCTGCCATAGCCTCCAAAAATGTTACGCCGAGTGCCTCGGTTAATGACGGCATAATAAATAAAGTTGCTTCTCGGTAGTAATCGATAATTTTCTCCTGTGAACACCAACCGGTAAATGAAAAATTAGAATCAACCCCCAATTTCCTGGCTTTGTTTCTAAAATTATCGATCGCTTTATCACCGCCAACAATAATAAATCTTACGTTTGGATATTGTTTAATGACACCTGGAGAAGCGTTAATTATGTCAGATACTCCTTTACGTTGCATATTTCCCCCGACAAACAAGATAACAGGTTCTGAAAAGCGACTTTTTTTATATTCTCGTTCCTTTAAAACTTTTGAATATCGTTCAATGTCCACACTTTTATAACATAAGGCAAGTTTTATCTTGCTAAAAGGATATTTGGATTTTATCGTTTTGAATGTAAATAGACTGTTTGCAATTACACAACTTGGTTTTGATAATTTAATAAACTCTATTTGATGAACTATGAAATAGTATAGCCATCGAATAAACCAGTCCGAGTAATATCTCTTGTAATATCTTAAACCGCGAATATCAGCAGAATAAGTATCGTTGATATTTCCAATAATTGGTATCTTTGTGTTGCAAAAGAATGACTCTCGGACATCTGTAAAATGAATAATATCAATAGCCGAATTTCTTTCCAATTCTTTTATTGCATTTGAAAATGAAAAGCTTAGAGAGAACCATCTTGCCTGACTAGAAATAAAATGAGGGTTTTTTACTGTTTTGATACTTAGCGCTCGAGAATGTTTGGTAGGTATTTGACTTTCTGGAAGTATGAGTGTTACTGAGTGATCTTTGTTGCGAAGATAATCTACCAGAATATTTGCATGAAGACCTACCCCACTATATACATTGGTAAATTGTTGTGTTACAACACAGATGTTCAATGGTTGCTCTTTTCAATTCGTAAATTAATTTATTCACAAATCTTCAATATCGTGACCCTATCAATGTCATAAAGCAATTCAACACCAGGCAAATTTATTAATGCGTTAATATCTAAGCTTTTTCCATCGAAG
>Ga0209121_10005079_pt1 | contig 12054 bp, 8 predicted proteins | sample Cruoilmetagenom3_FD_187292 | JGI IMG/M metagenome (GOLD analysis project Ga0209121, IMG submission 187292) | Oil polluted marine microbial communities from Coal Oil Point, Santa Barbara, California, USA - Sample 3 (SPAdes) (version 2) | ecosystem: Environmental > Aquatic > Marine > Oil seeps ... | reverse complement strand
TCTCCCTGCGGGAGTCATAAACAGGGCGGTGGCACGCCCTTCGCTCATAAGCATAGAAGCGTAGAACCCCACGGCTTCAGTCGTGGGAGTATGTCAGAATCAGGCGAGTCACGCCCCAAACTTTTGCAGTTTCAAAGCGTTGGCTAGCATCAGAGGCATTAGCTCAACAGAGTGAAAGATGCCTAGCCCTCCTCGAATGCACTCTTTTTCACTGAATTTTTTGACATCATCGGTTCTGCATCTTTCAGAATACAGGAGCAAAGGATTTGGATGCCAGGAATGAGATTTTAGCAGAGAGGGAGTTGAGTGATCCCCAGTGATTGCCAACACATCGGGTTTTAGATCTAAAAGCTGGGGGATGTATCCGTCAATTTCTTCGATGTACTTTACCTTTTGCTTGAAGTTTCCATCCTCGCCATAAGAATCTGTTTTCTTTATGTGAAAATAGAAGAAGTCGTATGAGCTGAACTTCTCTTTCAAACACTTGAGTTCGTCTTCCAAGGTTTCTCCACACTCCAAAACTTTCATTCCAACCAGCTTAGCCAGGCCTTTGTACATGGGATAAGTGGCAATTGCAACCGCCTTCAACTTGTAGAGATTCTTTATGCTCGGGATATCTGGCAGGCTTGAAAATCCTCTCAGCAATAAGGCGTTTGCAGGGTGTTCGTTCTTCAGCAATTTGTTCGCCTTATCAAGAAATTTGTTCACGACAAGAGCAGTTCGCCATGCCTCGGAGTTGAGAGAAATGATCTGCCTTATCTTTTGATTGTCTTTTTGAGGGTCGTTTTCTGAAAGCGCAGGATCCAAGCCATTTCCCCTGAGAACAAGAGCAAATCTGTGCTCCTTTCCGGGATTAAGGGATATTTTAACCCCATCGATTTCCCTTATATGATTTTGAATCATTCCACAAATTCTCTTGTTTTCTTGGGTTGGGAGTCTTCCCGCTCTCCTATCTATAACTACGTCTCCTTTTCGAGTGGCGAAGTTACCTCTAGCAACCACATCTGATTTGTTTAACTGAATTCCTAAACCTAGAGCTTCAAGCACTCCCCTGCCGATCTCGTATTCAAGCGGATCATAACCGAATAGGGAGAAATGAGCGGGACCGCTTCCAGGCGTTATGCCTGGAGACACGGGATGGGTTAATCCACAAACGGATTTAGAAGCCAAACTATCCAGGTTTGGTGTTTTGGCGGCTTCAAGTTCTGTCTTACCATTAATCGGCAGTCCTCCCAGTCCATCCATTACCACCAACAAGATTTTCGCATCGTTTTGGACGACGAGAGATTTTATTACATCATGTGAAACCATTTTTTTCTCCTGACTATTACATATCAACTGCCCTCTTTTTAAACTTGCTATAGCTACTAAGGGCTTGCCACAAATTAAATAGAAAAATGTTTGTTTATCCCCTAGAGAGATTCATAATAAGTTCTTTATCGGAAATTATTAAATAAAAGAGAGAAATATAAACCCATGAAAAATGTATCTATTGCCTTGGTTTTGGTGAGCTTGCTTTTGGTTATTTCCATTCCCGCTCCAGAAAGTAAGGTTGTTAGCGGGGAATCAGGTTTCATCTCGCCATATTTAATTCAACTTGGGGATCTGATATTTTTTGAGTGGAACCATACCAAGCCGGATGTGCCAATGGCTTTTGGAGGTTGGGATCATGTCGCAATTTATGTTGGCCAGGATCAGATCATAGAAGCGGGAATGAACTGGGAAAATACTGTGCATCAAATGGCATTAGAAGAGGCAATAAACCGAGAATTCTGCGAAGAGATTGGGATCTACAGATTAAAAGAGTGGTATGAACTGGCGCCCCTCTCGGACGGCAAAATCAGGGGGCCACTAGATAGAGAAAGGCTGATCGAACTTGCAAGTGAGTTCGCAGTTGCGCAGATAGGCCATCCCTACGAAACCAGCGGTGGCGCATGGTACAGAATTCTCAACGCGGAAGTGGGTCCTTTAGATGATCGAGGTTATCCAGAAGAATACTTCTGCACCGAGCTGGTTTGGGCTAGTTATGCGTGGGCATCTGCGGCCTATGACGAAAAGGTTCAAGATCCCTACAGAGATTGCCCAAGCAAGAGCGATTGTTGGTTGAACATAGATTCCGGCAGAACCCCCAGTGTTTCACCCCTTGATCTAATTCAAAGCGGGTGGTTGTCAAGAGTCTATTAGGTTGACAATACCAGACCCATCTCTGTTTACACTCGCTCTTTTTTGAATTTATGCGGGAAGGGCTAGGGATGAAATATCGCTTCTTTCCAGGCATATCGAAGTACCTGAATAAGGTACAATAATCTCAATTTTCAAAATAAAGTGCTTATCCCTTGACTTCTCTTAAGGAATTCAGCCAAATGAATCAAAAAGTATTCCACCTAAGAAAAAAAATTAAGAGTTCTATTGCTTTTACAAGAGGCGCTAAAAGTCGCTAAACTCTTATAAAAAGCAGTTTAATCACCTAGTCTGCGTAGTTGATTTATATTTTTTCTCCGGGTTAGAAAAACTTATGAACTTATATTTCCTCTTTCTTATTAGGTCTGCTTACTCACTAAAAGGAAGTTGAAATGTCCAAAAAGCTAATTCTCCTCGTTGTTGCAATAATAGCAATAGGAATAGGAATACTAGTAACAAACATATTTCAGGTATATCACAGGAATTTTGTCGGCTCAGAGGAAGCTCTTCAACCAGACCTTGGCACATGCCGAGTCTATGAAGCAAGTTCTCCGGATGGCAACCTTGTTGTGAATTTCTGCTTAAGAGAAAAGTCGTACCCTAATCCAGAAGGGGAAATACCTTATTACAGCGTATCTTATAAAGGAAAGACCATTATACTCAATTCTGCGCTTGGAGTAAAATTTGAAAAGGGTGTGCTTGCCAAAAACTTAAGGGTTGTTGGGGTCAAAAGAAAGGCGGTAAACGAAGCTTGGAATCCCCCTTGGGGAACTGAAAAGGAGATTATAAACCATTACAATGAGCTCAGGGTTTTACTTCGGGAAAGAAACTCCCCTTTTAAGGAGATGACCTTAACTTTTAGGGCCTATGATGATGGAGTGGCTTTCAGATACGCTTTCCCAGGGCAAAGGCACGAAAAATTTACTATTCTAGAAGAGCATACCCAGTTTCATCTTCCAGAGGGTTGTATCTGCTGGACCCAAAGGATTAATGCTTTCCCTACTAGTTATGAAGAGGAGTACGAAAAAACCTTATTAAAGGATATAAGACCAGATTCAATAGTTAGTTTACCTTTGCTCATAAAAAGCAAAGAAGGCATTTGGATTGCTGTTACTGAAGCCGGACTTAAAGACTATTCTGGCATGTTCCTCTCGAGAGTTAGAAGTTTTCCTTATGCCTTAGAAAGCAAGCTATCCCCTTTAGGAGAGGTTGAAAAAAGGAAAGTGACTGGTCAATTTCCTGCACAAACACCATGGAGGGTTATGATGGTTTCTGCTAGACTTGGAGGATTAATTGAATCAAATATTATCCAAAATTTGAACGAGGGTTCAAAGATTAAAGATACAAGCTGGATTAAACCCGGAAAGGTTACCTGGCCCTGGTGGTCGGGTAGGGCAGTTAAAAAGCAAGGAGTTGAAGGAGGAATGAATACGCCCACCATGAAACATTACGTTGACTTTGCAGCAAGAAATGGAATAGAATACCTATTGATAGATGCGGGATGGTATTGCCCTGAAGGTGAGGCTTGGGAGCATCCTTTAATTCAAAATTTAACCCACATGGAGGAGGGTATAGATGTTAGGGAGGTGATAGATTACGCAAAACCAAAAGGAGTGGGGGTAATTCTCTGGATGCATGGATTCACTCTGGAAAAGCAAATTGACTGGATTTTGCCTATTTTTGAGGAGTGGGGAGTCTCAGGAATCAAGGTCGATTTCCCGGGAGGGGAACATCAGGGTCTGGTTGATTTTTATTGGGAAGTTGCAGAAAAAGCAGCTAAGCACAAGCTAGTGGTTGATTTCCACGGGGCTTACAAGCCAACAGGTATCAGGAAAACTTATCCTAATATTTTAACGAGAGAAGGAGTGAAAGGCCTTGAGTGGGATATGCCTTGGGGCGGTTCGGGTATAGGCTTAGAACATGAAGTTACTCTGCCTTTTACGAGGATGCTCGTGGGACCGATGGACTTTACTCCGGGCGCATTTGCTCCAGAGCATTTTAAATCTCCTTGGAATGTTAAAGGAACGAGAACGAGGCAACTGGCCATGTATGTTGTTTATGAGAGTCCTTTGCAGATGCTGGTTGATTATCCTGCTGCCTACGAAGGAAAGAGGGGATTCGAATTCATAAAGGAAGTCCCTACTACCTGGGACAAAACTCGGGTTATAGGAGGAGAGGTTGGAGATTATGTAGTAATTGCTAGAATGCATGGAGGAGAATGGTGGATTGGAGCAATGACCGATGAGAATCAGAGAGAGCTGAGCTTTTCCTTAGATTTTTTAGAAAAAGGAACGTGGGAGGCTTATATTTGGGAAGATGAATCAAAAGCAGCCAAGGATCCCACTTCCATCCAACTTAGGAAAGAGCGGGTTACTCCGCAGAGCCAAATAAGAGTACAGTTGGCCCCGGGTGGAGGTTTAGCTATAAGGATAATTCCAGTTTAAATTCAGGGGGTTAAAATAACTGGAGGGAAAAGCTGGAGGGAAAAAAATATTAGACAATATTTAAGCCTTTATTTGATTTACAATTTATAAAAATATTTATATAGACGATTAGTATCTTGTAAAAGACCTTCAGCAAGTCAATTATAGTTCAAGGATATGAGAAGATATATAAGTTAACTATCCAAAAAAGAGGTAAAGAAAACATGGATAAGAAGAAGTTTGCAGAAGAATTAAGAAAACGCCAAATTAAGCTGGGATTGGTTTCGCGCGAGCTCATAGATAAGCTTAGCGAGGAGGAGATTATTGAAACCTACCGGATTTGTTCAGCGTGCGGAGCACCAGTATTTGAACTTGAAGATCTAGAGTCTGCACTAAAAGAGGGAAAAACAGCAGATGAAGTTTTGGATATCCTATACCAACCTAAGAAGGCATGTGAGGTTAGAGTGGATACAACCCAGCCGCTAATTATAGCAACTATCCAGCAAAGTAAGGAGAATCTTGCAAGAAGAACATGGGAACTGGTTGGTAATGGAATATGGGTAAAATGTTCCTGTAGCAAAGAAACTTTCGAGGATTTAATTCAGCCACTCCATCCACCGAGAATTAAAGATCAATTGCGTTCTGAAGTAGAAAGTTTTGCCTCGGAATTTAATGCCAAAATCCATTACTTCCTTGATGAGCATGGGGCGCAACTTCACAGTTTATGGCTTGATGAAGAAAAAATTGGATTGATAAGAGTTAAGCATCTTTTGACTTTGGCGGAGGGTAAAAAAGAAATTATACCTTTAGATGAGATTCTCAAAACCAAAATACGCAAAGTATCAATAGACCAATTGCTCAAAGATGAATCATCCAAAAGACGGCATTCCCTCGCCGATAAAAACCATTAGAGCTCTGCTGAGCCCTCCTTTTCCGAGAGAATTTTTATTTCAATAAATCTCTTTTTGCCAGTTGCCAAGCAAGAAATTATCTTGTCGATTGCTCTCAATTTTTGGGAAGACTTAATTTAGGCATAAAAAAATAATATGCACCCGGCTGTATTTACTTTTTATCACAGTGCGAAATTTTTTAATTTATCGTACAAAATGAATAAAGGTGCCTCTTCGACTATCAACTAACCGATCGTATCCATCTACCCGAGCTCCTTTGTTGATTAGCAAATTGGCAAAAATTGGCTTTATAGGGTTAAGATAACTGGTTCCTTACCTAAGTATTCTGCTGCAGTTAGCAATTTTTTTCTCTCTCTTTCTGCAATCGACCAAACCGGCTTAGTCCGCTCTCTAAACCGTCTGTCCCGGGGTAGATGGTGATCATAGATTATGAGTTCCGAATTAACAGAAGAGACGATCCTCGACGCGTTCTCTATGGTTCTTTTTAAATTTATAAGATTAAGCGTGAAGCCTAGGAGGTAGGTCATGGGACCATCAAGCACGAGCACATTGGGGTCTTCTCGGATTATCCATTCCGCATAATCCTCAATTATTGGACCATTAAGGTCAGAAGAATGGATAAATTTCTCTTTCTCGCATTCGATTACAATTGGGCATACCCAACCAACTCTTGAAAATTCTATTCCATGGAAAAGAGGGTTCGTGAACCTTAGCTTGGTTTTCCCAAACTGAAATGCTTTTCCATCTATCCACCTAACTCTAACTCCTTTGAGATCAAGCTCGGGAATTATCTTCTTGGTATTCCATTTCTTTGCTCTTCCTTCAAACCACTTCCTTCCTTTCTGGAGCAATTCCTGCCTCCTGGAGTTATAATCCCCGAAGTCTTTTTCTCGAGCGACGGGAAGTTCATCCATGGGGTCAGGATAGCTTTTTTGCTCTGGATCCCTCATAAATTCATCCAAACTTCTCCCTTCGAAGGCTCTGCAAAGGTTACCATAAAATTTCTCGCTCCTTCCCATCTGAGAATCGTTTATCCACTGGTTTGGATCTTTTGCAAGCACCAATTTTCCCGCGTAAAGAGGCTTTTCAAAATCAGTAAAGTGGTCATAATGATAATGAGAAATAACCACTACTTGCGCTTCCTTGCTAGCTCTCCTAATTGCACGATAAGCTTCCTCATGCCATCGTTGTTTTTGCTCGTCCGAAGCTGGAAAAGAAGGCTGCATTCCGGCCGCCCCTGGATCGATGAGTACGCTCACGTCTGGAGTTTTTATCAGGGTGGCCGAACTTTTGGCCCCCATGCTATCGAACCAAACAGGCTTGAAACTAATTTTGTTCATCGTTTTCATCCGGGTGAAAAAGCTCATCGGCCAATAGGCCATTTGTAGAAGGAAATGGGAAAGCATGACCTTGCATTTATGCGCCTTCATCCTCACCGAGAACCGCTATCTTGTTTCCATCATCAATTACCGTGAATAAGCCATCACTCCTTTCTATCCTTTCATCTATCCAGTCCTGCAAACTTTCGGCTTTCGACAGTCCGGCTCTCTCAAGTTTTTCTGCTTCAAGCTCACAGTAAAAGTAAAGCTTTGTCCTGTTTTCTTTTAACAGTTTAAGCACCCTGTCTGTTTTCCACAGATAAAGCTCGAAGTTCTCATCAATAAACTTCGTAGCCCTTTCAAGAGGCCAATCTCTCATCCTTACCAGGCTGTCATAGAAGAGTCTTTTTGATTTAATGTCAGGAGCGATTCCCCTGACTTCCTCGGGTAAATCCGGTCTTCCATCGAGCGGAGCTGTTATCAATGCTTCTCCGCCATCCAAAATGCCGCCCTTCAAAGCCATATCAAAGCAGTTTTGGGTTCCATACAAAGCCTGTGATGCGGGCGGGCCGCCTGGGGAAACAATCACGTATTTTTGTTTTTTTACTCTGAACATCGATTGTTTATCAACAGCTTGGATCACGTGTGTTGATACAAGATCAGGATCTCCCGATTCGATCCAGTATATGTTGGCTGGGTCGGAGATCATATCAAGACTGAATGTTCTCGGTTTTTCTTTTACTAATTTACCATTCTTTAAGATACAGGATTCTGTCAATTTCCTGGCATCTTTTGCATCTAGATTGAAAGGATTGCTTCTTCGCTTCGGGTCTGGATGCCATGCATTCATCCCCCTGACTGAGTGTTTGTGGTCCAGACTGTGCTTGTGATTCATCTCGACAGTGATTCGCTTGGCTAAACCAGGAATGACTTGCTTGTCAACGCAAGAGTAGCCGGCCATGTAGTGAAACTTTGCTTCGTGCCCGTAGAGCCTCACTTCAGTTTCCATCCATGGCTTTTCGATCCAAACTTTTGTATTCCGTTTGGTATCCCCTAGATAGATGAATTCTGAGCGGTCGCAATCATTTGCATAAAAACTATAATTTGGAATTTTGAGGTCTTCAGCAGCTTGATCTGCCCAGGCTCTTATGTTTTTGGAGTAAACTTTTGGGTCGTGAGTGCCGCAGGCACAAAAGAGTCTAACCTCCCTAGGCTTTCCTTTGGATATCCCCTCTAACATTCCCTCAATAATCTTCTGATGGAGTCCCGCCCTCCATTCATCTGAAACAACCAACCCAACGACTTTGTTTTCTACTAATTTTGGCAATTTGTCTCTATTGAACGGATTAAGTATCGCATCCTCTATTATTTCTTCAAGACTTTTGCCTTTGTATTCCTGTTTAACCTCCTTTCTTGGTCTGATAACAGGTCCAGAAAGTGCTTTTTGGGGAATGTCAAAACTAATACTGCCTTCACCGTACTTTAAAGAGAGTTTCATGTTGCTGTTCCAACGCCTCTTTCAAACTTAAGAAACTAACGAACAATAAATAAATGTTTTCATTGGAAGAGACAGATGGACCGAATTCTCTCGCAGACAGAACTAAATCCGAGTCATTGCCTTTTAATATACATAACTGTATAACATACAAACCGTATGCACAAAAAAGAGGCGAAATAATGAAAGTGGAGGAAGTTCTTAAAACATGTTGGATAAGTAGGCTGGATAGGTATCGGAATCCCCCCCTGATAAACTTTGGAGTGGGGTCTGCAGGCAAAATAGGAAAAGTTGCAGATGATATAGCTCAAGGTAAAGAGGCCATAATTGTTACTGACAAAGGAATAGAAAAAGCAGGTCTAATCAAGGAGGCGAGAGAGTCTCTAGAAGAGGAAAACTTTGAGGTCGATGTCTATGCAAGTGAGGCAGGTGAACCCACTGTAAAAACGACGAAAGAGGTCATTGATGCCATGTCAAAGAGGGATTATGGTCTTGTTGTCGGAATCGGTGGTGGAAGCTGTATGGATAAAGCTAAAATAGGAGCGTGTCTCTCGAAAAGTCCTGGAGAATTGGGAGAATACCTTGCTCCAAACGCTAAAGAGATAATGGGATCAATACCAAAAATTATGATTCCTACGACTTCTGGAACTGGGAGCGAAGTTTCCAACACGGCAGTGGTCATAATGCCGCACGCGGAGGTGGGGACCATGAAAACTTGGATAACCGGAGATTTGGTGCTAGCCGAGGCTGCAGTAGTGGACCCTTCCCTAACGTTAGGCTTACCCCCAAAGATAACGGCGGGATCTGGATTTGATGCTTTGAGTCACACGGCAGAAGCCGTACTTTCCATACAAGCAAATCCCATATCTGATGCGCTATCTTTAAAAGCGGTCGAGCTTGTGGCTGAGAATCTAAGAACGGCATATCACCAAGGAAACAACCTAGAGGCGAGATGGAATATGTCCCTAGCGGCAATGATAGGGGGCTGGGTTATTGGTTTTGAGTGGGTAGCCGGACCAGCGGTATTGGGGCATGTTGCCTCAGAAGGAATATCACCTCATTGTCATATTCCTCATGGAGAAGCCTGCGGTGTATTGCTTCCGTATGTATACTATTTTAATCTGCCTGACAGCTACGCGAAAAGAAAGCTAGCTGCCATAGCCAGAGCGATGGGAATCGATGTGAGCGGATTGTCAACACGAAAGGCTGCTGAGAGAGCCATTACAGCCACCTTCGATCTCTTGAAAGATGTTGATCTGCCAACGAACTTATCGCAATATGCTTTTTCTGGAGATGACATCCCTATGCTCGTAAGATACATTGAGAGGCGAGCTGAAGAGATGTATTCGATGTCTAGGTATAATCCAAGGAAAGCAACCACAAAAAACTTGGAAGAGTTTTTTAGGCAGGCGTTGAGAGGAAGAGAAGCTTTGGGTCTCTAAAATACTGTTGAAACGGAAATTTGAATTTTTGAAGGCGAACCAAAGCTCAAGGGAGAGTTGGATGATAAGAGGAGAAGGAACGTTGCAGAAGAGGTTAAAAAGTTTCAAAGATTGTCTCTAAATAAAAAGTGGGTATGAAGAAAAAGGGAGTTGAATAAAAATAAAGGACGAAAAGATATGTGGGTATTCAGGTAAACTGTTGCGGGTGAAACTAGACAAAGAGGGCAAAAAGACCGAAAAAATCAAAACCAAAGAATTGCGGAAGTTTATAGGTGGGGTCGGGTATGCCACAAAAATTTTGTATGATGAGCTTCCCAGGGGCATAGATCCTCTAGGTCCAAAGAATAAACTCGTGTTTGCTACAGGACCTCTAACCGGAACAAGAGCCCCTGGATCCGGAAGCATTGAGGTATGCTTTAAATCTCCACTCACCAACATTTGGGGGGAATCAAGAAGTGGGGGAGAGTGGGGAGCTGCACTAAAGAAGGCAGGTTACGATTTTTTGGTTATAGAAGACAAATCAAAAGAACCGGTGTATCTTATAATAAACGAAGGCAACATAGAAATTAAATCCGCCAAAAGTCTTGCAGGAAAAACAACAAGTGAAAAAAACGAGGCTATTAAAGAGGGCTTAGGCGATGAAAAATTTGAAATTGCAACTATAGGCCCTGCTGGTGAGAGATTAGTAAGATTTGCAAACATGATGATTGGGTCTCGCGCAGCAGGAAGGTGTGGGGCAGGTGCAGTAATGGGCTCAAAAAATCTGCTTGCGATCGCAGTAAAAGGCTCAGGCAAAATTCCAGTTGCAAAACCCAATGAGTTTTTGTCGGCGGCTAAAAAATATGCAAAAAACATTCTAAATGATCCCGCTAATTCCAGTTATCCAACAGAGGGTACTACAGGAGACCTACCTAAGTGTGATGCTGCAGGAGATTTTCCAACGAAAAATTGGAGATCAAACTCATGGGGAAAAGGAGAAGAACTTTACAGGCACTTTAAAGAGAAAAATTATGTCGGAAACAGAGGATGTTATAAAGGGTGCATATTATCCTGTGGCAGAGTAGCTAGAGTGGAATCTGGAAGATGGAAAACACCTGAACACCTAGGGTGCGAATATGAGTCTATCTGCGCCTTTACGGCATTTGTATTGAACGAAGACATGGATGCCGCTGTGCATGCTACTTATCTCTGCAACGAGTACGGTCTGGACACCATTTCTACGGGTTCGGCTATTGCTTTTGCGATGGACTGCTACGAAAAAGGGATCATTGATAGAGGGGATGCCAACGGTTTGGATCTAAGTTGGGGAAATGCTGAAACCATGGTTGGTCTTGTTAAAAAAATAGCTTATAGAGAAGGAATAGGAAGAATGCTAGGCGAGGGAACTATGCGTGCTTCTAGAGAACTCGGCAGAGGGTCTGGAGAGTTGGCGATGCATGGAAAAGGCCTTGAAGCTCCCGCTCATGATCCCAGATCTGGAAAGATTCTTGCATTGATGTATGGAATGGGCAATAGAGGCATGTGCCATATTCACCCACTTGAAGGTATGGCCTATGATAGTTATAAAGTAGACTTTGGTCTGATTCCCTATGGGGTACCAGATCCAAACAAGGTGGATCGCTTTGCTGAGGAAGGCAAGGGAAAAATAGCAAAAATACTTCAGGATTTTGGCATACTTCCCGATGTTTTAGGAATCTGCAAATTTTACATATATGCGGGGTTAGGGCCTGCTCAACTTGCGGACCTGCTTTCGGCTTTGACTGGTTGGAATATAGATGACAAGGAGCTTTTAAAGATAGGAGAAGGGGTCTATGATCTTCAGAGAATGTTCAATGTCAGAGAAGGAATAAGTAAAAAGGATGACAAACTTCCGGAAAGAATGCTTAAGCTGCCAGAATTTGGAAAGTATTCCCTAGTTAAGGAGTGTGAAATAAAGAACTACGATAAAATGTTGGAAGAATGTTATGAAGCAAGGGGGTGGAATTCTGAAGAGGGTGTTCCTTCCGATGATAAACTTCGTAAACTTGGATTAAAATGAAAAGTCTCGATTTGAAAGTTTCAGGTTGGGCATCGTATCCGGCACGCATGACCATAGCGTCTGCCTTGCTCGAACCAAACAGGCTTGAAACTAATTTTGTTCATCGTTTTTCACTTCTGGGGTGTGAGATGCATTTTCCTTCCGGTCAAAAAGCTCATCCTTACCAGGCTGTCATAGAAGAGTCTTTTTGATTTAATGTCGGGAGCGATTCCCCTGACTTCTTCGGGTAAATCCGGCCTTCCATC
>Ga0209121_10005077_pt1 | contig 12058 bp, 12 predicted proteins | sample Cruoilmetagenom3_FD_187292 | JGI IMG/M metagenome (GOLD analysis project Ga0209121, IMG submission 187292) | Oil polluted marine microbial communities from Coal Oil Point, Santa Barbara, California, USA - Sample 3 (SPAdes) (version 2) | ecosystem: Environmental > Aquatic > Marine > Oil seeps ... | reverse complement strand
ATGAAATACTCAAATCATTCAAATTGAAACCATTTCATATTGAGTTTAATGTTTTTTTTGCAATAATAAAATTAATTTTTTCTGATACAAATCTTTTAAATATTTTTATTGATAGTGTATATAAAGAAGTAGAGTTAATCTGTAAGCCGAGTTCTAAGCTAAAAATACTTAAAAGATATGTTTAAAGTTATAATGAGAAATTAAAAAAAGCTGCAGATCGGCTTATTTATCGTTTTGTGTCGTCTAGGCTTTATACAATTTACCATATAAATGGAATTAATCTGTATCGGGTTTTTTGACAATACTCATGGTATCCTTCTAAACTATCGGACAGTATTTTTTCCTCATTAAGAATTCTTAGAATAAGAATAACTGGAAGGACTACAAAAGGAATTAATGCCCAATATGAACCCAGTGCAATAGGGGTAGCTAAGAACATAATGAGTATTCCTAGATACATCGGATGGCGGACAATTCTATAAAGTCCAGTTGATATCACCTTTTGGTTTTCATTGATCTCAATTATACGCGATGCGTAACTGTTTTGCTTAAAGACAAAAAAGATTATCAAATAACTCAATAGTACTATTAAATCTGCTGTTATAACGATATATACCAGAACATTAGACCAGGCAAAGCGGTGATCCAAACCTGTAATAATAAATCCCGAAAGAAAAATAACAGTTGAAAATATAGATAATAAGTTCTGCTTCTTTTCCTTCTCCTTTGCCCTTGTTCGACGCTCCAAGAATTTTGGATCCTTATTTAAAAAGTAAAATATAACTAAAACCATTGGAATAACAAGAATTGCGAAATACGTATAAGCCTGCCAAAATATTAAAGTTCCTGCGGGTAAAAAAATAATAAGCCCAAGAAAAAGAGGAATTAATGAAAACCTGATAGCAATTTTTTTCTTAAGGGCTTTCATCTCTTGCGAGGTCATTTCATATTCTTTATTCATGCTTAGAAGATGTGTTTAAGATTGTAATAAGATATTATTGTGAAAAATTATTTTTCTATTATTACATTTTTAAAATAATTGTCCATCAAATAAGAAACCACATTAATTCTTTCATAATCTATATTTCCATCTGAACAGACAACTTCTTCATCTGCATCAACACTAACAACCTCTCCTATGAACATGTCGTGCGTACCAAGATGAATTATTTGTCTAACCTTGCATTCGATATTTATAGGACACTCTTTAATAATTGGAGAACTGACAATAAACCCTTTTTCTTTTGTTAAACCTAGTTCTTTAAATTTATCTATATCTCTTCCAGACTTAGTGCCACAAAAATCACAAGCTTCAATCATTTTTTCATTAGGGATATTTATTACAAATTCTTTTGAACTACTTATAATTTCATGGCTATATCTCGAGGGTCTAATAGAAATTGAAATCATTGGTGGATTACTGCAAACAGTACCAACCCAGGCAAGAGTAATTATGTTATCTTTATTTCCGTTGGAACATGAAATCATAACTGCAGGATTTGGATACATTCTCTCAGATAAACCGATAGATTTTTTCATATAATTCCTTTTATTTTCAAAATTATATCTAATATTTTAACCTATAAAAATTAAACAATATAGATTAATTTAATTGTGCCGGTTGCCGAGTTATAGCCCAAAAATACTATAATACCCCTAACTCTATATGGAATTAAGGGTATAGAAATATACTCACAAAAGCCACGATCCATAAAAACAGGAAAGATCCTAATAGTCTTATTAGCTACCTTAAAGAAAAAATAAATGACTTGCAACACCTATGATTTTATTCTATATGTTTTTCTTCCTGGTTATTTGGTTCGAGCTCTTCTTGAATTTCTACAGGTTTTTCTTCTTCAGGCTTTTTAGCTTCCCCTGGAGTAAAACCAACTGCAGTATAATTTGTATTTATTACTTTAAAACCTAAATTTTTGGAGGCAAAGTCACTTGCAGCTTCTCTTACCTCTTTTGTTTTCTCATTAACATTTACGCCTTCAGCTAATCTGGAAAAGATATTAATTACTATCCCATCATGCTTGGGTACAATTTTTACCCTTGTATCACTTATATCCTCTATATCTATTAGACTTTCTTTTATCTGGTTAGACACCGTCTTTAAGGTTATCATTGTTTTTCCAGACTGGTCACTAGATATATTAGCAGTTTTAATCTTTCTCCTGTAAAATTCAAAAATCAATATAATGAGGCTTATTGCTAAAACAAAAAATAGTACGAGCGCTGCAATGAAAGGATTTGCGTTTTGACTAAAGTTTAAAATCCTGTCCGTCATATCTGACCATTTAAAAAGATCTACAAAAATATTAGCTATAGATATTATAGAAAAAACAATCAAAAATAGTAGTAATATTACCATTATGATTCTATTAAATATATTCATTTTCCATTTCCCTCACTTCCATTTTTAAATTATTTCATAAAGCTTTTTATAGTTTAGAGTTTTAAAAACTCCAATTCTTTTAATTACATAAATTATATAAAATAAAATACTAAAATTCAATTTAGAATACTTTTTTAGTGAGGCAATTCGTATAATTAGGAAATTCTTTTTGCTTTCCAAATAGCTTTAAGATAAACCTCCTCCTTTAATCTGAAACCTTCTTCCAGTAGATTATCTAAAACTACCAAAAATCCATCAAAATCAATCTTCTTCATCTTTAATGCTTTCAATAGAACATATACTGTTCCCCTTGGAACTAATCCCAGGATTTCTGCTGCAGTTCTTGCAGCAATTTCATCAATAAGAACTTCCTTAACCCCTAAATTTAAAGCAAGGTTTATAACTGCTGTTTCTCCTTTATCTAACTCAATAGGAATTGTCCTTAATTTACTTACTTTTATAACCTTTATCCATCCTTTACTAATTTCTTTTTCAATCAAATTAGCATCTAATTTTTTTAACCTTTTTCCTTCATCTACAACCTCTCTTTTCACTTCTTCAGGAATAAAGACATTACTAAAAACGCTTTTTAGTAAGTTTAACTTATCAACTTTAGCCAAATAAATTAGAGGAGTGGCATTAGAAACAACTTTATTCACTTAGGCTCCTTATATCTTCTTTTAAATCCTCAATTGTATAAGGAACATGAACGGTTCTTTTTTTAACCTCTTCTATCATCTCCCACAAAGATAGATCACATCCTTTCGCTGCCTGCCATAAAGTTATTTTAGCTTCTTCATAATCCTCCAGTGACTTCTCCAAATTCCATTCTTTTGCTGATTTAATTAAAAATCTCCTGAGAATTGTTGATCTATCCATTCCTTCTTTCCTTGCTATCTCATTTATTAACTTAGCTAACTTGTCATCGACTCTGGTAGTAATAGTAACAGGCATTTTTATACCTCCATATCAATCTATATCATTTTAAATTTTGTATTAAATTTATTCATTTTAATATATCAATTTACTTGTAAATGTCAATAGTCTCTACAGGCATCGATAGCACTAAAAATTTTATATATTTATTATCTTCTGCTAAAATGCTAATTAGTAACTTAAATAATTTAACTATTTTTTTAAAAAATATTAATAATTTTGGAGAAACTATGAAAATTAATGACATCCAACTAAAGTAAATATTATTCTTATAATCTTATAAAATTACAATGATAAAATTAAACTCTTTAAAAATTGTAATAATTTTATTTCTGAGCTTACTAATAATCTTTTCTATCTCCTCATGCGATCAATCTCTGGTGGATATCTATACTCAAATAAATCCTGACTACTCCGGAGTTAGAACTGTAGATATAGCAGTAAAAACTGAATATATACAAAAAGGAGAAATAGTTTCAGGGCAGAATCAATCTCTTTTTGATAAAATACTTTCAAGTCTTCCACCAGGTGAGATTGAAACAACCGAAGAGGAAGGTTGTACACATTTTAAATCTACTATTAATTTTAAAGACGTAAATTTCCTCCAGCATATATCCATTGACAATTTCTCAGAAAATCCACCTGATAGATTTTATGCCAAAATGGAAAAAGATGACTATTTCTTTTACACCAAGTATTTCTTTAATGACTTTATAGATATGAAAATAGATGAGACTCTTCTTTCCTCTTCTGATAAAAATTCTGATTTTAACCGAATTGATGATTTACTTAAAACTGATGTTGATATCTTAAGCATTACCTACCAGGTCAAACTCCCCGCAAAAATAACTAAAAGTAATGCTGACATTATAGGAGATAATAATATAGCTATCTGGAATTTAAAATACGGAGACCAGAAGAATATATATATAGAAGGGAAAAAGACAAAATTTTTACCATATTTTTTACTGGTAATTTTAGGAATTATAGGGCTCCTTATCATATTTATTATTTTTGCCCTTATATTTAGTTCTAGAAGAGGCAAAACTCATGCTAAAGCCAAAAAACCTTACTATACTTACGATAACTATTTTAAAAAGGATAAATATTTCAGATAATAAAAAATAAATAACTCTATTTATAAACACAACTTTTAAATATTTCAAAATAAGATTGTGCTTTTAAAATACCGTATATCATATTATATTAATATTATATGAGAAAAAATACTATAAAATTAATAACACCTCTAACTGAAAATAAAATAAAAAAACTAAGGGCAGGAGATGAAATTTACCTGAGTGGTACAATTCTTGGGGCTAGAGACATGGCTCACATACAAATGATTGAAGCTTTAAGAAATGAAAAAAAATTACCTGTTAATCTTCAAAACGAGACAATATTTTACGTTGGTCCTTCTCCTACTCCTCCTGGTAAAGTCTGTGGAAGTATTGGTCCCACTACCAGCGCTAGAATGGATAACTTAACTGAGCCTTTACTGAAAAATGGACTTAAAGCCACCATAGGAAAAGGCAAGCGGAGCAATAACTTAAAAGAACTTTTAATAAGATACAGGGCTCTGTACCTGGTTGCCGTTGGAGGAGTTGCTGCATTACTTTCTACAAAAGTAAAAGAAATCAAAAAAATAGCTTATAAAGACTTAGGTGCAGAAGCTATATATAGTATAAACATAAAAGATTTCCCATTATTTGTAGCTTATGATATTTATGGTGGAGATATATTCGAATTAAGCTTATAAATATATCTAAAAAATATTTACGAAGAGAATATATATGAGTCAGCTCTCCTGATAGAGTGACATCCCAAAAAGACTGCAAGCGGTAGTGTTGCCATATGACATGGTGCATATTCTATATTACACGCCAGGGCAGTAGTTTTTCCTCCCAGCCCCTGAGGCCCAATCCCACTACTGTTTATATCTCTTAAAATTTTTTCTTCCAGCCTGCTGTATCTTATATCACTATTTCTAATATTTAGATTCCTAAAAGCAGCTTTTCTTGCAAGCTTTGTAACTTCTGAAGTTACTGAACCTATACCAATGCCAACTATTGCCGGTGGACAGCATTTCGTCACATTTTCTTTAACTACATCTGTAACTCTTTCTATTATTTCTTCTTCCCTTGCTGAAGGATTAAGTGTAAAAAGATATGAGCAATTTTCACTGCCTCCTCCCTTTAGATTAACTTCTATATAAATACCGCGACTGGAAGTAAAACAAACATCAATAATGGCCGGGGTATTGTTAAAAGTATTTTTTCTATCAAATAGAGGATCACTTACTATTGATTTTCGAAGACTGTATTTTTCATAAACTTCTGCTACTGCTTGATTTAAATAATTCTTTAGATTTCCACTGTCTTCTATGCAGATATTATCACCAATACTTAAATCTATATAGACACTGCCACAATCCTGGCACAAAGGCAGTTTCTGCTGCCTGGCAATTTTTTCGTTTTCTAAAATACAATCCAGTATTTTCTTAGCAGTTGCGCTGGTTTCTTCCCTTCTGAATTTTTTTATGGCTCCAATTATGTCATGTGGCAAATTGAAGCTTGCTTTAACCAGCAGGCGCTGAGCTTCTTTTTTTACTTCTGAAATTTTTACTATTTGCATTTTTCCCCGGGCAATCATTATTTATGCACAAATCCCATGGTTTTCTACCTTTCCTGATAACCCTTACTACTGGATATCCACAGTGCTTGCACTTCTGTCTTGTCGTCAGTATAAGCCCATTTTGTGGAAGAGAAAAGGTGTTGGTACACCTGGGATAGGCGCTGCATCCAATAAATCTTTTTTTAGTTTTTCTGGAAGTTCTTATTATTAAATTTCCATCACAATCCTCATCCATACACTTACCTACAATAAGATCTTCTTTTATCCCTTTCTTTATCTCCTGTGAAATCTCATCTTTCTCATTTTCTAAATTAATCATAATATCCTTAAGCATGCTTCTTGATCTATCTACCACTTCCTCTTTTGTCTGATCGCCGCCTGCGATTCCGTCCATATACATCTCAAGTTCTGAAGTCATATCAGGAGATGATATTTTTTTAGCATGCTTTTTAAGCATTTTTATGACAGCAATAGCTTTCCCGGAAGGGATAAGAGGATTTCCATTTACATAACCTCTATATATTAAATTTTGTATAATTGTATGACGGGTAGCTTTTGTTCCCAGTCCAAGCTCCTCCATTTTTTCTACCAGTTTCCCCTGGGTGTATCTTGATAGCGGTTTTGTCTGTTTATCTAAAAATTTCTTACCAGAAACTGTTAGTATTTGTTGAGCTTTTAACTCAGGGATATAAACATCTTTATGTTTAAAATATGGATAAAATTTTATCCAGTTTGCCCTTACAATATTAGACCCATTAGCAATAAATAATTCTCCATCTATATCTATATTAGATGTTATGCTTTTAATTTCTGCTGAGGGCAGAAGAGTGCATATAAATCTTCTAACAATTAATTCATATAATTTCCAGTTATCACTTTCTAAATCCTGCTTTGCCACTGCTGAAGTAGGGTGAATAGGTGGATGATCTGTTGACCTTTTACTTCCCCTGCTGGCTGTTATCTTTTCTTGCGAAAGTACTTCCTCGCTCATTTCTTTAAATTCATCAGATTTACCCAACATTTTAGTTATTTCTATAATACCTATAGAAGACGGATATACAGTATTATCAGTTCTGGGATAACTTATATACCCATTCATATATAAATTCTCAGCTATACTTACAGTTCTGGCAGCTGTAAAACCAATTGCATTAGCACTTACAATAAGAGAAGTGGTATTAAAAGGAGTAGGAGGTTTAACTTTTTTAATCTTTTCTTTTATTTCTAAAACAATGCCTTTATCCTTTATACTATTATAAACTCTTCGGGCTTCTTCCTCTTTTAAAAACTTTTTTTTCTTATGAGTTGCTTCAAATTCCTCTCCAGATTCTGTTTTTAGCTTTACATTAACTACCCAATATGGTGTCGGAATAAAAGATTTTATTTCCATTTCTCTGTCAACTATAAGAGTTAGTGTCGGGGTTTGTACTCTCCCCACTGACAAATATTTATCCCATACCTGAAAAGAAGCAAGGGATATAAATCTAGTCAAAGTTGCTCCCCATATTAAATCTATATCCTGTCTTGCTCTACCTGCAAAAGCCAGGTTTAAATCTAATTTCCCAAGCTTTGAAAATGCTTCATTTATATCTCTGGGCGTAATTGCTGAAAATCTTACCCTCTTTACTGGTGCAAGACTATTTTTTTCTTTAATTACCTGCCATGCATCATAACCTATAAGCTCACCTTCTCTATCAAAGTCTGTTGCTATTATAATTTCGCTTATCTCGTCAGCTATCTTCTTTAAAGCTTTTATGTAATTTGCTTTCCCGCCAGTTGATTTCTTTCTGACTGTTTTTCTGCCAGTAGGTTTTTCTTTAATTGGTATTTTTTCTATTTTAGCAGTTATTAACTCCATAGGATCTACCTTAATCCAGTTTGCATACTCTTTTGGATAACCTACCTGCATTATATGGCCTCTAAGCCCTATAACCTTATAATCTTTGTCACTAAGTTTAAAATTATATACAGGAATACCATAAACCTTCTCTTCTGTTGTCCCATTGCCGGATAGAATCTTTGCTATTCTCCTGGCTACTATTTCCTTTTCACTTATTATAAGCTTCAATGGTAAGCTCCCATCTTAGCAAAATTTGAATATATATTATGTAAACAAAATCTTACATAAAAAGCTCTTGAATTTGAAATAATAACATTAATAAATAAATAAATAAATCCTAATAAAAAATTATTTTAAGTTTTTTATAAACTCTCCTGTAGCAGCAATTAGTAAATACATAAAATCCACACTTTTAATTAAAGATGTTTACTTGTGATTTCTTCCTGATTCTTTTTTATTTAACAAATTTTATTATATAATTTAATTTGAAATCAAAAAATATTCAAATAGTTTTTTAAAAGATAATAAATTACCTGTTTCAATTTTTTAGATGTTGGTTTAGAATTATTAGATTATATAGAGCATTATTTTATTTTTATGGTTGAACAAAAAATAAGAAATTCTATGAATGATAATATGAACAGTAATATAGAGTTCGCAGATAGTATAACTAAATTAAAAATTAAAAAAGATGCTATCATACTTGCACATAATTACCAGATAGGCGAAGTTCAGGATATTGCAGATTTTGTAGGTGATTCTCTGCAGCTAAGCACAATAGCATCTAAAACTAAAAGTAAAATTATAGTATTTTGTGGAGTACGTTTTATGGCAGAAACTGCAAAAATACTCTCCCCCCAAAAAAAAGTACTCCTGCCTGATGCCAGTAGTGGCTGCCCTATGGCAGATATGATTAATGCTTCACAGCTAAAAGAGCTAAAAAACAAGTATCCGGATGCAGTTGTTGTCTGTTATGTAAATTCAACAGCTGAAGTCAAAGCTTTAAGTGATATATGTTGTACATCTTCTAATGCAGTAGATATAGTAAAATCTATCCCAAAAAATAAAAAAATCATATTTATACCGGATAAATACCTGGGAAGTTATGTTCAAAATCAAACTGAGAGAGAAATAATTTTATGGAATGGATACTGCCCTGCTCATGTTTTAATTAATGTAAAAAATATAATTAAACTCAAAAAAGAGCATCTGGATGCAGTAGTCATTATACATCCAGAATGCACCCCTGATGTAATAAACATAGCAGATAAGATTGCGAGCACTGGTGGTATAATAAATTATGTAAAAAAATCCAGTAAGAAAGAATTTATAATAGGGACTGAGAATGGTATAATTCACAGGCTTAAAAAAGAAAACCCTGATAAAATTTTCTACTCTGCTTCAAAACAAGCTAACTGCCTGGATATGAAACTCATAAATTTAGAAAAGCTGCTGTGGGCTTTAGAAGAAGAAAAATATGAAATAAAACTTCCTGATAAAATTTTAACGGGAGCTAAAACTGCTATTGATAAAATGGTAGGTATAGCCTGAGACTTAAAAAAATATGTTGCCAAGATTTATAATAAACCCATCATTTTGTGAAAAGATTCACAGCTACTGTGATTGTATTGTTATTGGTAGTGGAATTGCTGGCCTTTCCACTGCTATGAGAATATCAAAACATGTCAGAGTAAAAATATTCACTAAAAGCTCACCATCTGAATCAAATACATGGTACGCACAGGGAGGAATTGCTGCAGCTATAAAAAAACCTGATATGTGGATGCACCATTATGAAGATACAATTAAAGCAGGACAAGGACTCTGCGATAGGGAAGCAGTAAAAATTTTAGTTAAAAATGCTCCTAAAATGATAGAAGAATTAGTTGAAACTGGTATTAATTTTGATATTTCCGAAGGAGAAATCAGCCTAACTACTGAAGGTGGTCATAGCTTTCCCCGAATACTTCATGCAGGTGGAGATGCAACAGGAGAAGAAGTCGAAAAAAAATTAGTAAGCTATATTAAAAGTTTGGAAAATATTGAAATTTTTCCTGAATATTTTGTTCTGGATATATTAACTTACGACGGCAGATGTATAGGTATTATTGGAATTGATACGAACACTTCTAAGATTGAAATACATCCCACATCCAATGTTGTTATTGCAAGCGGAGGAGTTGGTCAGCTTTATGAACTTACTACAAACCCTTCTATTTCCACTGGAGATGGTATTGCTGCTGCCTATAGAGCAGGAGCAGAAGTTATGGACATAGAATTTATTCAGTTTCACCCTACAGTATTTAAAACTACAGATGGTAGATTGTTTTTAATAAGTGAAGCTCTTAGAGGTGAGGGAGCTTATCTTAGAGACTGCGATGGAAATAGATTTATGCTGGGAAAACACACAAGAGCAGAGCTTGCCCCAAGAGATATAGTAGTAAAAGAGATGATAAAAGTAATGAAAGACACCAGTTGTGACTTTGTCTATCTGGATGCCACTCATCTGCCTGAGAGTCTCCTGAAAATACGCTTTCCTAATATTATTTTTAAGCTTAAGGAAAATGGACTGGATCTTAAAAAAGACTTAATAAAGATATCTCCTGCAGCTCACTATCTTAATGGAGGTGTAAAAACGAGTTATGAGGGTTTAACAAACATAGATGGCTTATACTGCTGCGGTGAGGCCGCTGCTACAGGAGCTCACGGAGCAAATAGACTTGCCAGCAACTCTCTTATCGAAGGTTTAGTATATGGGTGGAAAATTTACAAAAATGTTACCGAATCTCTGTATAAAAAAACTGAAAAAATAAAAAAGGAAATAACCAATCAATATATTAAAGATCTAAGTGAAAATGAGGACACTCCAGGTAACAAAGATGATTTACATTTGTCAAAACAAACAAAAAATAAAGATTACAAAAATAATATAAATGAATTGGATATAGAATCTCTTACAGACGATTTCAGGCATATTATGACTGAAAAGGTTGGCATATTAAGAGACAAAGAAAGCCTGGAAGAAGCACAGAACTTTATAGACTCTCACATTAGTAGCAGTTACTTATATAATAAAAAGGATAAAAGTACAGCAGAATTTATAAACATGCTAACTGTTGCCAAATTGATAACAAAAGCTGCAGGCATAAGGAAAGAAAGCAGAGGTACACATCAAAGAAATGATTTTCCAAAAAAAGATGATAGGAACTGGAAAAAGCATATAATACTAAAAAAAGATAAAGTTTACTTTAAACCAGTGGAATAAAATCTTCAGCCATAAATTTATGTAAAAGCTTTAAAAAATATTGTGAGTAGTTTGACACTTTTAAAAGGGAAAATAAATAGGATAAGAAAACACTTAAAAATATCAAGAGAAAAATTTATAAAAATACTTAAGAATTGCTAAATATAATAATCAGATTTAATTAGTTTTTAGGGTATAGCTCAAAAATAAAATAAATTTTTAATTAAAAAATAGTGGCTATAAATCATTAAAATATTATTCTCAGTTAATTGTTAAAAGAATAAACTATAGGAATGAAAAATAAAATTTACAAAAACGAAATACTAAATATCATAAGAGCTGCAATTGATGAGGACTTGGACGGCTATGGTGATATAACTTCAAAATATTTAATATCCCCTGATGATAAAACCTCTTCTTATATTATATGTAAAGAGAAAAATGGTGCTGTTTTGAGCGGCTTAGATGTAGCTGGCTACGTTCTGGAAGAAATTGACTCAAGTGTTAAGTTTAAAAAACTAAAATATGATGGGCAGAAGCTAAATAACATGGACAAAATCTGTACAATAAGCGGTTCTACCTTATCAGTACTTAAAGCAGAAAGAACCTGCCTTAATTTCATCCAGCATATGTCCGGGATTGCTACCATAACCAATAAATTTTCTGCTATAGCCTCACAATATAATGTTAAAATTGCTGATACAAGAAAAACTAAACCTACCTTGCGAAAATTAGAAAAATATGCAGTTGCGTGCGGAGGAGGCTATAACCATAGATTTGGACTTTTTGATGGAATACTGATAAAAGATAACCATATTGCGGCAGCAGGTGGAATAGAAAAGGCTGTAAATAAGATAAAGTACAAAATTCCACACAATTTAAAAATTGAAGTAGAAGTAAAAAATTTTATAGAGCTAAAAGAAGCCATAGACTGCAGGGTAGATATAATTATGTTAGATAATATGGATCTCAAACAGATAAAAGAAGCAGTTCAGACAGTAAAAGA
>Ga0209121_10005076_pt1 | contig 12059 bp, 11 predicted proteins | sample Cruoilmetagenom3_FD_187292 | JGI IMG/M metagenome (GOLD analysis project Ga0209121, IMG submission 187292) | Oil polluted marine microbial communities from Coal Oil Point, Santa Barbara, California, USA - Sample 3 (SPAdes) (version 2) | ecosystem: Environmental > Aquatic > Marine > Oil seeps ... | reverse complement strand
CGGAGGGCCAAGGTTATAAACGCTGAGGGTGAGTTTCAGGCCTCGCAAAAGCTGGCGGACGCAGCCGCTGTTATTGCCGAGCATCCAATGGCGCTGCAGCTCAGATATCTGCAGACCTTGAATCAGGTTGCCGCTGAAAACAATTCGACCACCATATTCCCTGTGCCGATCGATCTGTTTAGACCATTCCTGGAGTTAGCGGGAAAGGAAAAGCCGTCGTAACGTAAAGACCTCGCCAAGTAGTCGAGTGGTTGAGTAGTTGTTATTATTTAAGCAAGCAGGCTTAGTTCCTTAGTTGTGAAATTAGCTTCGCTGATTCTTCGAATTCGTGCAAAATTGGCAAAAGAATTTGGTTAAGGAACTATATCAAATATCAAAACGAAAAACGAAAATGGGAAGCCGGCCGGTTTTTTTGAAATATCATCGCATTGTACAATCTCCTTAATTTTACTTTTAAATTTTCTATTTTGATATTTCGAATTTCCAGTTTATCCGGCTTAGGGTGTCATATGTCATAACACCCTAAAGTCTGAAACCGGACGGTCAATACTCAAAGCTGAAAGGTTGAAAACCGAGATGCTCAAATCCTTTTTCCTTTGAGCTTTTACCTTTCAGCTTAGATATTGCGTGATGGAGTTGCCGCCTCCACGGGAAAGGAGAAGAAAAGTGGAAATAAGAGGAAAAATAGGAGTAACTACTGATGGGGTCATTCTTATAGCGCTGGGGGTTCTGATCTTTCTGGACACTGCCAATATCTATATTTTTAGCAAAAGCTGGCCCCTCATGCTGATAGTTATCTCTGTATATGTTCTGGTTCGGAGTATCTATAATACAGGTGGATGGGCTATAGGTGTAGTTGGTGTCATCTTTCTTGCAATAAGAAATTTTTATCCTAATTTGGACAGGACTGCTTCATATGTCCTGCCGTTGTTATTGATACTTCTTGGCACTTACATGTTGTTTAATCATTTCAAAAAACGATAGTCAGAGAGATTCATTATTCAAAACGACAAGAGCATCTACAATAACCGGCTTCCCATCTACTATTTTCAATGGATTGACATCAATTTCCTTTATTTCATCAATATCCATGCCGATGCGGCCGAGGGTAATCAAGATGTCGGAAAGCGATTCGCGATCCACAGGGGGTTTTCCCCTGAAGGTGTCCAGTATCTTTTTCGCCCGGATATCATTCATCATATCCATGGCATCCCATCTGCTCAAAGGTGCTACTCTAAAGGCAACATCCTCTAATATCTCGGTAAATATTCCTCCCAGGCCGAACATAACACACGGTCCGAATTGTGGATCACGTGTCAGTCCCACTACCAGTTCACGGTACCCTTTTACCATTTGTTGAACCAGTATCTCCTTTACGAGAGCCTCCGTGCGCGAAGTCAGGTTTCTGAATGCCGCGCGAATATCCTTCTCGTTTCTTATGTCCAGGGCAATCAAATCTAATTCGGTCTTGTGACTGAACTCCTCTCCGGATGCCTTGAGCGCCACCGGATAACCGATTTTTAAAGCGGCTGCCACCGCTTCTTCTTCGGTGGCGACCACCTCTTCGTTGGTAATAATGAGCCCGTATTCAGACAGAAACTGCTTTGACTCGTACTCGGATAACGTTTTAGCGCCTCTCCTTATGGCTTCTTCGATAAGCTTCATTTAATTCTCCCTTACATCCACATGAGCAAGGTTATAATCTCTTCCCCGCCAGTAGTCCCCTAACATCCGGAGTGCCCGGACGCTTTCATGAGGATCATTGAATACAGGAAAGATTCCTATTCTTTTAAATTTCTCGATAGAATGCCGCTCGGTAAAAATACTGAGCGCTATAGGTTTCCCCACCCGTTCACAGACGGGTTTGATGTTTTCTAAGATATTTTCAGGAGTTAAAATCTCATCATCTAACGAAAAAAGGGACATTCTTTCGTGGTATATGAGCGATAAAACGATACCATCAATATTATCAAGTGAAAGATTGTCTACAAGCATCTCAATTACTGCTTTTATGGTGAAAATGTCGCCGAGATCCATCGGATTGGTTATGCGGATCACCCCGGCGCGACGCTGACTTTCGATTCTGTCCAGGAATTTTCGCGGCAACTCTGGACATTCGAAACCGTATCTCTCGCAAAGATCTCCCAGAATAACAGCAAATCCACCGGATTGAGATATGGCCACCAATCGGTTTCCTCTCAAAGGCGGGAGACTGAGCGCCTTGGCACATACGGTCATATCGTGAATATCATCGACACGAACGATATTCGCCTGTTTTAAGGCGCCCTCCACAACACGATCATTATTGGAGAGCGCAGCAGTATGGGATTTAGCGATCAATGATGATGTTTGTCCCACATTGGATTTAAAAAGAACAATCGGCTTTTTTGATTCCTTTGCCAGCCTCATAAGTTCCTTGCCGTCATCGATGCTTTCCAGGTATAGATGTATCTGTTCTGTGTCGGCGTCATCTATCAAGTATCTCAAAAGGTCGATTTCATTAATATCCTGCTTGTTACCCGCGCTAATAATCTTTGAGAATCCTACATGCTCTTCTGAAAAGACGTAGGCGCATTGTGTTGCCACTCCCCCACTCTGCGAGATCACACTTACTTTCCCCTTTTTAAATGACTGTGGTTCAAAACGGTTGAATGGTGTGCACAAACAAGAGTTGGTGCATATAACACCAATACAGTTAGGACCTATAAAACGGACTCCATATTGTCTCGCTGCAGCATGTACATCCTCTGCCACCTGATTATCCACATCATTGAATTCCTTGAAGCCGCCTGAAGAGATAACAACGTGGCGAATTCCTTTCCGACCACAGACTTTCATTGTTTCAGGTATTGCTTTTGCCGGAATGAGGATAACCGCAAGATCGATATTCATGGGCAAGGACTCGGGCTCGGCAATGATTTCACATCCGTAGATGTTACCGGATTTTCTGCCTACAGGATATATTTCCCCTTTGAATCCCGCCGACTGACAATTGAGGATAATGCTTTTCCCAAGATTTCTCGGAGTGTCTGCCACACCAAAAATGGCAATGCTTCCCGGATAAAAAAATTGTCTCATTTCGGTTCTTTTCCTCTCATTTTTCATGGTCCGTTAACCGCAAAGAACGTAGAACTCGCTGAGAAACTATTGAGCTATTACCTTCAACGATTGTAGGGGTAACCCCCTGTGGTTGCCCAGCATTGTATGGTCAATTTGTAATCGGGCAGGCACAGGGGCCTCCCCCTACGATTTCTTGATTTACGCTTTTCCTAACAGTCTTCAGCCTTCAGTCTATCCACCTAAGTAGTTGCTTCATATCAAAGAAAGACTGTCCGCTATTGCAAGACCGGAGAGTGTGGGGCGCAAACAGCCATTTCGAATGGCAACTAAACCTTCGTCCTGAAGTCTTTTCAGGACATTTTCCTTTTGAACAGCAAGATCATAGTTATATCGTTCGGCAAATTGACTGAAATTAATGCCCTTCTTCGTGCGGAGGCCAAGGCACAAAGCCTCTAATTGCAGTTGTTCCATCGTCAGGGATTCCATCGCTTGAACCGGTTGTTTTCCCGCCTCAATCTCTGCGATGTATTTCTCAAGCGATCCGTAATTCCACCAGCGCTGACCCTTTAAAAAAGAGTGTGCGCCGGGGCCGAGACCAAGGCATGGTGTATGGTTCCAGTACTTCTGATTATGCCGGGAGCAGAATTTCGCGCCTCCGGCAAAATTCGATACCTCATAGTGGATGTATCCGGCATCCTTGAGGATGCCGGCTGTCTTCATAAAAAAGTCGTATTGCAGATCATCTCCTGGAAGAGAAAAATCTCCTTTTTGGCGTCTTATCCCCAGTGAAGTATCCGCGTCAAGGGTCAACTGATAACAGGACAGGTGCTCCGGGTGGAAGGAGACGGCCATGGACAGAGTATCCAGCCATGATGCCATGTCCTGTCTCGGCACGCCGTAGATCAGATCAAGTCCTATGTTGTCAAATCCGGCGCTGCGCGCGGTCTCTATGGCGTAGACTGCCTGGTCTGCCGTGTGTCTCCGTTCAAGAAATGCAAGTATCTGCCGGTCGAAGGATTGAATGCCGATATTGAGGCGACTTACATCCATATCCCGCAACGCCTTGAGAAAGGAGATGTCTAAGTCCGCCGGATTGGCCTCGATGGTGATCTCGGTGTTGGGCGGCAGGACAAAGATATTCTTTATCTTTTGAAATATATCCCCCAATTGCTGTACGCCGAGGAGCGATGGGGTTCCTCCCCCGATATAGACAGTGTCAAAGATGCTGAATTTCCGGCTGTACATATCCATTTCTTTCATGAGCGCCGCTAAGAAATCAGGAATACGAAAAAGAGATGTTACAGAATAGAAATCACAGTAACCGCATCTGGCACGGCAAAAAGGAATGTGAATGTAAAGTCCGGCCACATCCGGCGTGGCAGAATTTTTCATAACTTTTTCCTCTTTAACTGTGACCTGTTTTAAGCACTGCAAGAAAAGCGCTCTGGGGAATGGATACCGATCCAACCATCTTCATCCTTTTTTTCCCTTTTTTCTGTTTCTCCAAGAGTTTTCGTTTACGGGTGATGTCGCCGCCGTAGCATTTTGCTGTTACATCCTTGCGGAAGGGCGGGATGGTGGTTCGCGAAATTATCTCCCGGCCGATGGCGCCCTGGATGGCAATCTTAAACATCTGCCTGGGGATCTCTTCCTTTAATCTTTCACAGGACATAAGGCCGCGCGCGCGCGCGCCGTCCCGGTGTACGATCTGCGACAGGGCATCCACCTTCTCGCCGTTGACAAGGATGTCCAACAGTGCGAGAATGCTCTCTCTGTAATCGATGACATCATAATCGAACGAGCCATATCCCTGTGTTATTGTTTTGAAACGATCGTAAAAGTCATAGATAACTTCGGCGAGAGGCAGCTCAGAGGTAAATTCAACACGACCCGGGCTGGTGTAATTGAGCGTTGAATTGACACCCCGCTTTTCCTTGCAAAGCTTTATGACCGAGCCAAGACCCCTTTCCGGCATCATCATGGCGGCCCGTATATATGGTTCCTCTGTTTTTATTATTGAAGCCGGATCGGGATAATCAGCCGGGTTGTCTATATCCATGACCCTGCCATCCGTCAGTGTAAACCGATAGCGGACGCTGGGCACCGATAGAATTATGGAAAGGTCATACTCCCTCTCCAGCCTCTCCTGCACCACATCAAGATGGAGAAGACCGAGAAACCCGCATCGATATCCCTGTCCAAGAGCGACGGAAGAATCCTTTTGATAAGTAAAGGAGGCGTCATTGAGCGTGTATTTTTCCATCGCAACCGACAGGTCATCGTAGTCATCCGAGGCTATGGGATATATCGAGGCAAATACGACCGGCTTGACCTCTTTGAAACCTGGAAGGGGGACGTCACGCGGCTTCTTATCATGGGTAATGGTATCTCCATTACTTACATCCGAGACCGTTTTGACACCGGCGATAATATATCCCACCTCGCCCGCGGAAAGCTTCTCCGATTTTTTCCTGAAGAGCGAAAAAATCCCGACCTCTTCAACTTTATAGACTGCGTTGTTCGACATAAACCGGATGGCATCGCCCTTTTTAACTGTTCCGTCAAAGAGACGGCAATAGATCACAGTGCCGCGAAAAGGATCATACTGGGCGTCAAAGATAAGGGCTGCCAGCGGAGCCGCGGGATCGCCCTTCGGAGGCGGAATTCTCTGCACAACCGCCTCAAGAATGTCTTCGATGCCGATTCCCTCTTTGGCTGAACATTTCAGGTAGCCGGAGGGTTCCAGTCCCAACTCGGAGTCTATCTGCCGAACAACCCGTTCCACATCTGCCGAGGGAAGATCGATCTTATTAATGACGGGAATAATTTTCAGGTCATTTTCCATGGCAAGGTAGAGGTTGGCAACAGTCTGCGCCTGCACGCCCTGAGAGGCGTCGATCAAAAGCAGAGCGCCTTCGCAGGAAGAAAGGGAACGTGAAACCTCATAAGAGAAATCGACATGCCCTGGAGTATCGATCAGGTTGAGGATATAATCCTTCCCGTCCCTGGCGTGATAGGGAAGGGCGATCGCCTGGCTTTTTATGGTTATTCCCCGCTCACGCTCAATGTCCATATTATCCAGGATCTGATCTTTGAAATTCCGGTTGTCAATGATGCCGGTGTGCTGAATCAGCCGATCGGCAAGGGTGGATTTACCGTGATCAATGTGGGCGATCACGCTGAAATTGCGTATATTTTTCATAATAACTTACGTAAGCGTTCACTGAACGCCGAAAATAGAAAATAGGTATGAATTTAGCTGTTTGAAAAAAATTGACAGGATTAACAGGATATTCAGGATTAAAACATCAAAACTTATCCTGTAAATCCTCATCAAAATCCCTTGCCTTACCCTTAATTTGTTCATTTGAAACAAAATCTTTTTTGTCCCGTTATCCTGTCAGATTTTTTTTCAAAGGGCTAAAGTGTTACGAAAATAGAAACTGGAAATTCGGTCTTCATGCTTTTGTACGGTCATTATGGGTTCAGGGGTTAAAACCTCTGAACCCTTGAACTCGTTTCATCTTCCCCAAATTTCTAATTTAAAGCTTCAAGCAACAAAAGCCTTCCTATGTTTCAGGAAGGCTTTTATACAAAGGCCTGATTCAGCTTCTTTCTACTTTAATTTGCCAAGCAGAACCTCGGAGACTTCCTTAACTCCCGGCAGGCCGTCCACTCCAATAACATTAATTTCATCCTTTGCTTTAAAGAAGTTGGTCGCCGCCACCGTTCCCGTCTCTGTATCGTAGTAGATGTTGTGCCTCTTGTCTATAGCGGCCTCATCCTGATCATCATCACGGGCCGTAAGCTCTCCGCCACACACCCGGCAAACCGGCCTCCCATCCTTTTCAGCCGGTTTGATCGCATCTATATAAATATTGTTCGGATGATTGTTATCGTTGCCGCAGAGTCTTCTTCCCATGATGCGATTCTTTGAAGTTTCCCTGTCCAGAATAATTTCTATCACATAGTCCAACTTCATGTTTTCCTTTTGCATAGCTTCATGCATGGCCTGGGCCTGGGTGAGGTTTCGCGGAAAACCATCGAGAAGCCAGCCATCTTTGCAGTCATCCTCTTTGAGACGATTCAGGATCATGGGAATAGTGACGTCATCGGGAACCAGTTCTCCCCTGTCGATATATTCCTTTGCCTCAGCTCCCAATTCAGTTCCCTGCGAGATGTTTTGTCTGAAGATAACCCCTGTCTCTATGTGGGGCGTACGGTATTTTTTCTGAACAATAGCACCCTGTGTGCCTTTGCCGCTTCCGTTAGGTCCAAAAATAAGAATATTCATACATGTAATCTCCTTTCAAATGATTTTTCGGTGGCCAACGCAGATTTCTTATAAGGGATTATGATTTTTTTATCAACTCTTTTATGTTATTAAGGTTCACGGTTCAGGGGTTGGAAAACAGTCAACCCTGAACCCTTGAACTGTGAAACTGACCAGTTGCCGAATATCAAGTTTAGACAATCGGTTTCATTTTCATAGTCGATTCTCCTTTTTTAAGTTGACACTAACGGGTGATTAATTATATACCCGCATTTAAGGTGAATTCTAATATTATTTGAAGAGGATCTGAGTTATGTATGCGGTTGTAAAAACGGGTGGGAAACAGTACAGGGTTTCAAAAGGCGATGTTCTGAATATCGAGAAAATGGAAGGTGATGAAGGGGCTGAGGTGGTTTTCGATGAAGTGCTGATGGTTTCCATAAATGATGACATTAAGGTTGGCGCTCCGTATGTTGCGGGATCCAGAGTTGTAGGAGAGATTACGGCTCAGAAACGGGGGGCTAAGATTATGGTATTCAGGATGAAGAGAAGAAAAGGATATCGTAAAAAGACGGGACACCGTCAAGAGTTGACGAGTGTGAAAATAAAGGAAATTTTCGCTTGAGCGGAGGGAGAAATGGCGCATAAAAAGGGGCAGGGAAGTTCCCGTAATGGAAGAGACAGTAACGCTCAGAGACGTGGCGTGAAGGTGTTCGGCGGGCAGAAAGTCAGTGCTGGATCCATTATAATTCGACAACTGGGCACAAGGATACATCCCGGCAAAAATGCAGGACTTGGAAAGGATTACACAATTTTTTCAAAGGTTGATGGGATTGTAAAGTTTGAAAGGTTTGGTAAAGACAGGAAAAAGGTGAGTGTTTACGCATCCTGAGGTCGTTTTCTTCAAGTCCTGTTATAGCTTCAAAAGGTGTTGCCTGAAGGCTCAATCGCTTTCGTTCAACGCCTTTTTTTGTGCCGGGCTGACTGCTCACCTGAGCAGTTACGTGCCGGGTTAAGTAATTAACTGTTACAATGCTGATATACGTAGTTGCCTTACACTTGCCATAATTCATTCCATGAGATTTATCGACGAAGCAAAAATCTATGTCAACTCCGGCGACGGCGGAAAAGGTTGCGTCAGCTTCAGGAGGGAAAAGCATATTCCCCGTGGAGGACCGAACGGCGGCGACGGCGGAAAAGGCGGAGATGTAGCTGTAATAGCCTCTAAAAGTCATCGCACTTTGCTCGATCTGAAATTCAGACAGCACCATATGGCGAAGCGCGGGGAACAGGGTGGCAGTAACAATAAAACCGGCAGGAATTCCCCTGATGTGGAGGTCATAGTTCCCGTTGGGACCATTCTCAAGGATATTGAAACAGGTGAGGTTCTGGCAGATCTGACGGTCGACGGGCAGAGATGTGTGGCGGCAAGAGGAGGAATCGGCGGCAGGGGAAACGCAAGGTTTGCAACATCGACCAACAGAGCGCCACGTTATGCGCAGGAGGGAGAAAAAGGAGAAGAGAGACATATTGGGCTTGAACTCAAACTTCTTGCGGACGTGGGAATCGTTGGCCTGCCCAATGCAGGGAAATCAACCTTCATCTCAAGGGTCTCAGCCGCCAGGCCCAAGATAGCGGATTATCCCTTCACTACTCTGACGCCGAATCTTGGAGTTGTAAGATATGGTGATTTTGATACATTTGTCATTGCGGATATTCCCGGATTGATAAAAGGAGCCCATGAGGGGCAGGGACTGGGAACGAAATTCCTTCGTCATATTGAAAGAACAACGCTCCTTCTCCATCTTGTCGATATCTCGATAGATTCCCACAGCAGCAACTGGGAAGACTTTAATTCTATAAATAATGAACTCGCTCTTTTTAGCCCTCTTCTGTCGGAAAAACCTCAGATCGCAGCACTCAATAAAATAGACCTTTTTGCGGCAAGAGAGAAGGTGGAAAAGGAAATAGAAATATTTAAAAAACATGGAATAAAGCTCTTTCCCGTCTCGGCAGTTACTGGTGAGGGAGTGGATACACTGATAAAGGAGATAGTGAAAACTTTGCAGATATTGTAACCGTTTTGGGTTCAGGATAAGAATTGATGCAAGCGTTTACTGAACATTGAAAACAGGAAATAGAAATTGGAAATTCGGCCTTCGATGTAATAAAAGATGAACAGTAATCTTAAGAAAACATGTCAGCCATCTTATGGCGCCAAAGGAGCTTGTCGAGCAGATAACCTGTCCCGACAAGATATCCTGGTAAATGTAAAAAGGGTCTTGATTAAAATCGGCACCGGTGTTTTATCCGGCAAGGACGGGCTTGCTCTTAACATAATAGAACAACTTGTCGATGAGATAGCGCAACTCACAAAAAGAGGCTGTCAGATAGTTATCGTTTCATCAGGGGCTATCGCCTCCGGTATGCACAGGATGGGAGTGAAGGCGTATCGCAATACGCTTATGAAGAGCATACCGCAAAAGCAGGCGGCCGCAGCCGTGGGACAGGGAAGGCTGATGAGGGTCTATTCTAATGCCTTTGGCAGGCATGATCTAATCGTAGCTCAGATGCTTCTGACCATGAGTGACCTGACTGACAGAAAAAGGTTTCTTAATGTTCGCAATACCCTTTCAACACTCATGGAATGGGGGGTTATCCCGATTATCAACGAAAATGACACCGTCTCGGTCGATGAAATAAAATTCGGAGACAATGATAATCTTGCCGCAATGACGGCAAATATCATCGGAGCACATCTTCTCATAAATTTAACCAACACCGAAGGCCTCTATGATAGGAATCCGACAGGATCGGAGAAGGCCAGACTGATCCCGCTGGTGAAAGATATTACTGATGAAATTGAGGCGGCGGCCACGGCGGAATCGGATCCGGTGGGTATGGGCGGCATGAAAAGCAAGGTCATGGCGGCAAAAAAGGTTGCCGCTTTCGGTATTCCATACATCGTAGCTCACGGCAAGACAAAAGGTATACTTCAAGACATATTTGCGGGTAAAGAAACGGGGACCCTCTTTTTGCCGGTCAATGAACACATGAAAAGCAGAAAATACTGGATAGCGTTTACCTTAGAGCCAAGAGGTAAATTGTTCATCGATGATGGCGCGAAGAAGGCCATTATTCATCAGGGGAAAAGTCTGCTTCCCTCGGGCATCATTAAGGTAGAAGGAGTTTTTTATGAGGGGGATGCCGTAACCTGTGTGGATATGGAGACGGCAGTCCTGGCGAAGGGGCTGGTAAATTACAGTTCTTCGGATATAGATAAAATAAAGGGCTTGAAAACATCCCGGATCAAACAGATATTGGGAAACAAGTCCTACGATGAGATCATACACAGGGATAATATGGCAGTGTCAAGAAAGAACAATGTGTGAAATGAAAATCACCTTAACCGTTTTGGGGATACAGGAGGCAAGGATCAAAGGGGCGAGAAGGGAAGGGCAACGCGCTTCATCAGTCAAACTCCCTGTATCAGAATTCAGCCTGACACAGGGGTCGTGGTTCACACTTTTTATGCTTATCTTTCCTGTCTTCATACGTGAAACCTTCAAGTAATACTTTAACCTTTCCTTGTCAAAAAGAGTAGCCCTGAACCCGTGAACGCTTACGATATGTTGAGTGAAGACAGATAGTTGACTTCCTGTGGCTCAGCAGAAAGGATAGTTCCTCCCATGGCTGCCGATTTTATAATGCGGAGCAGCTCACGGCGGCGCGACCGGAAGGACAGGCGTCTCGCCTGTCGGAAAGATGTTTTCAGGTGAAAGATTTCAATGTGCTGATTATTGGCTCCGGTCCGGCCGGACTCTTTGCGGCCATCCGGCTCGAGCGCATGGGTATTGATAAAATAGCGATCTTTGATCAAAAACAATATCCTGCGGGGGGGCTGCGAAACGACGGCAAACTGAACTTTGACTACAGGGTTGGGATTGATCTTGACGAACTTCAACTTGACATAGAAGATGCCCGGGATTTGATTCATGAAGTAAAAAAGGTTTTTATCAAATTCCCCTTCTGTCAACAGGTCACTTTTACTGAAAATAATGAAAAAATAGAGGCATGGAGAAAGATTGCCCGGGAACACAATGTTCAGTTTATCGCCCCGGAACAGTGGCATTACGGAACCGATAACGGCAAAAAGCTCGTAGAGTATCTGCGTGGCCTGCTAAATCACTCCACCTTTCTTCTCGGCGCTGAGGTTATCTCCATCGAAAAGGGGGATGGAAATTTTTGCCTTGTGTGTCAGAAAGACCAAAAGACAGAGAAATACTCTGGAAAAACTGTTCTTGCCGCCCCTGGACGCAGTGGAGCATACTGGTTCAGGGATTTATCAAACAAAATCGGTGTTGATAATAAATTTGGCCCCATTGATGTGGGTATCCGGATAGAATTGAACAGAAAGTTCTGTGATTCTTTAACGGATGTCGTATACGACCCAAAGTTCATCTTTCAGACCAGACGTCACAGAGACAGGGTGAGAACCTTTTGCGCCAATCCTGGCGGCAGAGTAAGGGTCGAAAATTACGGCAAATTTAAGTTGGTTAACGGCGATGCCCTTTTCAATCGTAAGACGGAAAACACAAATTTTGCCTTGATTAACACGGTCTTTCTGACTCAACCCTTTTCCGACACCACTGAATTCGGGCAGATGATTGCCAGACAGTTTTTCCTGCTTGGCGGGGGCAGGCCAATTGTTCAAAGAGTTGGAGAC
>Ga0209121_10005075_pt1 | contig 12060 bp, 14 predicted proteins | sample Cruoilmetagenom3_FD_187292 | JGI IMG/M metagenome (GOLD analysis project Ga0209121, IMG submission 187292) | Oil polluted marine microbial communities from Coal Oil Point, Santa Barbara, California, USA - Sample 3 (SPAdes) (version 2) | ecosystem: Environmental > Aquatic > Marine > Oil seeps ... | reverse complement strand
AAGCCATAATAGCCAGGAAGCGAGTGCGACAGGATACAAACGTCTGTAGCGCCCTGCACGTTGTCGTGGCCACGGAAGATGTTTGTGCCGCCACCGGAGGTACCCATGTTACCCAAAGCAAGCTGCAAGATGCAGTATGCGCGAGTATTGTTGTTACCTGTAGTGTGCTGCGTGCCACCCATGCACCAGATCAATGTACCGGGACGGTTGTTTGCCAAGGTGCGCGCTACACGCTCCAACTGGCTGCCCGGAACGCCTGTTACACGCTCGACTTCTTCTGGATTCCACTTCTTCACCTCGGCGCGGATTTCATCCATGCCGTAAACGCGCGTGCGGATGAACTCTTTGTCCTCCCACTCGTTTTCGAAGATGTGATAAAGGATACCCCAGATCAACGCCACGTCCGAACCCGGACGGATACGCACGTATTCATCGGCATGCGCCGCAGTACGTGTGAAACGCGGATCACAAACGATGATCGGCGCGTTGTTCTGCTCCTTGGCTTTCATCAGGTGCAACAGCGAAACAGGGTGTGCTTCTGCCGGGTTACCACCAATAACCAGAATTGATTTGGACTTGTGGATGTCGTTGTAGCTGTTGGTCATGGCACCGTAGCCCCATGTGTTCGCCACACCGGCCACTGTAGTCGAGTGACAGATACGTGCCTGATGGTCCACGTTGTTTGTGCCCCAATAGGCGGCAAACTTACGGAACATATAGGCTTGTTCGTTGCTGAACTTCGCGGAACCCAGCCAATAAACCGAATCCGGTCCGCTTTCCTCGCGGATGTCCACCAACTTGTCGCCGATTTCGTCGATCGCGGTTTCCCAGCTGATGCGCTTCCACTCGCCGTTTTCTTTTTTCATCGGGTACTTCAAACGCCGTTCGCCATGCGCATGCTCGCGCACCGCGGCCCCTTTGGCGCAATGGGCACCAAGGTTGAACGGGCTGTCCCAGCCAGGCTCTTGCCCGACCCACACACCATTATCGACCTCGGCCATAACGGTACAGCCGACCGAACAGTGTGTGCAAATTGATTTGATAGAATCTACAGCACCGCTTGCAGCTGTTGCTGCGGATGCTTGTGTCACGGTACCACCTAATGCGCCAACCGAAGCCAGACCACCAATGGTCAGACCCGAGGAACGCAAGAAAGAGCGGCGATCAACAGATTTTTCTGAAATCCGTGACAGGATCGAATCCGTACGGGGGCGTCGCGCAACCCCGTTGGTCTTTTTCCTGAGCATTTCAATCTCCCTAAGATGAACCCCGTAATTCGGGGCTTATTTGGTCTCGTCCGGGTCTGGGCGTCACGCAACCTCGCCGGATTTTTGTAAGATCGTCCGTCTTAGAAACGGGCGCTCTCCAGGTAGGCCCGTGTGTGGGCGGTATCTTGCAGGCCGCTGGTATCAGCCACCGTATCTGCTGCTGCTTCTGTGCCGACAGTGACCGAAATGGCCGCCGCTGGAACCGAAGCCGAAGCGAGCTTCAGAAAATTGCGGCGTTTAGTATCTACACCGGCCTCCTCTTTACGCATTGCTTTCTCCTTCATTATGACCGCCACGATGGCAATCGGTTAAGTCGAGCTTTCGCTCGCCATTCTAAAACCTTCCTTTTCAATATCCATGAAGACACGCCCCACGGTCCCGACGGGTGCATAAAGAACCGAGTTCTTTGCCCCCTCAAGATCTTTGAAAAAGTGGTTGGCCCATGGGCCGATGTGCTTGTTGAAAAAATCCTTTTGCCGCATCAAGTCGGTCGGGTCGCCAAAACGCCCTCGGATCATCCCCGCCATCATCTCGCAAAGCGAGGCGATGTTGTCTTCCGGCTCGAACACGTTCGGTGCGCGTTCAATCGCCAGCCCCAGCATATCCTTGCGCAGCGTCGCCAGCGGTTTCTCGTTCAGAAATCCGGTCAGATAGAAACTGGCGTAAGGCAGCAACTCGCCGCGCGCCATACCGATGAACAACGCATTGAACTCACGCTCGGCTGTGCTGGTCTTGGTCGCTTTGGCCAACCGTGACAATGCATGGATGGCCTGACCGAGATCGGACTCATCGCCGGATAGCTCCGCCGTTTTCCCCAACATCTCGCCGGTCGGCGGGCGGGACAACAGGCCCGCCAGATAATCGTAAAGATCGGCACGAAGAATATCTTCTTCCGGAATTGAAATATTTTCCGCAGCGTCAGTCAAGCTGTCCTCCCAGACGTATAGTTGCTGGCAGGGTAATCCATAACGCGGTTTTGATAAAGTTTTTTTTCTTAATATCGCAAAATTTGAATGTAAGAACAAGACGTTAAACCCGACTATTTTACTTGGAAAAGTCAGAAGGTGAAATGCATCCGCTTTCGTGGGGTTTCGGCAGCTTTCGGCGCGATCTCGGCGGTCACGACAAGCTTGCTCTCGACAGGCAGGGGTGCTTGCACCCGCACGTCTTCCGGCTTTCTGACATTTTCAACCGGTGCCGCGACGTCGGTTTCCGCAGGATCGCCCCCCTCGTCCGAATCACCTTCCGGGGAGGCGCCGATTGATTCAGCCTCGGCCGCACCGTCCCCGGCCAGCTTATCGACGAACCCTTTGCCAACCTTATAGGCCGTGACAATATCCTCGACCACGCCGCCCTTGTTGGTGAAATCCTCGCCATAATCCAGAAGCTCATCGAGGTTCGCCAGCGCTGGATTACTCAGCCACAGTTTACGCAAGGCCCTGTTCCGCAACCGCTGCGGAATCGCTGAATTCATAAAAGCACTGAAATCATCGCCCGCCTGCATCTCGTCGGGGTCTTTCAAGTTGAATTCCGCCAGAATCTCGGCCTCGGTCTGCTCCGGTTCCTTGGGCACCTCCTCGGCTACCGCCTCCGCTTCCTCCGACAGCTCCTCGTCCTTCACCGCCTGCTTGCGGCGCGTCCATCGCGATGCAAAGGAATCATCAGTCATTGCAAAGTCCGTTTTTTGGATCTGGGCGAGCGGTAAACATCCGCCGTCTGCCGGATACGCTCATCGCCAATCCCGTCCTCGGACATATCAATATTCTTCTTGTCCCGACGCCGCTTGACGAACCGTTCCTCAACATGGTGGAACTCCACCCACTCACGCACCCAGGCAATCAGGCCCGCAGGCATCGGCACCGGCTCCACAATCTCCTCACCGCTGTCCTGATAATCCTGCGCCTCGAAAGCCGAGGCGGTGACCAGATGCAGTTTAATCGGAAACTCCCCCCCCTCAACCTCGACCATAACCACATAAACGCTGGGCGGATCATTGGCCAAGGCAGTGATATACGCCTCCGTATCCGTGCGATAAAGCTCCAGCGGCAGCGTCCCGGCATGATATTCAACCGCATCGCCGTCACGACGTAATTCACGCCAGTCAGCAGGGCTGGCACCAGGCAGAACAGCAACCGCTTTCCACGCCCATTTCGCCCAACGCGTAACCCCCGGAGTTTTGCGAACAACGATACCAACCGGCATCGAAATTGATTTTCGTTCCATAGGTGTGCACTCTCGAATTTGTATAGTTGCCTTTTTCGCCAATACAGGGCAACTAAACTCAAGTCCAATGATAATACGGGAGAATTCAATGACCAAGACCCTGATGTTGTGCACTTGCAACAGTTCGCAAATCCTTGATGCGGACGCCATTGGCGAGGCAACTGGCTTGAAATGTTCCATGATTCACAATGGCTTATGCACCAGTGGCCTCGACACGCTAGCACAGGCGATGCCGGACGGAGGCCTGATCATCGCCTGCGCGCAGGAAGCTGGCGTTTTCGAGGACCTCGCCGCCGAACTGGACGCGCCCCTGCCCCAATGCATCGACATCCGCGACCGTGCCGGTTGGTCGGACGAAGGGAAATCCGCGACCCCGAAGATCGCCTCCCTGCTCGCCGAAGCCAGCCTACCCACTTCCGTTTTAAAAACATTCGACGTTGAATCCGAGGGGCTGTGCCTGATCATCGGCCCCTCCGAAATCGCCCTCCCTGCCGCCGAACAACTGTCCGAAGTTATCGACGTAACAGCCGTGCTAACTGACACACCCGAGATCATCCCAAGCGGCCTCGATGTATTGTCTGGCCATATCCGCTCCGCCTCCGGAACACTCGGCCGTTTCGAGGTGACCATGGATGGCCTCCGCACCCTCGATCCATCCGGCCGGGGTGCTCGAAAATTCGCCGCGCCGCGCGATGGCGGCAAATCCGAATGCGACATTATCCTTGATCTGACCGGCAGCACCCCGCTGTTCTCGGCGCCCGAAAAACGCGACGGCTATTTACGCGCCGACCCAAAAGACCCTTTGGCAGTAGCCCGCGCCGTATACGACGCCGCACAAATGCAGGGCACCTTCGAAAAACCCTTCTACGTCGCGCATGAAGAACACCTCTGCGCCCATTCCCGCGCTACAAAGTCCGGCTGCAACCGCTGTCTTGATGTCTGCCCCACCGGTGCCATCACCTCCAACGGCGACAGCGTGTCAATCGATCCCAACATCTGTGCCGGTTGTGGACAATGCGCCGCCGTCTGCCCGTCCGGCGCGGTCACCTACGACGCCCCGCCCGTGCAGTTCCTGTTCAACCGCATCCGCACCCTCGCCAGTACCTACCTAAACGCAGGCGGCAAAGCCCCGCGCCTTCTGGTTCATGACGAGGAATACAGTTCCGAACTTATCTCCCTCGCCGCTCGTTTTTCCCGCGGCCTCCCAGCGGATGTCATCCCCTTGGCCGTATCCAACATCTCCGGCTTCGGTCACTCCGAAATGCTGGTGGCACTGGCCTGCGGGTTCACCTCTGTCGACATCCTCGCCAGCCCGAAAACCGAACGCGAGGCACTGGATCCGCAACTGGAACTGGCCCTCGCCATGGTTCCCGGTGAAGACGTCCGCATCCGCATCATCGAGCCAATTGAACCCGACGCCCTGTGCGAAGCACTCTACATCCCCGCACTACCCGCACCCGACATCCAGCCAATTCTACCGCTAGGCGGTCGCCGCGAAGTCACCCGTATCGCCGCCACCGCATTGACCGCCGGAACACCGGTCATTGCCCTACCCCAAGGCGCACCCTACGGTGCGGTTCTGGTCAACAACGAGGCCTGCACACTGTGCCTGTCCTGCGCCAGCCTCTGCCCCTCAGGTGCGCTAGGCGATAACCCCGAAACGCCGCAATTGCGTTTCAAGGAAGACGCCTGCCTGCAATGCGGCATCTGCGTCAGTACCTGTCCTGAAAACGCGATCTCTCTGGTTCCACAACTGGACCTAAGCGCAACCGCCCTAACCGATCACGTAGTTCACGAAGAAGAACCCTATGAATGCATCGAATGCGGTAAACCTTTCGGCGTAAAATCCACCGTCGAACGCATCGTCGAAAAACTGGAAGGCAAACATTCCATGTTCACCAATTCCGACAACGCCAAACTAATCCGTATGTGCGATGATTGCCGGATTAAATCCCAGTTCCACAGTGCCGACGCCCCGATGTTCGCAGGGAAGCGAGCGCCGACACGGACAACACAGGACTATCTTGATGAACGGGCGAAGAAGGATGAAAAGCCAAATTGAACCCCGCTTCTCATATTCCATCAAGAACCGAAATCTGGCTGGCCTAGCCCGCATTACCATAGTGGCCCCAATTGTCGTCTTTGGACTCTGCATCTTCCTGACCGGAATTTTCAGCACCAGATCCATCGGCGGCACGGTTGGAAATTTCAAACCGGTCATTCCCGTTTTCAACTTGAACCGAGGCAGCACATAGAACCACAATCCGAGGCCTCCAGTTCAGGGTCGAAAACCAATGTGACTTCTTTATTTTGCGCCTGCACGGTTCCGGAAATAAGAAATATTTCCAAAAGCACCAGAATTTATCGCACGATTTTTCCGTCTCAATTTCGTTCAGCCCTTGCCTAAACTTCCCGAATGGTCATGGTAAGGTCAACTTAAACTATTCAACAAATTGGGTTCCGAAAAATGAGTATAACCCGCGAACAAGTACTTGAAGTTCTTCGTACAGTCGAAGACCCGCACAGCAAGAAAGACATTGTCACAGCCGAAATCGTCCGGGCGCTGACAGTCGAGGACGGTAACATCCGTTTCGTCATGGAGGTTGAATCCGCCCAGGGCGTAGCGATGGAAGCCGTGCGCGTTGTCGCAGTCGAGAAGCTCGAAGCTCTGGACGGTGTTGGCAAGGTGTCTGCTCTACTGACAGCCCATTCCACCCCGAAACCGCCTCCTGATCTTGGTAAAGGCGGCGCAAAGCCCGCCCCACAAGGTCCACAACCCATCCCCGGAGTGGCCAAGGTTATCACAATTGCATCCGGTAAAGGTGGCGTGGGGAAGTCCACCGTGTCCGCCAACCTCGCCGTGGCTTTGGCGGCCGAGGGGTTGAAGGTTGGCCTGCTTGATGCCGATATTTATGGCCCTTCACAACCGCGTATGCTCGGCGTTTCCGGCCGCCCGGCCTCGCCAGATGGCAAGATCATTCTGCCACTTCGGAACCACGGCGTTACGCTGATGTCCATGGGTCTGATGATGAAAGAGGACGAGGCCGTCGTTTGGCGTGGCCCCATGCTGATGGGTGCGTTGCAACAAATGATTGCGCAGGTCCAATGGGGGCAACTTGACGTGCTGCTTATCGACCTGCCACCCGGTACCGGTGACGTGCAACTGACCTTGGCGCAGAAAACCGAAATCGCAGGTGCAATCGTTGTTTCTACACCTCAGGATATTGCCTTGCTAGATGCGCGCAAGGCCATGGACATGTTCAAGAAAACCGGAACACCAGTTCTGGGTGTGATCGAGAATATGTCTACACACATCTGTTCGGAATGCGGCCACGAGGAGCATATTTTCGGACATGGTGGCGCAAAAACCGAGGCTGAAAAACAGGGCTTCCCGTTCCTTGGCGAAATTCCACTGCACGTCGATATCCGCATGGCCAGCGACGGCGGCGCACCGATTGTTGTCTCTGATCCGGACAGCAAACCGGCAACGGCCTTTCGCGACATCGCCCGCAAACTTATCGCTGACGGGATTGTCTGATGAACGAGTTTGAGCTGGACGAGCCCCCCGCATTCCCCCCCCTGTTTCATGAGGAAGTTGCGGGTCCGGGCGTTGACCCGTTTACCAAAGCAATATCCTCGGCGATCATCGGCTGTGATCCGGGGCTGATCATTCACCAGATCGAACCCCACCGCCTGAGGGCCGCTATCGTTCTGGCGCCGGAAACCTCGCTGGAAGACGCGATGGCGATGGTCTTCGCGGCCTCTTTGGGATTTGCCGACGCGCTCGGGGCACTGGCCCCGCCTGAAGTAGGCGTACATTTTGACTGGCCTGCCGACCTTCGCGTCAACGGCGCGCGCTGCGGGGAAATCCATGCTGCGGCCTCCGATACGATGGCCGATCAAGAACCCGATTGGCTGGTGATCGGGCTTGACGTGCCTATTTTCCCGATTGCCGACGCGGGCGAACCCGGAGAAATCCCCGACAATACCACCCTGACCGAGGAGGGGTGCGGCGAGATATCCTCTAACCGTTTGCTGGAAAGCTGGGCGCGCCATTCGCTGGTCTGGATCAATACATGGATGTCCGAGGGTATGGCCCCTTTGCACGCAGACTGGCGCTCGCGCGCCTACAGCATGGGCGAGGAGATCACCGTGACCCTGCAAGGCCAGCCCCATACCGGCACCTTTGTCGGCATCGACGAAAAAGGTGGGCTGCTGCTGCGTATTGACGATGAAACTACCCTGTTGCCACTTAGCCAAATGCTGGAGATGCGCTGATGCTGAAGCTCGCCCGAACCATTCATTTCGATGATTCCGATCAGCAGGTCTTCGCCCGCCCCGCCACCACCGGCGAATGGGCCGTTAGTGGCGGTTTCGAGTTCTCGAACTGGACCGACTCAGATCTGACCGGCAAAGCCCGTCAGGCGTTTGCCAACGGCTGGATGGGGGTTGGCTCGTTTGGCCGCGCAACTTTCGTTGCCGTGGCCCAGATCGAGGAAGCTGAGATCACAGAGGCCACACAAGCCCTCGCAGATCACATGCTGGAAATCTACGGCGCCCCCTCGCCCGAGATAGCCTATGTTGCCGCCTCCCATGAAATCGAGTTCATGCAGGAACTGTGCGAAGACCAAGACCCCAACACCCTGCTAGCCATTAACCGCGAGCTAACCGAGGCGGGCGTCAAAGAACAATTCCGTGCCATCAAACCGCAGGATGCAGACATCGCACAGGTTGCTGTTCACGCTACCGAGGACTAGCGTTGGGGAAAAACAACTGCGGCCCCTCGACCAAGTAACCGCCAATCAGTTCCCGCCCATGCGCAGAGAGCATCCAGTCGATAAAAACCTATCGCCTACAGCGTTAACGTGCGGGATCACTCCTGCCATGAAACTGAAAACGGCCGCATAATTCTATTAGCAGATCCCATTAAAAATGGGGAGATTACCGCAGGACGTTAACGATAAACGTAAAAGAAGCGAAAGCAATCGGTATTATTTACGATCTATACCTCGAGCATGGATCCATTCGCGAAGTGAAAGAACATGCCGAAATACTGGATCTTCGTACAAAGCGGCGAGTTACCAAATTGGGCAAACAACAGGGTGGCATCCTATTTGGGCGCGGACATCTTTACCAAATCCTGGGTAACCCGATTTATGCTGGAAAAATCCGGCATCGCAGACAAGTATTTGAGGGAAAACATCCCGCGATCATTGATCCCGATATTTGGGAAGACGTACAAAAAAGGCTCATTGCGGCATCCGGTAGGGCGAGAGGACAGGTGAATGCTGCGCATCCCTCTGAGCTTGCCGGAAAGCTATATGACGAGACAGGGGATCGACTTACACCTAGCCACGCTAACAAGAATGGCAAGCGGCTACGGTATTACGTCTCGCGACGACTTGTGATCGACACAACCGAAAAGCATCCTGATGCTTGGCGACTGCCCGCACCGCAGTTGGAACATGTAATTGCGCGTGCTGCTAGCGAGCATCTTGCCAGTCAAGGCGTTCTCCCAATTCTAGTAGACGGGTTAAAGGCAACAGAAGTTACCTGCCTAGACAAAAAGCTCAGATTGCTTGCACGAATGTTCTTAAGCCAAAAAACAGTGCAGGGTTGGAGCAACCTGATCGAAAAAACAGATATAGCATCAGGGCACCTGACAATCACGCTAGATGCAACCGCCATAGCCGAACACCTTGACTTGCCGCTCAAACGCCTCTCACCTGATGCTCTACTAATATCAAAGCCATTCCAGCTTCGCCGACGAGGCATAGAAACAAAGATCATTCTTGGCAACGCTATTCCTGAAGTTGACCAAACCCTAATCCGGAACATCGTTAAAGCGATGGAGTGGTATGACGCGGTAAAAAACAGTAAAACATTTGCCAAAATCGCTGCGCAAGCAGGCGTTTCAACGGACCGCGTTCGAAGTGTAATCGGCCTGGCTTTTTTAGCTCCCGATATTATCGAACAGATCGTCAGCGGGAAACTGCCGTTGCATATGACTTCTGATTTTCTGATAAAGACCGGCATTCCATCAGACTGGAATGCGCAGCGCGAAATGCTCGCCAGTGTGAATGCCAGAACCATTCGCGAGTAATTACCGACATCAAAACTGGCAATGTAGGACTGTCGCGACCCTCTCGCTCAAACTCATCGGCAACAATTTGCCACAAGCTTTCTACAAAACTCGACCCTTGAAAACGCCAAGAGAGATAAACCCGAGAATCTCGCTATATTACCAACCTAATATGCGTCTCTTATGGAACCCACCACTCGTAAGTCACTGTAATTGCGAGCACTTACGGCGTAAGATTAAAAGCGGTGTAATATCAGTATGTTAGTGGCGGTGCTGTTAGTCTGGATCGAACCAGTCTCTCGACAGACTTTCCCTGCTAACAGGGAAATTACAGGGAAAAATTGCGATGATGAGCCATAATTCAGTAAAATCATTCGTATTTTTGATGTGATTACAGAGGGTTATTGATGAATTCCCTAACATAATTAACAGGGAAATAATTAAAAATATCAGGGAACAAATTTTGCATAACAGGGAAGCTTTAGATGCGAAACGGTGCTTGGGCGGTGAAATTCTAACATTCCATGGAGAACACGCATATCACCAGGTTTGCCTAGAAAAGATGGTCAAGATCGGGCAAGAAATCACGATTATTTAAGCGTCTTTTCTTTCTTAGTTCGGTATTTTTGTGGGCTATAGAGAGCTAAAGACTCCAACATGTTAAAGCCCAAAATCTTCACGAAACCTTTCAATCTGATGCATCCGATCGTGTAAAATCGTTACAACGCCTATGTCACCATTGACAAGTTTTTTCCAGTAGACGAAGTGCTTCTCATAGCGAAAAAAGAACCCTTCGATACCAAATTCTGCCGGGACAGGTCGCGACATCACCTCGTGCGTCACAATTTTATCGAAAGCTTCGAAAAGACCTGTGATGTAGGTGTCAGCCTGATCCGGGCCCCAACGGTCGCGGGTGTATTGATAGATTTCATCAATACGAAACGAAGCCCCTTCCTGAACGCGCACATTTGCCAAAGACTCAAACCTTGTTTCGCGCGATGACATCCGTGGCTGAAAGCGGTGCATAGCTGGAATCCGGCGCAGCAAACGCGCGCGCCAATTCCGCCTTGAGGCGATCAAACGATTGTCTGTCCACACGCTCCTTGTCGCGGCGGATGAGATCACGGATGTATTCGCTCACGTTTTCGTAAGAGCCTGCCTCTCCGGTATTCGCTGAAACGTATTCACTAAGCGCGCCGCTCAGCCGGACTGTCATGGTCGTAGTACTTGGCATGTGTTAATCTCCATTACCTCTGTATTCAATATAACCAAAAATGCACACACCGCAAGAGGCCGACCGACGGTGCCGTCAGACTAATTCGAACTAGTCTCAGTTTACCGAAATCCGCCCAAACCTATGCGGAACAAAGCTGCCGCCATTCGGAGAGAGCAACGGAGCGATTAAGCTTGAAATTATCTCGTGAATAAAGGTGACGTTCCTGGTTGAAATGGTTGTGAACAGAAGAATGAACGGCGACAAACTTTTGTAGGGTTCGCATACGCGAAAGCGTAACATAGCACGTTCTCGTCGTCGAAACGGGAGGTGCGAGTTTTCCGCCCTGTTATTCTTCCACCGGCCTACTTCTTGTTGATTGGCATTTCCGATAACTTTCATCGCCGCGCCGTAAGAGCGGAGTCGATCGGTCACAATCACCTTAGGTGAGCCGTAGCGTTTCATCAATTTTCTGAGGAATTTCAATGATGCTTTGCGGTTTCGTCGCTTTGTAACATAGGTTTCCAGCACTTCGCCCTCGTGATCCACAGCTCGCCAAAGATAGTGCGTATCACCATTTATTTTCACAAACACCTCATCCAAATGCCACTGCCAATTTGAATAGGCACGTAGTTGGTTAACTCGCTTGCGACGAATCTCGGCAGCAAACATTGGACCAAATCTGTTCCACCAGAACCGTACAGTTTCGTGACTAATTTCGATCCCTCGTTCGTGCAATAGGTCTTCGACATTGCGAAGTGATAGCGGGAAGCGAACGTACAACATCACAGCGAGACGAATGATCTCGGGCGACGTTTTGAAAAAGCGGAATGGATTAGGTTTGGTCATCCGAAAATGTTACTTCGTCACCTTGCCCGCTTCAATCAAGTTTCCTCTGACAATGCCTCGTCAAAGCTATGGAATGGTACGACGCGGTGAAAAACGGAAAATCTTTCGCTCAGATCGCAACGCGCGCAGGCGTTACAACGGACCGCGTTCGAAGTGTAATCGACCTGGCGTTCCTTGCGCCTGACATTATCGAGCAGATCGTCAGCGGCAAACTTCCGTTGCATATGACTTCTGATTTTCTGATCAAGACTGGCATTCCATCAGACTGGAATGCGCAACGGGAAATGCTCGCAAATGTGAATGCCAGAACCGTTCGCGGGTAAATACCCATATCAAAAACTGGCAATGTACAGCAGCCGCAACCGTGCCGCACAAGGTCATCGGCGACATTTTGCCGCAACCCCTCACAAAACCCGACCCTGGAA
>Ga0209121_10005073_pt1 | contig 12063 bp, 8 predicted proteins | sample Cruoilmetagenom3_FD_187292 | JGI IMG/M metagenome (GOLD analysis project Ga0209121, IMG submission 187292) | Oil polluted marine microbial communities from Coal Oil Point, Santa Barbara, California, USA - Sample 3 (SPAdes) (version 2) | ecosystem: Environmental > Aquatic > Marine > Oil seeps ... | reverse complement strand
CTTTCCATTAGTAATTGCTCTTCTTATAATTCTTCTTAAAACATAACCCCTTCCCTCATTTGAAGGAAAAACTCCATCACTAATTAAAAAAGTTGCTCCTTTTAGATGATCAGCAGTAATTCTAAATGACCTATCGAGGTCAGAACTTATGCCAAATTTCTTATTTGATAACCTTTCAGTTTCTTTTATTATTTCATTATATAAATCAGTATCAAAAACAGATTCTACATTCTGCATAATAGTTACTAATCTCTCTAAACCCATTCCGGTATCTATATTTTTTTGAGGAAGAAGATCATATTTTTTTCCATCAAAATTATATTGTGTAAAAACCAAATTCCATACTTCTATAAATCTGTCACACTGTTCACAATTAGGTCCACATTTATCTTTCTGACATCCGTATTGTTCTCCCCTATCAAAATGTATTTCACTGCATGGACCACATGGTCCCTTTTCCCCGGGCGGGCCCCAGAAATTATCAGCTTTTCCAAATTTATAAATCTTGTCGGGGCTAACTCCAACTTCTTTCCATATCGCAACCGCTTCATCGTCTGCAGATATCTGCTCATCTCCCTCAAATACTGTTACCCATAATTTATTTGAATCTATTTTTAATTCCTCTGTAAGAAATTCCCATGCCCAGTAAATCGCTTTTTTCTTAAAATAATCACCAACTGAGAAATTTCCCAGCATCTCAAAAAAGGTAAGATGTTTTGGAGTTAAACCCACATTGTCAATATCAGTTGTTCTGAAACATTTCTGACAGGATACTAATCTTTTTGATGGAGGCTCTTTTAATCCCGAAAAGAAAGGCATTATCTGTTGCACACCAGCAGTTGTTAATAAAACAGTAGGATCATCTACTGGTATCAAGCTTGATGATTGAATTATCACGTGATTTTTATCTTTAAAGAATTTTAAAAATCTATCTCTAATAACTTTACTTTTCAATTGATATCTCTAATATTACTACTTTTAAAAATAATAAATATTTATCCTTTTTTAATATTATAGAAAGGTAACTAATATATCTCATTTTTTAATTATAGAACATTTATTTGACCCCTTTATTGCTTTAAAAGATAATGGTATATTAGTTCCTGAATAAACGCAGCTATGGGAATGGCCATAATTAGTCCTAACATGCCAAAAAGAAATCCACCAACAATTAAGGCAAAGACAACAACCAACGGGTGAAGACCAAGACCATGTCCTAAAATTTGAGGTCTGATTACTAGATCCTCTACCCAATTTATTATTATGAAGACAATAATAATAACTAAGGCTTTCCATGGCGAATCAAAAAATGCTACAAGAACTGCAGGAATTGCTCCAATTAGTGGGCCTATGTAAGGTATTATGTTAAAAAATCCAACAATAAGTCCAAGTAAAAGAGCGAATTCAATTTTAAAAATAAAAAGAAATATAGAATATAGAATAGCAATAATTATTGCTACAACCAGTTGTCCCTTAAAAAAAACTGAAAAAGAATTACTTGCTTTTTTTAGTATTAATCTAAGCTCATTAGAATACTTATCAGGAATAATTCTAAATAAACCTTCTTTCAGTCTCTCTTTATCTTTTAAGAAATAAAATGAACAAAGAATTGCAACAAAGAAATCAAAAAGAAACTTAAAAATATTCTTTGTAAATTCTGGTGTTTTTTTAGCTGTTAATACTATAAAATTTTTTAATTCATTTGTAATCGCATCTAACACTTCCTTTAATTGTTCAGTCTTAATAAGTCTTTGATAATATCTTTCATATGATAACAAACCTGCTTCTATACTGTTTAGATAATCTGGAACTTTTTGTCCAAAATCTTTAAATTGGAGAACAAGCATAGGAATAAAAGAAGTAAAAAAGAGTATAACAAAGAGAAGAAAGGCAATAAAAGCTATTATTATAGAACTAATTCTACCTACTTTTTTTTCTAAAAAATTAACTATTGGGTTTAATAAAAATGTTAAAACAATTGCTATCAAAATTGGTGTAAAAATTGGTTTTAGTAGAAATAATAGGTAAAAAAAAGAAAATAATATGATTAAAGCACCTATTATAGACCAAATTATTAAAGCAATTCTTTTATATTTTTCCATCACATAATTTTATGAATTAAAATTCTAAAAAAAATAGATCTAACAAATCTTATTTTTACTCTTTATTCTTTCCACTTTTCATTTTTGATACTGCTTTTTGTATACCTGCCAAAATTCCTGCCGCTTTAGAAATTGGAGAAATAATCATTTCTTGACCAAATTTAGTTGTCAAATCAACTCTATTTACTAAATTAGAAATTGTATTTATTATTTTATTAACACCATCCAATTCTGTATTTACATTGTCTAATGTAGTACTTAATTTTCTCAAATTTGGTGTAATCTCTTTTCTCAATTCAGCAAGCATTCTACTTAATAACTTTAGTGTAATAACTATCTTTATTGTTAAGAATATTGAAATAACAATAAATATAGCAAAAGCTATTAAAACTGCAACTTCGAAATTCGAAAAAGTCATATTCATCCTCCATAAAATATTTCATTGCTTTTAAGTTTGAAAATATATTAATTAGAATTATATAAATTTTTTTTGATTATATCATAATTATTTTTCTTATTAGGAAAATTAAGATGGATTTTAAACAGTGGAGTAAAAAAATATATTTAAAAAAATAACCCCACCTTGCCGTAATTTACCAATCTTTGAACCCAGTCTATTAGGTGGGTGCCTTCTTGACAACTTCATTGTTCCACACTGAGGAGGCATCAAGTCCATTGCCAAAGATTTAGCTCCCTATGTCAATTTGTTGGCTCAAATAGACAACAAACTACGCACAAGGTAGGTCTAAGATTATATTATCATATAACTATTTCTTGTTCAATTAAAAATTTTTAATAATTTTTTTTATTTTTTCTTTATATCTATATTCAGCTCTTCTAACTGTTCATCAGTTACTTTATCAGGTGCACCAGTTAATGGACATATAGCTCTAAGGGTTTTGGAAAAAGCAATTACTTCTCTTATATTTTTCTTCTGTAATACCTCAGCAACAAATCTATCAAAACCATATGCAATTCCCCCAAGAGGTGGAGCACCATATTGAAAAGCCTCTAATAAGAATCCGAAGTTACTATCCACTTTATCTTTATCATGACCTAAAACTTTAAAAATCTCTTTCTGTAAATTACTATTATTAATTCTTATAGAACCACTTGCAATTTCTACTCCATTTAATATCAAGTCATAAGCTTTTGCTTTTACTTTTAAAGGATCATTTTTTATGAACTCAATGGTTTCTTCTGTTGGTGAAGTAAAAGGATGATGCATCGGTTGATATCTTTTTTCATCATCATCCCATTCAAATAAGGGAAAGTCATACACCCATAAGAATTTATATGTATCTTCGGGAATCAAATCTAATTCATTGGCTAAATATAATCTTATCTGACCTAAAATTGTACTTGCTTTATTTGATAAATCAGCTATAAGAATAATTAAATCACCCGATTTCGCTTCAAATCTATCCAATATTGCTCTTTTTTCATTATCTTTAAGATATTTCGCAATAGATGAATATAACTCTCCACTTTCTCTTACCTTTATCCAGACAACCTGCTTGGCACCTAAATCCTTAGCCACCACTGAAAGAGTATCTATTTTCTTCCTGGAGAAATTAGCAGCATCATTCACATTTATACCCTTTATTCTTGCTTTATTCTCAATAGCATTTTTAAAAAGTTTAAAATCAGTAGATAAAAATTCATCAGTTATATCCACTATAGGTATTTCAAATCTTATATCTGGTTTATCTGTTCCATACTTTTCAATTACATCAAAATATTTTTTTCTTTCAATAGGTAAAACTAACTCTATATTAAAACATTTCTTAAATACATATTTAAGCATCTCCTCATTTATTTTAAGAATATCTTCAACATCCACAAAAGACATTTCAATATCTACCTGGGTATATTCTGGTTGTCTATTTGCTCTCAAGTCTTCATCTCTAAAAACCCTTGTTATTTGAAAATATCTTTCCAATCCTGAAACCATTAGTATTTGCTTAAATAACTGAGGTGATTGAGGTAAAGCATAAAAACTTCCTTTATGTATTCTACTTGGAACTAAATAGTCCCTTGCTCCTTCGGGAGTACTTTTAGCAAGAATTGGAGTCTCAACCTCGATAAAACCTTGACCCTTTAAATATTCTCTAATGGCTACTGCCATCTGATCTCGAATAACAAGTATATTCATAAGACCTGGTCTTCGAAGATCAAGATATCTATATTTAAATCTTAATTTTTCATCTATTTCTGTATCATCCTCAATTAAAAATGGTGGTGTTTTTGATTCACTCAATATTTTAAGTTTTTCTGCTATTACTTCTATTTCGCCAGTTCCGAGTTCTGGATTTATTGTGCCAACCGGTCTTTTCCTCACCTTTCCTTTGATAGTAATTACAAATTCAGATCTTAGTTTTTTAGATAAATTATGGTCTTCTTCGCTTATGTCCGGATCAAATACCACCTGAACTATTCCTGTTCTATCCCTTAAATCTATAAAAGTGAGATTACCTAAATCTCTTCTTCTATGAACCCAACCACTTATAATAACCTCACAACCAATATCTTTTTTTGAAATATTTCCACACCAAATATTCCTATATTTATTTTTTCTTACAGGTGAATTATGCAAAATCTGATCTGAAATCCTGAATTTTTGACCTTTCATTTAGTTACTCTCTTTTATTTTTTCTTTTAAATAATTTATTACATTATCATAATTGATGACAGACTGTTTTCCTGTATCCATTTCCTTTAATGATACTTTATTATTCCTTAATTCATCCTCACCTAAAATTAATGCGTATTTTGCTTTTAATCTGCCTGCCATCTTGAATTGACTTTTAATACCTCTATTTCCATAATCCATATCAGATGGAATCTTGTTTTTTCTTAAATCATCAAGAAGAACAATTACCTTTTTTTTAGCTGTATCATTTAAAGCAATTAAAAAAACCTCTATATTCTTTTCAGAAAATGGTTTTATACCCATCCTCATCATAACAAGTACTGTTCTGTCAATGCCTATTGCTACTCCAACAGCAGGAGTTAGAGGACCTCCATAATCCTCTATAAGATAATCATATCTTCCACCACCACATATAGCATCCTGTGCACCTAATTTAGGTGCAGTTACTTCAAAAACTGTTTTTGTGTAATAATCAAATCCTCTTACCAATCTGTTATCTAACTGCCATTCTATTCTTAAACTCTCTAATCCCTTTAATACATTTTTAAAGTGATCTTCACATTCATTACATAAGTAATCTCTTAAAATTGGAGACTTAGATAATATTTTCTTACATTGATCAACTTTACAATCAAATACCCTTAATGGATTCTTTTTTATCCTGAAATTACAATCTTCGCACAGATTTTTACTTTTTATTTCTAAATATTTGTTTAAATCTTGTAAATATTTTTTTCTACAATTTCTGCAACCCATACTATTTATAATAAGTTTAGTTTGATCAATTCCCAATTCCTTATATAGATTCATAACTAAAGCAATAGTCTCTATATCTGCAAGAGGGTCACTTGTACCTAAAATTTCTACCCCCACCTGGGAAAATTCTCTACCTCTACCTGCTTGAGGTTTTTCATATCTAAACATCTGACCACAATAATAAAGCTTTATAGGCAGAGATTTACCATACATTTTATTTTGTATAAATGAACGCACTACTGGAGCTGTTCCTTCAGGTTTCAGAGTCAAAGATCGACCTTTCCTATCTTTAAATGTGTACATCTCCTTTGAAACTATATCACTGGCTTCTCCTATCCCTTTTGTAAATACTTCTGTACGCTCAAAAGTTGGAGTTACTATCTCTTTAAATCCATAAATTTCAAAAAGCTCGCGAGATTTTTCAAATATATAATTTCTAAATTCAACTTCAGGGGATAATATATCTCTGGTTCCCCTTGGTGTTTGAAATTTCAAAATTTTCTCCTTTTAAAAGTTAGATAATTCTGATTTTAAAATATAATTGACCATATAGTTATTTTCTTTTAAATCTTTAATTGAAGTTTCCGGACCATGACCTGGATATAATCTTACCTCATCATTAATGCTAAATATTTTATTCTTAATAGACAAAGCCAGATCCTTTGAAGATCCACCAAAAAGATCTGTTCTACCAATTCCACCTTTAAAAACTAAATCACCACAAAATATAATATCATCGACCATAATACTTATACTACCTCGAGTATGACCTGGTGTATGTATTATTTTAAATACCTTATCATCTATTTTAAATTCATCATCTTCCTCAATAACTCTATCTGCATTAACTTTATAAAACTTGCCAGTTAATAATGACAAATTACGCATTGGACTATGAAGCAATTCTTTATCCAGAGTGTGTATACAAATTGGTGCATTAACTTTAGATTTTATTTCATTGTTTGCACCAATATGATCATAATGACCATGAGTATTTATTATATATTTAACTTTTAATTTTTTTTCATTAATAAAATCTAAGATTTTTTGAGGTTCTGCACCAGGATCGATAATTAATGCTTCCTTTGAATCTGTAGTATAAGCGATATAACAATTAACAGCAAAATAGCCTAAAGTAAATTTTTTAATCTCTAATTTATGCATTATTTCTCCATTGCTATGGCTTACTTCATCCCCGGAACAACTCTATAACTATCGTATATAGAATCAATATTTCTTAAATCCTCCAATAATTTATTAAGTAAAATTACATCTCCAATTTCCAAAGTCAATATAATAGTAATATCTCTTTCTACTTTTTTTCTAACAGCTATATTTATTATATTTAGATTATAGTTTGAAATTACTTCTGTAACATCTCTTAAAAGGTTAATTCTATCTATTGCATCTATGCCTATCTCAACCTTAAAAAGTGAGGGTTTAGTTAAATCCCATATAACCTCTATAAATCTCTCAGAATCTTTAGATAAAAATTTGATATTTGTACAATCTGTTCTATGAACGCTAATTCCTCTTCCTCGAGTTATGTAGCCGATTATATCATCACCTGGTACGGGATTACAACAATGGGAAAGATTTACAATTAAATCATTCATCCCACTTACAACAACTGAGCTTGTATATTCTCTTTCTCGTGCTTCATGTATAATTTCTTCAGTTTTTAATCTATCCTGCTCGGGCTCAATCGATTTCTTTATAGCATTTATAATTTTTGTTGAAACCTGTATGTATGAAACTCTTTTAGCTCCAATCTGTGTGAATAGACTATCTATATTATCAAAGCCAAGATTTTGTGCAATTTTCAAAAGTATATCCTGATCAACAGCGTGTAAAGAAAGCCCTTGTTTCCTTAAAGCTTTACTTAAAAGCTCTCTTCCAATAGTCTTATCCTCCTCTCTTTCTTGCTTTCTAAACCATTGTTTTATTTTTCCTTTTGCTCTAACAGTCCTTACAACATTTAACCAATCTCTACTTGGCTTACCAGCAGTTTTTGAGGTCAATATTTTAACTATATCCCCGCTTTTAAGGGATCTTTCCAGGGAGACCATCCTATTATTAACCATCGCTCCAATGCATCTATGACCAATATCGGTATGTATATGATAAGCAAAATCGATAGGTGTAGAACCCAATGGAAGTCTTACCACATCCCCCTTTGGAGTGAAAACAAATACCTCATCATGAAAAAGGTCAAGTTTTAACGATTCCATAAAATCCTTAGGATCTGAGAGTTCCTTCTGCCATTCAAGCATCTCTCTTAACCATGACATTCTCTCATCAAACTCTTTATCCTCTTTTACTGTTTTTTCCTTATACTTCCAGTGCGCTGCTATTCCATATTCCGCAGTTCTATGCATTGACCATGTTCTAATTTGTATCTCTATAGGTTTTCCATCGGGACCTATAACAGAGGTATGCAATGATTGATAAAGATTAAACTTTGGATTTGCAATATAATCATTAAATGTTCCAGGAATGGGTTTCCATAATGAATGAACAATGCCCAAAGTTCCATAACAATCTTTTAAATCATTCACAATTACTCTAACTGCTGTTAAATCATATATTTCATCAAAATTTACTCCACGTTTTGTAATTTTCATAAAAACACTATAGAAATTCTTTGCTCTTCCAGTTATTTCAGCCGCAATACCAAAACTCTTTAATTTATCTTTTAAAATCTTAACAGTCAGATTTATCTGATCTTCTCTCGACTTTTGCCTTTGTTTAACCATACTAACAATTTCAGTGAATTTCTTTGGATATAAATATTTAAAAGATAAATCTTCTAATTCTCTTTGAACTTGAGATATGCCTAATCGATGCGCAAGTGGTATAAAGACATCTATTGTCTCCTTTGCTTTTATCTTTTGTCTTTCTAAAGAAAGAGCAGATAATGTTCTCATATTATGTAGCCTATCAGACAACTTTATAAGAATGATTCTTATATCCTCTGACATAGCTATTATCATCTTTCTTAAGTTTTCAGCTTGTTCTTCTTCAACAGTCTCAAATGATATTTTATTTATTTTTGTTAAGCCATCCACTATTATCGCTGCAATTTTGCCAAACTCTTTCTCTACATATGATAGTGAAATATCTGTATCCTCTATTATGTCATGAAGAATGGAGCAAACGATAGAAGTTGTATCCAATTTCAAATCTGCGACTATATCTGCTACTCCCAATGGATGTGAGATAAAAGGATCACCAGATTCTCTTAGCTGTCCATCATGTTTCTCCCTTGCTAAATTAAATGCTTTTGTGATTATTTGGTGATCAGCATTGGGATTATACTCTTTTACCTTTTTTATTAGGTTTTCCAGTTCTTTCACATATTTTTTCATAATCTTATTTTACAAAATAAGTCACAAATATGTATTAAATAATTATTATAAAACTTTTATTAAATTTTAATACTGGGATTTCTAAAATGCAAAAAAGGATTTAAGTTTTAAACAAAATAATGTTATTTATACTTTGAAAAATATTGGTTTAAGATTTCCAGGAGAGAACCAGAAGTAAAAATCGAGGAAAATGTTATTACGATAAAACCAGATGCTAATAAAATGGCTAAATTTCTAAATAAACCTTCACTATAAATTATCAAGCCTATAAGTGAAATCAGAACAGCAATTAAAGCAATTAAAGATACTCCTGATGCTTGTTTTAAACTCAAATTTATCATTTTTTTATAACCAATACTTTTTATAAGAAGTTTATTTTTACTTATTCTATTGATTATATTTAAAATCAGACCAATTGAGTAAATAAAAATAATTATTATTGATATAGTCATAGTAATCGATATTTTCTTACCTGATATAGAAAAAACACTTAATGTTAATAATAAGTTAAAAATGGCGGTGATAAAAGCGACTGATGCTAATATGAATTCTTTCTTAATTAAGCTAATTAGAAATAGCATTACTGTACCAATCAAAATTAAATACAATATTTTCACAAATATATCTTTACTATGAAAAGGTAAAATATTATTTACTTTGATATCACCTTCTATCAGACCTGTCTCTATAAATAAATTTTTTATCTCATCTTTTTTATCTTCACCCATAAATACTTCAATCTGATACTTTTTTTCATCCATAGATTGAATAACATCAGCAGTAAAATTATTTTTTTTAAGTATATTTCTAATCTCTTTTATTTCAATTGGTTCTTTGAAATTTACCTCAATTAAGGTACCTTCTTTAAAATCTTTTCCAAAATCAAGACCCCACCCTAATAAAAAGCTTATCAATCCTAAAACTATTATAATAGCTGATAACATAAACAATATTCTTTTCTTAGCTATAAAATCAAAATTCACTCTGCTATATCTCCTTATATAAAATTTTAACTTACTTTAACTAACATTTTTTCTTAAGAATGGCTTCAGTGAATATTTTTGTAAAAAACCTGCAGATAATAAAAGACTGGATCTGGTAAAAGTGAACAGAGTAATTATTGTTAATATAGAACCAATAACTACAGGAAGTAATAATCCTTTTACTTGTTTGGTTCCAAAATTATTAAGCACTATAGCAATAATAAATATTGACATATCAATATAAAAAATATCATTTAATGAATTCTTAAAACCAAAATCAATACTTGTTGTTATAGATCTACCTTTTTTTAATTCTTCTTTCACTTTCTCGTATATTAAAATATTTGAAAAAACATATACACCCACTGCCAAAAATATGCCAGAAAATGAAGAGACTGTAAGCATAACTTTCGCTAAAGTCATCAATGAAAAAAGAAGTATTAAAAACAGAACTAAACTAATTACTGATACTAATCCCAAGCCCCTATAATATATCAGCATAGATATTAAGAGTAATACAAATCCAACATATATTGTTATTAAAGATTTATATACAATATCTTCCCCTAAAGTTGGTCCCACATCTATCTTGTTATCAATTTTAAAATTGATTGGTAGAGTGCCAGTTTTTAGCATTGTTGAAATATTTTCAGCCTCTTCAAATGTTTCTATATTGGGTATATAAATCAAATTCGCTTCTTCAGTTGGAATGGTTTCCTCACTGATATCCGTAATAGTTCTAAAAGCCCCATCTAAAACTATTGATAAATCGTCTCCAATGTTTTGCTCAAGTAGACTTTTAAATCTTTTTTCCAATTCTTTATCCAAATTCAAAATAACAGAATTTTTTATTTCTTGATACCCACGTTGAGCGGGTATTGGTTTTACATCTTTTAAATGTCCACTGATTGCAACTGTATCACCATGAATTGGATCATATTTTGTTATCTCTATTCTCTCGATAGTTTCCGATTCTGATATTTCCCCCATTGTTAATTGTAAGATAACTATATAAGTGCTTTGTAAATTTGCCCCTTTTAATTCAAGATCGAACTCTAAGTCATTTATCTTTTCGTACTTTATATTTTCTTCTCCCAATTGCTCCTTGAGTTTATCTAAAATCTTTGAAGTAGTTTGCTCAATCTCCTCAGAAGAAATCTTAACACATTCATCTGTAGTCTCTTTATCCTTATCTATTGTTTCCTCTTCTGCCTTGGGGGATTCTTCCTCTTTTTTTTCAATATATTTCAATCCCACATCTATTCCCTTAACTATCTTAAACTCGAGATAACCTCTATTTTTAATAACACTTATAATACTTTCCAGATTATCAATTTTTGGTAACTGAACCAGTATCCTTTTAGATTCATCCATTGTCACCCTTGATTCAACTACTTTAAGCCTTTTAATTCTATCTTTAATTATTAAAAAAGCTTCCCCGATAGAATCTTCTGATTGTTCTTCTTCGGGTGATAGAATTATCTGAATTCCACCTGATAAATCAAGCCCCTTCTTTATCTTCTCATTTGGGGGATAGATTAAATAGAAGGCTCCAGCAACCATTACCAAAAAAAGTATTATTATTGTTATATGCCAAAATCTGTTTATCAATTTTCACTCTCTATTTAGATAAAAAACTATTTGGATTATTATAAATTATATGTATCACTATAAAAGCTTCACATCATTTATAATGATTTCGAATTCACATCCCAATGTTGTTGCAGCTTTTCTGCATATTGTCATCCTTTTCAAAAATATTTCGAAATAATCCATAACCTGACTAATATTTGTATCAATTTCTATTTCAAGTGTAATTTTCTTTTCCTCATTATTCACTCTAAGAAATGAATGGGTTGCTGCATAATTTACTCTATCATGTATATCAAATGATATTTCTGTTAGCTCCCTTCTTACCCTGCTTCTATGAACATCTGATTTATCTGCAAGTATTAATGCAGCCGTGATAGGATCTATAGCAAAACCTGATCCTTCCTCATGATTCCCTATAGCACTCATAATTATTGATACTTCTTCCGGATTCATTCCCATTCTTCTAAGAATATCTCCTGCGATCACAGCACCACTTAAGTAATGGTGAATTCTATTAATCATATTTCCAATATCATGAAGGTATCCTGCAATTGCAGCAATCTCTGCTTCTCTTTTACTGTAACCTAATCTATCAAGAATATTAAATG
>Ga0209121_10005072_pt1 | contig 12064 bp, 9 predicted proteins | sample Cruoilmetagenom3_FD_187292 | JGI IMG/M metagenome (GOLD analysis project Ga0209121, IMG submission 187292) | Oil polluted marine microbial communities from Coal Oil Point, Santa Barbara, California, USA - Sample 3 (SPAdes) (version 2) | ecosystem: Environmental > Aquatic > Marine > Oil seeps ... | reverse complement strand
ACTAAAGCAAAGGTTGGTGTCAAAAGTAGAAGACTCAAAGCGGCAATAAGCAATGATTATCTATTGAAAATACTCAATTTATGATGCGTTTGCCCTGACTTGCTCTAACCGATTAGTGTGCAATTCTTTTTCGAGCATTGTTTGTATTTCTTCTTCTGATAAGAATTGACGCTCTACTTCTTTTAAACGCACTTTATAATTTAGAAATGGGTCTTTTTTAATCCAATCGTTAGCTGTTGCAATACGTACTATCTTTTTAAAGTTCTTGATATACTTAATAGTACTGTTATGTCCGCAGTTTCTAACGGTTTTTAAATAGAACTCAAAGTCTGTAATATACTTGTGGTCTATTCTGTTTACAGGTATATCACTTACTTTATACTGATGTTGCATAAACTCTTGCAGATGCTTACATACGGTTTTATAACGTTCTAAAGTTCCTGCTGAAAACTCTCTTCCAACTAATTTTTCAACTTGCTTGTTGTGATTGTTAAAGATGGTTATGAGTGTTCTTTGTTTTTTCTCAACACCTAAAAACTTGTTTTTAAGGGTTTCTGTAGTAACCTCTTTGTTATCTTGAATTAAGTCTCTTTGGCTTTGATATACTTTTGTAGTAAGTGAATCTAAATAGGCATTTAGTTCTCGTATATCTTCTGTTCTTCCAATAGCTTTATTGGCTTCAACGCTCCATTTCTCAATGGCAATGGTACGCTTTGTACTAATCTCTGTACGCTTACCATCTATGGTAATACGTAGGTAAATAGGGCATTTGCCCTGTGCATCTACTTTACTCTTTTTTAAGTAGAATAATAATCCAAATGTTTTGTTCATTCAGGTGACCTTTAATTATACATTAATTTACAAAATATTAAGGTCTTTTAATTGATTTATATTGCTGATTTATAAATAGTTATAAACAATTAGGTAACCTAATTAAGGTTGAAAAAAGGTCACCTAATAGGTCACCAACAGAATGGTATTTAATACATATTTTGATGTTTTGGGTAAAATAAAAAGTCCCATAAACATTGAGTTTACAGGACTTTCGTCGATTTTGAATAAATCTTGGCGGAGAAAGAGGGATTCGAACCCCCGGAGGTGTGACCCTCGCTAGTTTTCAAGACTAGTGCATTCGACCACTCTGCCATTTCTCCTGAGTGCCTCATCAGGTATTCCCTGAATGCGGATGCAAATATAAAATCCTTTTTGTTGTAGCCAAAGATTTTTCATTAGTTTTTTTATTAAATAGTAATTAATTGATTTCAATAGCAAAATTAGTGTCAAAAGATAATCCGTTGTATTTTTCGGCATAATATATGTTGGTTTAAATATTATTATCAAAAGTTAGTTTTTATAACATTTTATTTTTGTTTTCTATGGACTTGAGATAGACTAATAATGGAAAACTGTAAAATAAAAAATTCGATAACTCTTTAGAAAAACAAAAACATCATGAGCAAAAAGTTATTCATTATTTTAGGTTTTGTTTCAGCACTATTATCTGTAATTATTGCTGTAACTGCACATTACAAATTTGCAGTTGTACCAATTGTTATTGCTTTTATTAGTGGTTTAATTGTATTATATCTTTCAAATAAGCTAAAAACCAAATCGAAAACTATTCAATATATTTTCCTTTTAGTAATAATAGCTTTAAGCTTAACAATCTACAAAGGAGTTATTAATCCTTCAGAATTAATTAATACAGAAGAAACTGAACAACTAGATAAGGAAAACATAGACGATTCAAAATTAAAGCCAATTAAAATTGAGACTGAAGATAAAAACTTATAATTTCTCAAAGGTTGTAAGAAAAAGTTTCACCTATTTAGCTTATTTTTGTCCAAATCAATTGGTTACATGAAAGTATTAGTTGCATCTGCACTTATTCTTGTGGGTTCTTGTGCTACATTAAGGCATAGCGAAAAGATTGACAACCTAAAAAATAGCATCTCGTATGAGGATGAAAAAGTTGTTACAAAATATTTGAACACCATTAAGTCAGAGGAATTAAAAACACACTTAGAAGAAGTTTCATCAGATAAATATAATGGCAGAATGACAGGTGAAGAAGGACACAATCAAGTTTGCGATTACATTAGAACGTATTATAAGTCTCAAAATATTAGTGCACCAGAGTCTAATCCAGATTATTATCAAATAGTACCTAAAGACGCTTTGCCAGATAATCTCAACGCATCTCAAAATATTATTTCTTTTATAAAAGGGGCTGAATATCCTAATGAGTATGTTTATATAACCGCACATTCTGACCACGAAGGTGTTATTGATGGTGAAATATATAATGGTGCTGACGACAATGGATCTGGTACAGCTGCTGTATTAGAAATGGCAGAAGCTTTTAATATAGCTGTAAAAGATGGTTATAGACCTAAACGTAGTATTGTTTTTTTACATGTAACTGCAGAAGAAGTTGGTTTACATGGCTCTAGATATTATACCGAGAATCCTATTTTCCCAATTGAGAATACTGTTGCGACATTAAATATAGACATGATTGGTCGTGTAGATGAAAGACATAAAGACACTGAAAACTATATTTACCTTATTGGATCGGATAAAATTAGTACCGAATTAGATTTTATAGCTCAGAAGGCGAATAAACAATTCACAAATCTCAATTTAGATTATAAATTTAATGCCGACAATGATCATAATCGTTATTATTACAGGTCAGATCATTACAATTTTGCTTTAAAAGGTGTACCAGTAATTTTCTTTTTTAATGGAGAACACGAAGATTACACAAAACCAACTGATACTGTAGATAAAATTAACTTCCCATTGTTAACTAAACGTGCAAAACTTATTTTTGCTACAGCTTGGTACTTAGCTAACTCTCATGAGCGCTTAAACCCTGAAATCATCTAGTGTTAAAGTTTGTTAAAAGAAAATCAACATTAACTTATGGCTAGCCTATTTCATTATTTTTATAAACTTCTTTTTTTTAATCTTATTAATATATTACCAATATAACTAACAATTTAACTCATTCGATTAATGAAAAAAATACTATTATTCTGTGTCTCGTGCATGATTTTAAGCTGTGGCACATCTTCAAAGAGTAATGTTTCTTCTACAAAAGAATCTAAAATAAAATTGGTTGATCCTGCTAAATATGCATCGACCATTACGTCCGAAGAATTAAAAACGATGCTCTACAAATATGCCTCAGATGAATTTGAAGGGAGAGAAACTGGAGAAAAAGGTCAAAAAATGGCTGTAGAATATTTAAAAGAGCAATATAAAGCTATGGAAATCCCAACTCCACTAGGCGGAGATAATTATTTTCAAGAAGTACCTTTAGAAAAACAAAAAGCTAGTGAAGCAAATATAAGTGTTAATGGTAAATCATTCAAAAGCTTTGAAGACCACATCGTTTTAGCGGCATCAGAAAGCATGGAAATATCTGTAAATGATATTGTGTATGCTGGTTATGGAATAGATGCAGATAATCATTCAGATTTCAAAAATATAAGTGTAAAAGGAAAAATAGTATTAGTAAAATCTGGAGAACCAAAAGATACAGATGGTAATTATATAACATCTGGTACTACAGAAGAAACTAAATGGTCTAGTGGTAGGCAATCCTTATCTAGTAAAAAAATTGCTGCAACAGAAAATGGGGCTAAAGGAATGCTTTTAATGGATGGCGATTTATTTAGTAAATACGCTCCTTACTATATTAAACAAGCAGAATCAGGTACTTCTGGTCGGTTATCTTTAAAGAGCAATGAACCAAGTATGATGATGCTAATGATTAATGAGGAATTAGCCAAAGCTTTACATTCAACAATTTTAGAAGATAATACTCCAAAAATTCTAAACACTAAACTTGACATAGCAATTAAAAACAAGTCAGAGGTTATTATATCAGAAAATGTTGTAGCATTTATCAAAGGTTCAGATAAACCAGATGAGATTATTGTTATTTCTGCACACTTAGATCATGAAGGCATTAAAGATGGACAAATTTATAACGGCGCGGATGATGATGGTTCTGGTACAATTGCATTATTAGAAATAGCAGAGGCTATTAAAATGGCTAAAAATGATGGAAATGGACCTAAACGTTCAATTCTATTATTGCATGTTACAGGCGAAGAAAAAGGACTTCTAGGTTCGAGACATTATACTGATAATGATCCAATATTTCCTTTAGCAAATACCGTTGCTAACCTTAATATTGATATGATTGGTCGAATAGACCCTAAGCGTAAAGAAGGTGAACGAAATTATGTGTATTTAATTGGAAGTGATAAATTAAGTACCGAATTACATAACATTTCTGAAGACGTAAATACAAAATACACAAACATTGAATTAGATTACACGTATAATGACGAAAATGACCCAAACCGTTTTTATTACAGGTCTGACCATTATAATTTTGCTAAGAATAATATCCCAGTAATATTTTATTTTAATGGAACACACGATGATTATCATAAAACTAGTGATACTCCAGATAAGATTGAATACGATTTATTAGAAAACAGAACACGCTTAGTTTTTTATACAGCTTGGGAATTAGCAAATAGAACGGAAAGAATTGTTGTAGATAAAGCATCTAAATAGTGTATTCAGAATATAATTTAAAAAGCCTTTAAAATTAAATTTTAAAGGCTTTTTATATAGTTGTAATAACAAAAAAAGCTTCCCATTTCTGAGAAGCTTTACTAATAAGGGTGGAAGACCGGGTTCGAACCGGCGACTTTCGGTACCACAAACCGACGCTCTAACCAGCTGAGCTACAACCACCATTTTAATTAGGACTGCAAATGTAAATTATTTACCTTTTTCTACAAAAGGTTTTTTTAAGTTATTTTAAATCAAATAAGCTATCTACTGCAGGATATCTTTCAACTGTATAACCTTCAGCAAATTCCGCGCCAATTATGCGACCAAGATTACGAGCTCTATAAACAATACTATCTGTAAAATTTTTACTAGAAATAGGAGTTTCAGGCTCATCACTATTTGGATCAAAAAATTGGGTTTTATAAGCTAAAACAGATTCCATTTTTTTATCCATAAAACCTGTTACATCTACAACAACATCTGGCTCTATATCTTTCCATTGAATATAGTGATAAACCACCTTTGGCCTCCAAGGTTCTTGATTCTTATCATTTTTAAAACTTGATTCTATTTTTCGTAATCCACTTAAAAAACAAGCATCACTCACAAGTTGACTCCCTTTTCCATGATCAATATGTCTGTCATAAATCGCATTGCATATTACAATTTCAGGTTTATAATAACGTATATATTTTATTATCTCGAGTTGATGTGCTTTATCATTAATAAAAAAACCATCTGAAAATTCAGCATTAATTCTGTTATGTACTCCCAATATCTTAGCAGCATTAAAGGATTCAACATCTCTAGTTTCGGCAGTGCCTCGTGTACCTAATTCACCTCTAGTTAGATCAACAATTCCAACTTTTTTACCATTAGATACTTCCTTTGCTAAAGTCGCACCACAACCTAATTCAACATCATCCGGATGCGCTCCAAAAGCCAATATGTCTAATTTCATGTGTTTTTATTTATTTTTTTAGTCACTTAGAACTTCTAAATTGTCATTCTTTCATGTTTTTTTGTTCAAAATATGACTGTTTTATACAGTTATATATTTCGTCAATGTCAAAAATATTAAAAAGATGACAGATTCTCATTATCTTTTTATTTCGCAAACGGTTTCGTTTTTCAAATCCTCTTTTAACATGCAAAATTTTTAGTCAAAATTGAAAAATTCGCAATTCAGGCAAAGTATGACATTAGTCATAAAAATTGCATTGTAATGCCAGTAATTTTACGCTATATTTAAAGGATAGAATCTCAATGAGCTTAATGCTAACCATATTAATAATTACAATTGCCTTATTTATTTGGGGGAAATTTACACCAGATATTATTGCATTACTTTCTATGTTGAGTCTGTTTCTTTTCGGAATTTTAGACTTAAAAGAAACTTTAAGTGGTTTTAGTAATCCGACAGTAATTATGATTGCTGCTTTGTTTATTATAGGTGAAGGATTATCTCAAACTGGTTGGACAGCGTTAGCAGGAGAAAAGTTTATTAAAATGGCAGGTAAAAGCACAACTAAACTTCTGTTAATTACAACATTAGGATCTGGATTGTTATCTGGTGTTGTAAGTAATACTGGTACAGTTGCGACTCTAATGCCTGTTACAATTTCTTCAGCATGGAGTATCGGAACATTACCTTCAAAATTATTAATGCCAGTTGCATTTGGATCTAACACAGGTGGTTTGTTAACTTTAACAGGCACGCCTCCTAACATTATTGTTAATAATACAATGCTAGAAAGTGGATTAGAAGGCTTCTCTTTCTTCGAATTCGCATTAATTGGTTTGCCTTTACTCCTAATAGCACTACTCTATTTTAGATATATTGGATACCGATTATTACCTAATAACAAAACAAACAATAAGCCCGTTGATATTAGTACAACGGTTCATAAATGGATTGAAGCTTATAAAGTAGATGATGATTACTACAGATTAAGAGTACGTTCTGTTTCACCCTTATTAAATACAATAATTGGTGATTGGAATTTTGAAAGCGATCATAATGTGTCTATTTTAAGAATAAAACGAAGACATCCGCGAGTATTAAAAAGAAATGATACGTTCATAGAATTCCCAACAAATACTACAGAGTTTTTATACCACGATATCATAACAGTAAAAGGTGATACTAAAGACATTAATGCGTTAATGATTAAATTTAGATTAGGATTACTTCCATTAGAACCAATAGCAGATGAATTAAGAAACAACTTAATAAATCAAGAGGTAGGTATGGCTGAAGTCTTAGTAACACCTAAATCTGTTATTGTTGGTAGAAAAATAAGATTAGGTAATTTCTTTAAGCGTTTTGGTGTACAATTGATGGCTGCCTCACGTAATAATGTTCCATTTACTGAACGAGAAATTAGAGTAAAAGCAGGTGACGCCTTTTTAGTAAGAGGTATTTGGAGTGATATTGAACAATTAAAAGAACATCATGAAAATTTAGTAATTTGTGGTAGTCCTGAAGGTATCGCTAAAACTGTAACCAATCTTACATTTAAGTCTTATATAGCATTGTTTGCTTTAGTATTAATGATTGTGCTATTAGTATTTAAGATTGTACCAGGAGCAGTTGCGGCACTTATATCTGCTGGTATTGTCTTAATCACTAAATGTGTACCAATTGCTAAAGCTTACAAGGGAATTAGTTGGATTAGCGTAATAATGATTGCTGCAATGATACCTATGGGAATTGCGCTTCAAAAAACTGGTACTGCAGAATTTATTGCTAACGGTTTAGTAAACACTTTAGGTAATTTGCATCCAGTAGTATTATTGGGAGGTGTATTTCTTTTAACAACTTCTTTTAGTCAAGTCATAAACAATTCTGCAACAGCCGTACTAATGGCACCAATCGTAATTATTACTGCTAATACACTTAATATTTCAGCAGCACCATTTATGATTGTAGTTGCAATAAGTGCATCAACAGCATTTTTAACTCCTGTTGGTACAACTACTAACGCAATGGTTATGACAGCTGGAGGTTACAAATTTATGGATTATTTAAAAGTAGGTGCACCATTGCTTCTGCTCTTCTTAATAACAACATTAATATTAGTGCCATTAATATGGCCATTTTAATTTGACTTTCAAGTTAAACAATTTTAAATCATGGAAAATTTATTAAAACAACCGATTATGAAAACTAGAGACCTTACGAAGTACGGATTAAAAGACACCAATGCACATTGGAATCTTTCTCCTGAAGAATTACAAGCCATTACCGTAGAAAAAGGAATGGGTAAAGAAACAGCTAATGGTACATTAGCAATTAACACAGGGAAATTTACTGGACGTTCTCCTCAAGATAGATTCTTGGTAAAAGACGACTATACTAAAGATCGCGTTTGGTGGGGAAAAACAAATAAAGGTATTTCTCCTGAAAATTTTGATTACTTACAAACTGAAATAGAAAACTATTTAAGTGGTAAAGAAATATATGTTAGAGATGGCTACGTTTGTGCTGATCCTGAATATAAAATGAATGTTAGAACAATTACAGAATACCCTTGGTCTAATATGTTTATTTACAACATGTTTTTAAGACCTGATGCATCTGAATTAGAAAACTTTGAAGAAGAATGGTTAGTACTTTGTGCTCCAGGATATGAAGCTAAAGATCCAAAAAGTCATGGTATAAGACAGGAAAATTTCTCTATTTTAAACTTCACTAAGAAAGTTGCTTTAGTAGGTGGCTCTGCTTATACAGGTGAAATGAAAAAAGGTATTTTCTCTGCTTTGAATATGATATTACCAGTAGACAAAAATGTATTACCTATGCACTGTTCTGCTAATGTAGGTGAAGATGGAGATACTGCAATATTCTTTGGTTTATCTGGCACAGGTAAAACTACATTATCTGCAGATCCAGATCGTAAATTAATTGGTGATGATGAGCATGGCTGGACAGCTAATAATAGTATCTTTAATTTTGAAGGTGGTTGTTATGCTAAAGTTATTGATTTAACAGAAGAAAAAGAACCAGACATTTATAGAGCTATTAAGCCTGGCGCAATTCTAGAAAATGTTGTTTTCAAAGACAACGGAGAAATTGATTATATGGATAGTAGTATTACACAAAACACACGTGTAAGTTACCCTATTTATAATATTGATAATATCCAAAAACCTTCTTATGCTGGGAATCCAAAAAACATATTCTTTTTAACGTGTGATGCTTTTGGTGTTTTACCTCCAGTATCTAAGTTAACTCCTGGACAAGCAGCATACCACTTTATATCTGGTTACACAGCTAAGGTAGCAGGTACAGAAGCAGGAATTACAGAACCAGTACCATCATTCTCAGCTTGTTTTGGAGAACCATTTATGCCATTACACCCAACAGTTTATGCAGAAATGTTAAGTAAAAAAATGCAAGATGCAGGTGTTAACGTTTGGTTATTGAACACTGGCTGGAGCGGTGGTCCTTACGGAGTTGGTTCTCGTATTAAATTAAAATACACTAGAGCTATGATTACTGCAATTTTAAACGGTGATTTAGACAATGTAGATTTCGAGCAACACCCAATTTTTGGATTAAACATGCCAAAGTATTGTCCTAATGTTCCAACAGAAATATTAGATCCTATGAATACTTGGTTACAAAAAGGAGGATATATTAGTAAAGCTATTGCATTAGCACATTCATTCCATTTAAATTTTGAAAAATTTGCGAGTGAAGCTTCAGAGCAAATCATTGAAGGAGGTCCATTAATTGATGAACATCATCACTTAACAGATCACGTTTAATATTTCCATGACTGAAAAGAGCCCATTTCTGGGCTCTTTTTTTTTGCTTATTAACTATGAAAATTTACTTTTATTTATTTATTGTCCTTTTATTTCAAACTCATCTTTCAGCTCAAAATACGGGAGAAAGTGAACTAGGCTCTTGGTATGAAATTACCATATCCAATAGAATAAGTGATAAACTTAGCATCAGTGGTTCATTTACAAACTGGAATTATGAATTAACAACAGAAAAAGCACATTTACTTTTAGGCATTGTTGGACTAAATTATCATATAAACAAAAACACTATTGTAGGAATAGGATATGCATATGGTGGCTTTGATTCATCATTTGAAGAAAATGACATACCAAATACAAAAGAAAACAGAATTCATGAACAATTAGTACTAAAACATAAATCAAACAATTTTGGATTTTCACATAGATTTCGACTAGAACAGCGTTTCCTTGAGTATCCAACAGAAGATTTAATTAAACATAGAGTACGCTATAGATTTAAAGTAAGTGTCCCATTTAATAAAACATTATTTATAGTAGTTTACGACGAAATACATTTTGTTTTAAACGAATTTGATTTTCATCAAAACAGAGTGTATGTCGGACTTGGAGCGTATTTCAATAAAAACATAAACTTCCAATTTGGTTATGCAAGACACTCATTTAAGACTAAAAGTTTTAACAGGTTATCTTTCCAATTAAATCTAAAATTCGACTTTAGAAAAGAGTTGAAATAAATAGAATCTCTTTATTATTTAGAATTTTGTATTGCTTGTTCAATATCTGCTTTTAAGTCTTTTGTTTCTTCGATTCCAACAGAAAAACGAATTAGTTGATTGCTAATTCCAACAGCATCACGTTCTTCTTGAGTTAACAATGCATGTGAAGCTAAATAAGGGGAAAGCATTGTGCTTTCAATACCTGCTAAACTCATAGAAGGTTTAATGAGTTTTAATTGCTTTTGAAACTGAAGTGCATCCAAATCATTAGATAATTCAAAGGACATCATAGCACCAAAACCGCTCATTTGAGATTTAGCTAACTTAAATTCTGGATGCGATTTTAATCCAGGATAATACACCTTAGATACTTTTGGGTGCTTCTCTAACCATCTTGCCAATTTTTTGGCATTTTTAGATTGTGCCTTTACACGTAACCCTAATGTTTTCATACTTCGTTCTAGCATCCAAACGGTCATATCACTGAGACTTCCACCAAGATTTTTACCAACATTCCATATTCGCTCTATATGCTCATTAGAACTTGCTACTGCACCTGCACAGATATCACTATGACCTCCAAAATATTTTGTAGCAGAGTGCATTACCATATCAATGCCTAAATCCATAGGTGTTTGATTAACAGGTGAAGCAAATGTGTTATCAATAGATGTTAAAATATTTTTAGTCTTACCGAGTTTGGCAATAGCTCTAATATCTGTAATGGTCAATAAAGGATTTGAAGGTGTTTCAATATGAATCAATTTTGTGTTTGGTCGAATTGCATTTTTAAAATCTTCAACTTTATAGCCATTAGTAAAAGTGTATTCAATTCCATATTTAGGAAATTCTTCTTTAATAAAATTAACTGTTCCACCATACAATGTGTTTTGAACGACTAAATGATCACCTTGCCTTAAAAAGGCTAAAAACATAGTGCTTATTGCCGCCATTCCAGAACCAAAAATCATTGCTGATTCTGTATTTTCTAATGCTGCAATTTTCTTTGCTAAAAACTCTTGGTTCGGTGTATTAAAATAGCGTGGATAACGTTTTACGTCAACATCTAAAAACCCGTAAGATGAACTAAGATAAATAGGTGAAATCGCACCATTAAATTGTTCGTCTTTAATTTCTCCAATATGAGTACAGATGGTATTTAAACCTATTTTTTTCTTGGACATAGTTTTATTTTTTTTCGATTTATAAATTTAATTAAAAAAAGGAACTAATAAGACGTTACACTTTTACAGATTTCCAATAGCCTTTTTTAAACCAAACGATTCCAATTACAGCAATTAAGACCTCAGCCAAAGTAATAGATAAAAATACTCCTATAGGACCAAAATCCAAAGTCAATGCCATCAAATAAGCAATCGGTAATTGAAATAGCCAAAAGCAAATAAAGTTAATATAAGTTGGTGTTTTTGTATCTCCAGATCCATTAAAGGCATTGATTACAACCATGCCATAGCCATAAAATATATATCCAGCAGCAATAATCCTTAAACATAAAGCACCATTCTCAACAACTTTGGCTTCGGTTGTGAATAAAGAAACAATTTGTGTTGCAAACACAAGATAAATTACAGAAACGATTCCCATAAAAATAGCACTATATTTTCCTGTTTTCCAAACGGAATCTTCCGCACGTTGTGGTTTTTGAGCACCTAAATTTTGCCCAACTAAAGTTGCCCCAGCATTACTCATTCCCCAAGCTGGCATTAAAGTAAACATCATTACACGAATTGCAATGGTATATCCAGCGAGAACCTCACTTCCAAATTCACTCATAATTCTCATTAAAAAGACCCAAGAAGATGTTCCTATTAAAAATTGACCTATACCTCCAAGTGAAACTTTAATTAGATTCAACATTACTGCGACTCTAAGTACTAAATCTTTAAATCTTATTTTGATTTTACTCCAACCATAAAATAACACTAACAATTGAAAAACTACAGCTGTAC
>Ga0209121_10005070_pt1 | contig 12064 bp, 9 predicted proteins | sample Cruoilmetagenom3_FD_187292 | JGI IMG/M metagenome (GOLD analysis project Ga0209121, IMG submission 187292) | Oil polluted marine microbial communities from Coal Oil Point, Santa Barbara, California, USA - Sample 3 (SPAdes) (version 2) | ecosystem: Environmental > Aquatic > Marine > Oil seeps ... | reverse complement strand
GATTTTAAGTCTGGTATGTCTACCATTCCATCACGCCCGCATCTGGCTCAGATCTAACTGCCCTGTACGTTCTGCACAATCAATTTCCAGTCGAGACCTAAAGATTACAACGTCTCGCCCTGGCACCAGCGGTCCACCGGGCTCAGCTAGCCTGCGTTCCGGCCACCAGGGTTTCAGCGTCAGCGCCTAGGTCAGGGCCACGCAGGCCTCGCCCAACCCCAGCACCCGCCCGCTTATGGCTGCTATATGGCCGGGAGACAGGGCAATCGCGCGGTTCAGATCCAACAGTGCAGACTTCAGAAATATCGGACAGCGGTTTCGCTAATCCGCAGACAGATTTTTCAGTAATTATCGGACAGGCGGTCTGACGCTGCTCCTTTCTCGTCTTGCTTCATTCAGGTTGTCAAAATTTCGGCATTTTCTGTGGCGGTCAAGATTGTTGGTTTTTCCTTTCTGCGCATGCTGTCGCCTTTGAGTTTAAGCCTGTGCGCGTTGTGGATGATGCGATCCAGTAAGGTATCGACAATGGTGGGTTTGCCCGTATCCTTCTTTGAAGATCGTAAGACCAGCGCTTACTCATCCCAGGATCAAGCGTGGCCTGTGCCGGTTCATCTGGGGCATCCGCCCATAACGACCACATCCGGTTAGTGATCTGACGCACAGCCCCTTCGGCCTTTGCCTGCCGAACCTCGGCAACCAGCGCCGCAATTTCAGCCCGGCGCCAACATGAAGCGCGCCGCGCCTGTCAATGCCGCAGTGTCGTCAGTGATCAACCGGACTGGTACCACGGCGATATGATCCGCAAATGGGTCGGGCGCGGCCAATGACTGAAGGAACACTTCTATTGCCGCCGATTTCAGTATCCCCTGTGCTGCCCCGCCGGCAAAGTGGATGCCGCCGAAGGGCAAGTATTGGAACACCAGCTCGCGCGTCAGCATCCCCAGCAACCGTGCCGACAATTCCACGGCCTGGGCTGCGCAGTCGCGTCGGGCCGGATCATACTCTGCCAGGATTTTCTGGCCTTTCTGTTCACGACCACCTGACAGGATCTGATGGACCTGGCTTAACCCCCGCCCAGAGAACAGATCCTCAATGGTGGCAAACCGGTTTGCGTCATCGCCAAGCACTGCAACAAGCTGATCGCGGACATTGGCAGGCAGGTTGGCATGGCCCAGTTCGGCCTCGATCACCGTCGGGGCCATTTGGCCTGTCTTGACCATACACACGTTAAACCCGGTCCCCATGCCCGCCACCAGCGCCTGACTGTTCAGACTGGGCGCGCGCGCTGCGGGGCGAACCTGCAAAAGCTGATCAGGCGTCAAATCAGGCAGCGCATAGCCCAGCGCAACCAGATCGTTGACCAGATGCACAGCCCCGCCCGGCGGCGCGGCCGTGACTGGCAAAGCCGCGGCGATTGCCGCAGCGTCAAAGCTCCAGTTGCGGTTGGTCAGCTGGGCGCGGGTTGACGTGACCGGCCCGGCGACGGCGATGCAGCACCCATCCAGAACCGGCAGCTGATGATCGGCTGAATACCGGTTGAGGACCTCGTAAAAAGAGCCGAAACCATCGTTTTGATACCGCCTGATATGCGACACTGACAGCGACGGCGTCGTCGCCCCATCCGGCTGAACCAGTGCGATCCGTGTGTTGGTGCCGCCCACATCCGCAACAAGAAGCATCATGACCCGGTCGACCCCGCGCTTTCCCGGCAGTGATTGCAGACAGCCGCCATCGCTTAGACCGCACCGTTGCCGGGGGTCTTGCCCAGAATAATCATGCCCAGCAGGTCGTCGTCGGTGACGTCATCCACGTCCACGGTTCCCACCAGTTTGCCGTTTTTCATCACGCTGGCCCGGTCGCACAGCTGCATCACGTCATGGATGTCGTGGCTGATCAGAAAGATACCGATGCCGTCGGCCTTTAACTGGCCAATCAGTTCCGCCACCATCTGGGTTTCATGCGGGCCAAGGGCGGCGGTGGGTTCATCCATGATCAGGATACGGGCGTCAAAATAGACCGCCCGCGCAATCGCCACCGATTGTCGCTGCCCACCGGACAAGGCCGACACCGGGTTGGCGAATTTCTGGAAATTCGGGTTCAGCCGCGCCATGATCTTGCGGGTTTCGCTTTCCATGGCACCGTCATCAACCAATCCCCACGGCGTCACCAGTTCCCGGCCCAGAAACAGGTTGCTTGCCGCGTCCAGATTGTCGGCTAAGGCGAGCGTCTGGTAGATCGTCTCAATATTATACCTGCGGGCGTCACGGGGGTTGGTGATTGTCGCCCTTTCACCGTTGATAAAGATGTCCCCACTATCCGCCTGATAGGCGCCAGACAGCATCTTGATTAATGTCGATTTGCCAGCCCCGTTATGGCCCAACAGGCCTACAACCTCGCCCGCGTAAAGATCGGCGCTGACATGGTCCACCGCGTGAACCCCGCCGAACGAGATGCACATGTTGCGCATTTCCACCAAAGGGGTCCTGCTATCGGCGCGGTTTGACTGGGTCATCAGGCCTCTCCGGTTCGTTTGCGATAGATAATGTCGACCAGCACGGCCAGCACAAGCACTGACCCGACCACGATGTTCTGTAATGGCGCGTCCACCCCGACCATCGCCATGCCAGATTGCAACGACTGCATGATCAAAGCGCCCAGGATCGCGCCATATATCGTCCCTGCCCCACCGGCCAGCGCTGTGCCGCCAATCACCGCTGCGGCAATTACCCGCAATTCGTCGACGGTGCCGATATCATTGGAATGGTTGGCCAGACGGGCCGAGGCCACAACCGCAGAAATCGCGCACAAAGCCCCCATCAGGGCAAATATCTTGACGGTCAGCCAGCGGGTGTTGATCCCGCTTAGCTCTGCCGCGTCGGGGTTGCCGCCGGTGGCGAATATGTAGCGGCCAAACCGGGTGCGCCTGGCCAGAATGGTCATCGCGACAGTCACAAAGATCAACAGCAGCACCGAAATTGGGATGCCGTAGGACACCGTATAGCCCTCGGGCATGGTTTCGCCCTGCGCCTCGAACATGCGTTTCAGTTTGCGGGCGGGGACCTCATAAGCGTTCAGGATGGCGACAAAGCCCAGAATGGCGGTGGAGATGATGACGGCCATCATCCCTTCGGCCCACAGTGGCTTGATGGTGAACCCGTGTTTCTTCTTATTGCGACGCGCGGCGTATAGCCCATAAAGCGCGCCCGTCAGGGCCAGCCCGCCCACAATCCATGACCCGGTGGCCCCCAGGGTGCCGCTAATGCCGCCGAATTTCATGAAGGTCGGGTCCAGCGGGCCAATGGTTTTGCCGCTGGTTAGATACCAGCTGACATTGCGCCAGGCCAGAAACCCGCCCAGCGTGACGATAAAGGCCGGGATGGTCAGATAGCCGATCAGCCAGCCATTGAACGCACCAATCAGCGTGCCCGCCAACAGGCCGATGGCAATGGTGACCCAGGGGATCAGCGGATGTCCCAGATCAAGGCCCAGCATGTCGGGCAACACCTGCGTCTGGGTCATTGCCATCACCGCCGAACAGGTTGCCAGCAAAGCCCCTACCGACAGGTCGATATGCCGGGTGACGATAACAAACACCATACCGGTGGCCATGATCGCAACCGAAACTGTCTGGATGGTCAGGTTGAAGATGTTGCGCGGGGTCAGAAAACGACCGCCAGTGGCCAGATCAAACGCGATGCAAAGAATTGCAAAGGCAACGACCATACCCAGTAGACGCAGGTCAAGTTCCAGCAACTGAATGATGCTTTTGCGCGCGGGTTTCGACGCCGGAGTTGCCTCAGAATGTGTCATGGGAATCCCGTGCCAGATGAGACCCACTCCGGAGGCATTGCAACCGGAATGGGCTGGGGTTTTGTTTGAGTGGTGTCAGCCCCGGCTTAGTTGCACGGGGTCGGGCCCGCAGTAACACCCTGGCACAGGGTTTCCTGGGTGATCCACTTGGCATCCACCACAACGCTCAGGTTTTCCTTGGTCACCGGCAGCGGCTCCAGGAAAACAGCGTTCAGCTTGGTGCCGCCCGGTGACGTCCAGAATTTCGCGCCACCGATGGCGTTCATCCCGGTCCCCTTGGCCAGCGACACGGCGATGCGGCCAGCAGCCTTGCCCAGCGCGCGTGCATCTTTCCACACTGACACCGTCTGATGCCCCTTGGCCACACGGTTCAGCGCAGCATAATCGCCGTCCTGCCCCGAAACAGGAATACCTTCCATGCCTTGCGCCGTCAGGGCCGCCACAGCGCCACCTGCGGTGCCGTCATTCGACGCAATCACCGCGTCCACCTTATTGTCTTGCGCGGTCAGGATCTGTTCCATGTTGCGCTGAGCGTTGGCAGGCAGCCAACCATCCGTATAGGCCTCGGCCACGATGGTGATGTCCCCGGCGTCAATTGCCGCCTGGATGATCTCTTGCTGGCCACCGCGCAGAAAATCCGCGTTTGGGTCAGTGGGCGAGCCCTTGATCATCACGTAATTGCCCTTGGGCATGGCGGCCAAAACGGCACGGGCCTGCATCCGGCCAACTTCGACATTGTCGAAGGTCAGGTAAAAGGCGCGGCTGTCTTCGATCAGGCGGTCATACCCCACCACCGGAATGCCTTCGTCAGCAGCGGCCTGCACAGCCGGACCGATGGCCTGGGCATCCTGGGCCAGAATGATCAGCGCATCAGCGCCCTGGGCGATCAGGCTTTCCACGTCCGACAACTGCTTGGCGGACGAGCTTTGCGCGTCAGCCGAGATATAGGTTGCCCCATGCTCTGTCAGCGCCGCCTTGATGGCAGCCTCATCCGTCTTCCAGCGCTCTTCCTGAAAATTCGACCAGCTGACGCCAATTACCAGATCGGCGGCATAGGTCGTCGTCGCCATTACGGCACCGACAATGATCGCCGTCGCGGTTGCTAAAAACTTCATAATCTCCCTCCCAAAATGGTTGTGACCCCTCCAATTTTCGTATCTCCCGTGGGTCGTTTTTAAATGGTGGTCCATTTTAATTTGAAAATCAAATTAAATCGACTAGGCTGTCGGAATACGCATTTAGCCGCCTTCGGGTCGGCGGGGAAACGCCCTGGGAAGGACCAAATGCAGGGCAAAATCAACGAGAGGGGGCGATACCGCAAATGGCTGTATTTCAAAGAGCGTATGGGCGACGCACCCTATTGCAACATATCCGGCGCGCCAGGCGCATCCCCCGGATCGAGCTGGCCGAAGACACTGGCATCAGCCGCGCAACTGTCACCACGATCACCGCAGAATTTCTGCTTGGTGGTTTGATAGAGGAGGTGGCGCGCGACGGATCGGGCAGCGATGCGCGGCGCGGCCGACCCCGGGTAGACCTAAAGATTCGCGGCGCCGCCCGGTTGGTGGCGGGGGTGAAAGTCTCGGCTCGGTCGCTGTCGCTGGTGTTGCTGGATTTCGAAGGCACCAAGCTGGGAGCTTTGGAAACTGAGCTGACACGATCAGTCTTTTCGCCCACTGATCTGGCAGCAGTGATCCGCAAGGCAGTGTCTGATCTGGTGCAAGGTGCCGGGCGCAACCAGGGCGAAATTTCCGGGATCGGCGTGGGCATTGCCGGTGTCGTTCGGGCATCCAGCGGATTTGTTCACTGGTCGCCATCCCTGTCGCAGCGCAACGTCGAATTCGGCGCGGTGCTGACGGATGCACTGGGCGTACCCGCCTTTGTCGACAATGACGCCAATCTGGTGGCGGTGGCCGAACAAGCCTTTGGTCTGGGACAGGCGCATTCGGATTTCATCGTTGTCACCATTGAAAGCGGCGTGGGTATGGGGCTGGTGATTGGCGGCGGTCTCTATCGCGGCACGCGCGGCTGTGGCGCTGAATTTGGCCACACCAAGGTGCATCTGGACGGTGCCCTGTGCCGCTGTGGCCAACGCGGCTGTCTTGAGGCCTATGTCGGCGACTATGCCCTGCTGCGCGAGGCGTTGACCATTCCGGGATCGGACCCTGCCACCAACCCCGGCGAACAGATAGAGGCCTTGCTGACCGCCGCCAAAACCGGTGATGTCACTGCCAAAAGCATCGTGGACCGGGCCGGGCGAATGTTTGCGATGGGGCTGGCGAATCTGGTGAACATATTTGACCCGCAACTGATCATTCTGGCGGGCGAGCAGATGCAGTTCGATCATCTGTATGCAGAGGCAGTGATCGAAGAGATGCGCAAATCCATCGTCCAGATCGACAAACCACCGCCCGAGGTGGTGATTCACAAATGGGGCAACCAGATGTGGGCGCAGGGGGCTGCGGCCTATGCGCTGGATCAGGTATCAGAGATCGCGCTGGCAGAGCTGGGCGATCATGCGGCTTAAGGTTTGGGTTTGGGTTTGGGCCTGTGTCGTCCTGATCTGCGCCAATCCGGTACAGGCCGCCCCCCGGTTTGCCCCGGTGGTGGTGCCGGACCACATCTATTCCGGCGGGTGGGAGCATTTTGTCGGCGGCGGCCTGGCCGCTTTTGACTGTGACGGCGATCACCTGCCCGAGCTTTATGCCGCTGGCGGCAGTGCGCCTGCAATGCTGCTGCGCAACCGCGCGCAGGTTGGCGGCGACGTGGTGTTAAAGGCGGCGACCCCCGCGTCGCTGGCCCTGACCGGGGTGATTGGTGCCTATCCGCTGGATATCGACAGCGACGGCATTCTGGATCTGGCGGTGCTGCGGGTTGGGCAGAACCTGTTGCTGCGCGGCGGGCCGGATTGCGGGTTCACCCGGTTTGAGGGGCTGCATTTCACCTCGGGCAACCGCTGGACCACCGCGTTTTCCGCCACCTGGGAAGCGGGCCAGACCCTGCCAACGCTGGCCTTTGGCAATTACGTTGACCGCGACAATCCCAAGGGGCCGTTCCGGGCCTGTGACATCAACCTGTTATACCGCCCCGATGGGCCAACCTATGGCGAGCCGATGCCGCTGACACCGGGACATTGCCCGCTGTCGATGCTGTTCAGCGACTGGGGCCGCTCCGGGCGGGCCGATCTGCGCCTCAGCAATGACCGGCATTATTATGTCGATCAGGGGCAGGAACAACTGTGGGCGATGGGTCATCCGCCCCGCCTTTTTGATGAGACCGATGGCTGGCAAGTGCACAAGCTGTGGGGCATGGGCATCGCGGCGCGCGATCTGGATGGCGACGGACAGCAAGAGGTGATGTTGTCGTCAATGGGCGATCAGCGATTGCAGGTGCTGGACCCCGGCAAGGGGCCGCATTATGACGACGTCCCGTTTGACAGGGGCACCACTGCGCAGCGGCCCTATCTGGGCGGTGACGGGCGGCCGTCAACCGGTTGGCATGTGGCGTTTGGCGATGTGCAGAATGACGGGCGCGACGATATCTTTATCGCAAAGGGCAATGTGGAACAGATGCCCGACAGCGCGATGGACGACCCCAACAACCTATTGATTCAAGGGATGGATGAGCGGTTTTCCGAAGGCGGAGCCGGGGCCGGGATTGCCAGCCCGCATCGCGGCCGCGGCGCGGCGCTGGTAGATCTGAATGGTGATGGCCTGTTGGATCTGGCGCTGGTGAACCGGCGCGCGCCGCTGGAGGTTTGGCAGAACGTCACGGCAGAACCCGGGCAGTGGCTGGCGGTGTCCTTGTCGCAACCGGCGCCGAACCGGGGCGCGGTTGGCGGATGGATCGAGCTGGACGCGGGCGGTGCGCGACAGTTGCGCGAGATCACAGTCGGCGGCGGGCACGCAGGCGGCAGCGCCGGTGCGCAGCATTTTGGCCTGGGCAAAACCGGTCAGGTGCGGATGCGGGTGATCTGGCCGGATGGGTTTGTATCGGGCTGGGTGGACCCGGGGGTGAATGGCTATGTTGCCCTGCATCGCGCGGATGACGGGCTGCGCGTCATCCCCTATTGATCCACCGCCAGCCCGCTGGGCACCTGATCCGGCACGCCAAGGCCGCCGGTTTTGCCCACCGGGCTGTCCAGCGCCTGAAGAAACGCCAGCAGGTCGGCGATTTCATCCTCGCCCAGCGAAACGCCCGTCAGTTCGTTGGCGGCGGCAATTGCGGCCACCTCTGCCGGGTCGGCCATCAGCGCAAAGTCACTGTCAAATCCCGGGCCAGCCAGCACCGCCTGCGCCGGATCATAGCCGCGCAACCGTGCGACCGGGGCCAGATGGTGACGCAGCACGCCGTCCAGCGTCGCGTAGGCCCCGGAATGGCCATAAGGCGCGGTCCGCGTCACGTTGCGCAGCGACGGCGTTCGAAAGCGGTAGGCATCCGCCGGATCGCCGGTGACCCGCATCCGGCCTGTGTCACGGTTGTGGCGTTCAAACCGGGCGGCCTTGCCCGGGCCTATCTGTGGCATGGCGATGGCGTGAAAGGCGTGATCGGTCTGGAATTGTCCGGCATGACAGGCCGAACATCCGGCCTTGCCGTAAAACAGCGCCATACCGCGCGCCGCCGGGTCTGGCAGCGGGAAGTCGTAGCGCAGAAACAAATCAAACGGGCTGTTATCCGCACGCCATTCATCGGCGATGAAGGCTGCGATCATGTTGGCGATATCGGCAAAGGTGATTGCGCGCGGCCCGATGATAGCGGTGAAATCCGCCCGGTATTGCGGGATGTCTTCAACCCGGTGCGACAGGATTGACCAGGCCCCATCCGGCCCGGTCAAAACCCCCAGCCGCACCGCCTGTGACACATCGCTTTCGGAATAATGCCCGGCCATTTCATCGCCCGACAGGACCGGAAACATCGCCTGGGCGGCCAGGACCGAGTCAAACCCGGCTTCCATATCCGCGCCCAGAGGCGTGCGGACGCCCGAGGGCAGGGTTGGATCGGCCTGCAGGCGGCCATCATGGAACAGGCTGGTGAATTCAGCCGCGCCCAGGTTGAACAGCGCCGGGGCATTGCGCCCGATGCGCTGCTCTGGCGGGTTGGCCGGGTCTGGGTGCCGGTCCTTTGGCCCCAACCCGATGCCGCCATCGCCGAGGCCCAGCGACAGCCCGTCCGAGGTGCCAAAGCGCGGGTGGTGGCAGGTGGCGCAAGACACGGTCTTGTTGCCGCTGAGGATGGGGTCATAAAACAGCAGCTGGCCCAAGCTGGCCTGCGCCGGATCAACGGGGCCAAAGCTGGCGGCGGCCTTTGGCAATGGATCAGCAATGCCGGGGTGAGGGGCCAACAGGAACAGGCACAGGGTGATCAGCGGGGTAACAAGGGGCGTCATGGCGCACCGTCCGGCGCAATCCGCACCTGCAATATCTGGCGATAAGGCTGATCGGGCAAGACCAAGACAGACGCAAAGCCGGGTGTGTTCAGCGCGTTGGGGAATTGTTGCGGCTCCAGGCACACCCCGCCGAAGGGCGCATGGTTCTGGCCGGGCAGCGCTGCGCCAACCGCGCTTAGTGCCCCGCCGGTGTATAGCTGCAGACAGGGCTGGTCCGTTTGCAGCGCCAACCGCAGCCCGTTTGGCGCCGTCAGCACCGCCGCGGCGTCAGTCACGGCACCAGACAAGACAAAGTTCATGTCCAGCCCGTTTTGGCCGGGGTCGGCCTGACGCAGCGGTCCGGGCTGTCGCAGGGCAAACGCCTGTCCGGCCAACGGCAGTTGCTGCCCGGTTGGGATCATGGCGGCGTCCGCTGGTGTGAAATGGTCCGCAGATACCTGTAATTGGTGATCATGCACGCCCCCCTGCCCCATCAGGTTATAATATGAATGCTGCGCCAGATTAACCGGTGTTGGCCGGTCGGTTTCAGCCCGCATATCATATGTCAGCATATGCCCACGCAGGGTGACTGTCACCTCAAACCGCACCCGCCCGGGATAGCCCTGATCCCCGTCAGGCGACACAAGACGCAGCTGCACGGCCCCTGTGCCATCCGGTTCCACCCCCCAGTTTTGTGCATGTATTCCGGCGGGTCCGCCATGCAGGTGATTGGGTGGGTCATTCACCGGCAAAGCATATCGCTGCCCGTCCAGCGTAAACCCCGCGCCTGAGATGCGGTTGGCAACGCGGCCTGCGATGACCCCCAGAAAATAGGGGTTGTTCAGGTAATCCTGCGGGCGCTGATACCCCAGAACCACCGGCACCCGCCGCCCGTTCACTGGCACCTGCCAGTCCTGGGTGATGCAGCCAAGGCTGAGGATGGTGACAGAAACGTCACCATCGCTCAGCACATGGCGGGTGATCTGGGTTCTGTCAGACAAACCTGTTCACATAATTCTCTAGCTGTTCCTGCCGCCCGGACCGGGGCTGTGGTACGATCTCAGCCGACAAAACCCGCGCAAAAATCGTCTCGAAATCGCTGTCCAGCATCGCCCTGGCCTGTGGCGTGTCCCATCCGGCGTACCGCGCATCCAGCGCCGCCTGCAGCCCGCCGTCGTCAATCATCGCCACCGCGGCCTTTAACCCGCGCGCGCAGACATCCATCGCCCCGATATGGCCCGCGATCAGGTCCACCGGGTCCAGTGACTGACGCCGCAGCTTGGCGTCAAAGTTGGTACCGCCAGTGCCCAGCCCCCCCGCCTGCAGGATATGGTAATAGGCCAGGGCCACCTCTGGCACGTTATTGGGGAACTGGTCGGTGTCCCAGCCGGACTGGTAATCGTTGCGGTTCATGTCGATCGATCCCAGCATGCCTTCGGCTGTGGCGACGGCGATCTCGTGTTCAAAGCTGTGCCCGGCCAGAATGGCATGGCCTTGTTCCAGGTTCAGCTTTACCTCGTGCTCCAGCCCGTATTTGCGCAGGAAGCCGATGCAGGTGGCGGCGTCATAGTCGTATTGATGCTTGGACGGCTCCTGCGGTTTGGGTTCCACCAGAATGGTGCCCTCGAAGCCGATCTTGTGCTTGTAGTCGACCACCATGTTCAGGAACCGGCCCATATGGTCCAGCTCGGCCCCCATGTTTGTGTTCAGCAGGGTTTCATAGCCTTCACGCCCCCCCCACAACACATAGTTCTGCCCGCCAAGGCGGTGCGTGGCATCCATACAGGTTTTCACCGTGGCGGCAGAATAGGCAAACACGTCCGGGTCCGGGTTGGTTGACGCCCCCCCCATCCAGCGGCGATGGGTGAACATGTTGGCGGTGCCCCACAGCAGGCCGATGGTCCGGGTCGCCATCTTGGATGCGATATAGTCGATGATCTCTTCGAAATTGCGCAGAGACTCGGCGAAGGTCGCGCCTTCGGGCCGGATATCGGCGTCATGCCAGCAGAAATAGGGCTGGCCAAGGATATCGAACATCTCAAACGCCGCGTCGGCCTTGATCTTGGCGCGGGCCATATCGTCTTGCGGATACCACGGGCGGTCAAAGGTTGCCCCGCCAAACGGGTCGGCGCCTTCCCAGGCGAAGGAATGCCAATAAGCGACGGCAAAGCGTAAATGGTCCTCCATTCGCTTGCCAGCGACCATCTCGTCCGGGTTGTAATGGCGATAGGCCAGCGGGTTGTCGCTGTTGGGGCCTTCATATCTGGCCGGGGCGATATTGGCAAAAAACGGTTGGGTCATGGCATGGCTTTCAGTACAGGGTAAGAGGCCGCATAGGCCGCATAGGCGTCTTCAAAGGCGGCGCGCAGATCGGCGCGGGGAACAATCGTTTCGCCAATTGGCGGCTTGGTCATGATCTCGGCCGGGGGCGCACCGGTGACGCCGCAGATCGCCAGCCGGGCTGCGCCCAGTGCCGCCCCAAATTCGCCCTGTTGCGGCAGGTCCAGCGGCAGGTTCAGAGTGGTGGCCAGCAATTCGCACCAATAGCGCGACTTTGCCCCGCCTCCGATGGCCAGCACCCGGGTCAGGTCGGCCCCGGTTGCGCGCAATGCCTCAAGACTGTCGCGCAGGGCAAAGCTGACGCCTTCCAGAACCGCGCGGGTCAGGTCGCGCTGATCGCTGGCGATGTCCAGCCCGATAAAGGCGCCGCGCACGGCCCCGTCGTTATGCGGCGTGCGCTCGCCCGAGAGGTAGGGCAGAAAGCGCAAGCCGCCCGGGGCGGTGATGACATCGCCCAGCGCGGCGGTCAGCTGGGCAGCCCCGGTTCCGGTGATGCCGGACAGCCAGTTCAGGCTGTCGGTTGCCGCCAGAATAACCCCCATCTGATAC
>Ga0209121_10005068_pt1 | contig 12065 bp, 12 predicted proteins | sample Cruoilmetagenom3_FD_187292 | JGI IMG/M metagenome (GOLD analysis project Ga0209121, IMG submission 187292) | Oil polluted marine microbial communities from Coal Oil Point, Santa Barbara, California, USA - Sample 3 (SPAdes) (version 2) | ecosystem: Environmental > Aquatic > Marine > Oil seeps ... | reverse complement strand
AACTCGGTCTTTGATGTCAGTGATCCGCGTAAACTGTTCGATATCCGTCGGATCACAATTGAGGCCGACACACCCGGCGGGACGCTACAAAGTGCCGAGGCATTGGCAGTGCTGGTGGACCAGTTCAAGACACAGGAAGATGCCTGGTTTGATGATGTCCTGATTGCCGAAATGATCACGGTGGCCGGGAAATCCGGCGACCTGACGCGCAATCCAGTGCGATTGAAATACACCGAGTTTGAACAGCGCAATTTCTGGACGGCGCATTTTGGCGGGATGTACCTGTTTCAGGACCTCGGACACCCGGCACTGATTGGCGCCGACCTTCGGGTCGACCCGCGCGATTTGCCGATCAAGTATGTGTTCGGCCTGAAGGATCGCAACCGCATAGCCAAGTTCTTTGAATATAATGATCTGGTAGAACCCATCGTCAAGGCACCGGGGCTGGATGCCGCCGCCATCCTGCAGCAAAAGATGGATTTCATTATCATAGATACCGCCGCCAATCTGGGGTTTGACCTGTCCGGTCTCAGCCGGGCCGACATGCGGCGTCTGGCGCGCCAGAACGTCGAAATTCTGCCTGCGGAGTTTGACGGCCTGCGCGCCTTGCTCAGCTGGGCCACCGGTGATGGTGCCTGGCCGCGTATCAGCTCGGACCATCCGGCCTATTTCTATACCCTGCGCGCGGCGGATACCAAAGACAGCGAACTGGTAAACATGTTGCTGGCAGAGATGACCCCACTGGATATCCGTCAGCTGTTCATCTGCCACAAGGAACTGTTTTACCGCCTTTACGCATCATGGCCCGAGGCCAAGCAATCCTATGTGGTGGAATTTCTGGATCGAGAGTATCAGGTGGACAAGGCGGGCGCGCGGGCCGCATTGTTCGGGCATGAACCGGATATGTCTGGCGAGGCACCGCAACCAACTGTAACCGCTGATATGATCCGGCGTGTTGGCCCCTGGGGCGCGGTAAGGAGAGACTGACATGCTGCCAATGCTGCGATTGTTGTTTATGCTGCTGATTGTGCAGACAATCGTTTACGTCGGCCTGTCCTTTTATTCTCGCCGGGTCCGCCGGGGCAAGCTGGCCGCGCGATGGGACAGCAAAGACGTGCTAACAACAGATCGCGAAACCTTCATTGAACGCGGCTTGCAAAAATATGACAATTCATTTCGGCGCAAGCTAATTTTAGGTGTCTACATCATACCTCTCACCGCGATAGCAGTGTTGGTCTACATTTCAAATTTCATGTGAGGGCTGACAGATGGTTTATGTCAAATGGGCAATTATCCTGATTTTCTGGAGCCTCGTTGCGGCGGTTCTGCACTATACGCTGCCACAACACGACATTGCCCGCGTAACGGATACCTATGAAAAACGGATCGACCCCGGCGAAAACAGCTGGTTCTGGGCCGTACACGACGTGGGCAGCGACGCCACGACCGCCAACCGCGACGTGTTCTTTATCCAGACCCGGCGCTCTAACGGTAAGGTCATGGTTTATCGCAACGAGGACACCGGGTGGAGCTGGCCGCCCTATTTCAAGGTCAACAGTTCCAATCTACAAGCCGAAGCCGTCGATATGAAATCCACGGGGGAAAGCCCGAAATGGGTTGTCATCCGCCACTATGGGTGGCGCAACGAATTCATGTCGATCTTTCCAAATGCGGTTAAGATCAAACCTGTGGATGGCCCGGATTATCGGGTGATCAACTGGTTCAACATCATCTTCCTGACGGTGCTGTTCGCCATATTCTGGGCGATTTGGGTACGCTGGCGGCGGTTCCGCCAGTCGCGTATTGATCCGATGCTGGAAGGAATGGGTGACAGTCTGGACGCGGTCGGCGATGCCGTGGCCGAAAAGCGTGGCAGGTTTCGGCGCTGGTTGAATTCCTGGCGCAGCTAAAGCGCGTCGCGTTTCACTGGAGACACGCATTCAACCATTTGCCCATGGCGCGCCCCGATTTGGCCCGTGGATGGTGCTGGCGGTCAGTCAGCGTACAGATGCTCCGTCTGGGCGACCTTTAACGCCTTGTCGTGCGATATCGTCAGGAATTCGGCCAGTTTTACGGCACTTTCTTCGGGTGCATCGGTTTCCTGGATGCGCGAAAAACGGGAAAAGCCTGCATCGCGGATGCGGTCGGATTCATACACCATATCGTTGCGGATCGTTGGCAACAGCCGGTCCAGCGTGCCCTGGCTGGTTCGGTCCCCGGCCAGCCCGACACGGCGCGCATGACCGCCCAGATATTCATCTGAGAACTGGCATTCCACCTCTAGTATCCGGGTGGTTGACCGATCCGAGAAAAAGTCATGCATCAGGTCCAGATTGGACGGGTCCATACAGACGATCAGCCGGTCGGTTTCGTAATATTCAAACAGCATCCGCATCAGGGCGCGCCGGTGGCGGGTGCGTTTTTCCAACGTGCTTTGGATGCCGCCCAGATCGGGCAGCGGCGTGTCTTCTTCGGTGAACAGGTATTCGATGGCCGGCACATTGCTGACCTTGCGGATCTGTTCCAGCAGCCGCTTGGCGACATGCCACTTTTTGCACACCACGATCATCAATTCACGTTCACGCCCCAGCGTGCTTTCGGTTTCCCAGAACCGCATCGAAAACCGCCGTCCGATGCGCCCGCGCCCTGTCAGGAACTTGAACAGGCTGCGGCCTTCGTTCGAGATCTGGAAATTCACATCTCGCGCCGCATAAAGCCGCCCCAGCCGCGCCTTCAGCTCTTTGGCCTCGGGGCTGATCTTGCGGGCAAACAGGAAATCCTGGCTTAGCAGCAGGTCATAATGGTCGTTATAAAAGGTGACCGGCATGCCATAATCGGAAAACATCAGGAAGGTCAGGTTGCGCGTCTCAATCTCGGTCTCCGGGACCAGATGGCGCACCAGCGTCTGAAAAAAGGTCTCGTCCGGGATCCATGTCGTGCGGAAGAATCGCATCACATCGCTGCGCCGCCGGGTAAAATCCAAAATCCATTCAATAGTGCGGCGGCGCAGACACCACCACTGGCTGCCGATCTGCACCTGGATGTCGGTGGGAATCTGGCGCGTCAGGCCCAGCTTTCGTTGCAGATTGGCTGACGCATAGAACAGCGACTTGTGTTTGCGCTCGTTAATGAAGTGGCGATAGATCAACCGGTCTTCTTTCATCCCGGTCTTGATCCAGTCGCTTTCGAAAAAGTCAAAACTTTCGACAAAATCAACGTCGTTCTGATCCAGGAACTGATGCGCATATTCCGCCGTTTTGATCGCCATGCAATCGCCCGACAGCATGTAGAAATGCGTGGCGCGCGGAAAGGCCTTGGCGGCCGCCTCGACCGCGTACAGCGTGGCCTGCACCAAAGACCATTCCCCCCAGCCGCACTTTATCTGCTTGGTCGCAAACACCACGTTGGGGTTGTCGTTCAAGGCCGCCTGAATCTTGTAAAAATGTTCGGCATTAGAGCGGGCGTCAAAATGAATCGACATATAGTCGCCAGCTGCTGTCAGCCGTTCGGCCTGCTGGATAATGGCATCCGGATCCTTGTGGCACAGCAATATATACGCAATTTTTGCCATTCTGGAAATGATACGCCTGTTACTTGTTCATTGTTTATCTTGATAAAGGTGAAGAGCGATTGAATAAACCAGCTTTATTTGCTTTTTTAGGCAACAAGACGCCTGCAGCCCCAATTTCGGGGCCAAGCAGGGCAAGGAGGCAAGGCAGATGGGGTTTCCAGGCACCTGGATGACGACAACGGAAAGCATGGTGTATCGGGTTGTGCCGAAATGCGCCTGTTCGACTATTGGTCAGATCATGTACTATTCCGACCACGGCGAATTTTTCGACGGCGACATACACGACGCGCAGTCGGGCATGCACAAATGGGCGCTTGAGGAAAGCCAGGCACCGATCACCAGCAATGTGCAGGGGCACAAATCCTATTCGTTCACCTGCGTGCGCAATCCATACACCCGCATCCTGTCGTCGTTTTTTGACAAGATCTGTGGCATCCAGCGCAACGGCAAGCGCTATCGCGGCAATCTGGTGCCGACGCTGGTCTATAACTACGGGATCGAGGTTGGCGGCGAGGACGGCAAGGAAGAGTTTGACCAGATCCAGTCGTTCCGCCGGTTTCTGCTGTTTGCCCGCGACACCATCCGCTGGCGCCGCCCGATGGACCCGGACATTCACTGGTCGGCGATGTCGGGCCATGTGTCGACCTTTGTTGCCAATGGCGGCAGCTATGACAAGATCATCTGGACCGAGTCCTTTAACCAAGGCATGGCCGACGTGCTGCAATCCATCGAGACACCACATTTGGTCGATCTGGAAAAAATCCCGCGTTTCAACGAATCCGAAGGGCACGGCCCCAAACGGTTGCACCCGGTCGAGGATTACTTCGACGATTTGTCGATGCATCTGGTGTATGAAATCTACAAGAAAGACTTCGAACTGTTCGGCTATGATTTCGAAAACCCCGGTAACAAGATGCCATTGGGTGAAATCGACCTGAAAGAAGTGCACGCCAAACTGGGCGGATAACAAACCCGGCCGCATTGGGCCGGGTTTGTTGTATTCCAATTCCCAACCTTAGTCGCGTGGCGGGGTCACCAGGCCTTTTTGTACGGCCGGACGTTCCTGGAACCGGTCAAGATAGGCGTCCAGGTTGGGGTGATTGTCCCAGTCCAACACGGCGTCGGCCTCGTAGAAATCAATCGCCCGCAGCCAGGGCGCGATGGCGATATCGGCGATTGAATAGTCCCCGGCAATCCAGTCCTGCCCCTCAAGCTGCTTTTCCAGAACCGCCAGCAGGCGTTTGGATTCGTTGATATAGCGGTCGCGCGGTCGCGGATCTTCGATGGCGGCCCCGGCGAATTTAAAGAAGAACCCAAGCTGGCCCAACATCGGCCCCAGCCCGCCCATCTGGAACATCAGCCACTGGATGATCTTTGCCTTTTCCACCGGGTTTGATCCCATCAATTTACCGGACTTTTCCGCCAGATAAATCAGGATCGCGCCGCTTTCGAACAGGCCAATCGGCGCACCATCCGGTCCGTGCGGATCAATGATGGCCGGGATCTTGTTGTTGGGGTTCAGCGACAGGAATTCCGGGCTTTTGACATCGGCATCCGACAGGGTAACTTTGTGCGCCTCATAGGGCAGGCCGATTTCTTCCAGCATGATCGACGCCTTCACACCGTTTGGCGTGGGGAACGAATACAGCTGTATGACGTCCGGGTTGGTGGCAGGCCATTTGCGGGTGATCGGGAAGTGCGAAAGATCAGTCATTGGGTCTCCTGACAATGTGTGCGTTCAAGCTATAAGTGTTCCCACCCGAAACAAGGAAAGATTATGTGTATTTTTGCAGCTCCTTATGTGTAGGGCAGACTCAGAGTGAAAATAACCACAAAGCCAAAGAGGTGGCCGAAAAAGGAGAAATCCGCGTCGAAGAAGCGCCCGCCGACCCGACCGCGCTGGACCTGCTGACGGAAATCCGGGGCGCTTTGCAAAAATAACCTCGCTCGCCCAAGGATCAGATGCAAAACCGGTTTCCACGGGTCGTGGAGGCGGGTATTTTATTATAGCTGATTAATACAGCCTGTCCTGACCGCAGGGCGCCCGGGGATGTGCGAAACAAAAAGTATAGGAAAGTCAGATGCAGGAAATGATTGAACAGTTGGGTGGCTTTGGCCCCTTCCTGATGGATGGGGTAAAAGCCCTGGTCGTGCTGATTATCGGCTGGACCGTGGCCGGTATGGTGTCCGGGTTTCTGCGTCGCCGGATCAGTGCGCGGCCGGAAATCGACCCTACTTTGGGGAATTTTGCGGCCAGCATCGCCCGCTGGGTGGTTTTGCTGATCGTTCTGGTTGCGGTGCTTGGCATCTTCGGGATCGAGGCGACAAGCCTTGTGGCGATGATGGGGGCGGCGACGCTGGCCATCGGGCTGGCATTGCAGGGCACGCTTAGCGACCTGGCTGCCGGGTTCATGCTGATCCTGTTCCGGCCTTATAAACTGGGGCAATACGTGGACATTGCGGGCACGAAAGGCACGGTCAAGGATTTGAACCTGTTTGTGACCGAACTGGTGACACCGGACAATGTGCAGATCATTGTCCCCAACGGTCAGGCCTGGGGCGCTGTCATCACCAATTATTCAGCGCATGACACCCGCCGCGTCGATTACCTGTTTGGGATTGACTATGGTGATAATGCCGGGGACGCGATGAAGATCATTCTTGATCTGGCAACTGCGGATACCCGAGTGCTGGACGATCCGGAACCCTGGGCAAAGGTGACCAACCTGGGCGACAGCTCGGTCGATATCGGGGTGCGTTTGTGGTGTGCGGCGGATGATTATTGGGATCTGAAATTCGATATGACCAAGACGGTGAAAGAGGCGTTTGACGCCAAGGGGATTTCCATCCCCTATCCGCATTCTGTCGAGATTCACAAACAGGGCTGATTGCGCTGTTTCAATACATGCCGGGCAGGTGGTCTGCCCGGCGTTTTCGCCAGATCGTTCACGTCAGGATTTGACCATGATATTTGGCGACACCACGTCAATCCCCAGCGCCTTCCCAACCGCATAATACGTCAGCTCTCCGGCGTGCACGTTTAGTCCGGCCATCAGGTGTGGGTCGTCCAGACAGGCCTGTTTCCACCCCTTGTCTGCCAGCGCCAGCAGGAACGGCATGGTCGCATTGCCCAGCGCAATGGTTGACGTGCGTGCCACGGCCCCCGGCATGTTGGCGACGCAATAATGCATGATCCCATCCACGTCATAAATCGGATCCTGATGGGTGGTGGCATGCGAGGTTTCAAAACAGCCGCCCTGATCAATGGCCACATCGACAATCGCCGCGCCCGGCTTCATCGTCGACAGCTGCGCCCGTGTCACCAGCTTGGGGGTCGCGGCACCCGGCACCAGCACAGCGCCAACCATCAGATCCGCCAGGGCCACCAGTTCGGCGGTATTTCCGGCCGAGGCGAAACTGGTGCGGAACACCCCGCCAAACACATCGTCCAGATAGCGCATCCGGGGCAGTGACCGGTCCAATACGGTGACATGCGCGCCCATCCCGGCGGCGACGCACGCCGCGTGGGTACCCACAACACCGCCGCCAATCACCACAACCTGCGCCGGGCCAACCCCCGGCACACCGCCCATCAGCACGCCGCGCCCGCCATTGGCCTTTTGCAGCGTCCACGCGCCAACCTGCGGCGCCAGCTTGCCCGCGACCTCGGACATCGGCGCCAACAGCGGCAGGCCACCTGCGGAGTCAGTCACGGTTTCATAGGCAATCGCGGTGCAGCCACTGGCCAGCAAATCGCGGGTCTGGTCCGGATCGGGGGCCAGATGCAGATAGGTAAACAACAACTGACCTTCGCGCAGCATCTTACGCTCGCCCGCTTGCGGTTCCTTGACCTTGACGATCATGTCGGCATTGGCAAACACCTCTGTGGCGGTGTCCACTATGATGGCCCCGGTCGCGGCATAGGCGGCATCGTCAAACCCCGAACCCGCCCCGGCCTGCGTCTCGATCAGAACCTCGTGGCCGTGGCTGATCGCCTCATGGGCGGCGTTTGGGGTTATCCCGACGCGGAATTCCTGCGGTTTGATCTCTTTTGGGCATCCGATTTTCATGTTGCGCTCCCTGTTCACGAGTTGCCTAAAATATAGGCGGATGGAGGTGGCGTTTCTTGCTGTTTTCCCTCGCAATTGGTCCAATCATTCGAATAGTCTTCGACTAAACTACTAAAATACGCAAAGGTCGTGCGCAAATGACGCTGGATACAACAGATCGACGGATTCTCGCAGCATTACAGATTCGCGGCCGGATGTCGAATGCCGACTTGTCCGACAAGGTAAACCTGTCACCCTCTGCCTGCCATCGCCGGGTGCAGCGGCTAGAGGCCGACGGGTACATCCGCGATTATGTCGCCCTGCTGGACGCGCGCAAGATGTGTGTGCCAACCACGGTTTTTGTTGAGATTACCCTGCAAGGCCAGGCAGACGAGTTGCTGGACGCCTTTGAAAAGGCGGTGGCACGCATTCCGGATGTGCTGGAATGCCACCTGATGGCCGGCACAGCGGATTACCTGTTGAAAGTGGTGGCCGAAAACACCGAGGATTTTGCCCGCATCCACCGCCAGCATCTGGCGCGCCTGCCCGGGGTGGCGCAAATGCAAAGCAGTTTTGCCTTACGCACGGTGTTCAAGACGACGGCCTTGCCTGTCTGATTTCAACAAAATCGTCAGTATTTTTGCGGCTTGATCTGCGGCTCTTAAGGGGGGCGTGGGAGGAGGGGGCGTGGGACGGAACCCGACAAGGGTGCGCGCTGAAGAAGGCCGCAGTGCCATCTTGGTTTTATCCCAAGGCCCCAGGCAAAGTCAGCGGGCAGCGATTGCACCGCGAGGATATCGCGCTAGTCTGGCCGCAACAAGGTGGGGACAAAATGGACTGGGATTACATTATCGTCGGCGCAGGCAGCGCGGGCTGCGTATTGGCGAAACGGTTAACCGACGCCGGGCACAAGGTGTTGCTGCTTGAGGCGGGGGGGCGCGATAATTACCACTGGGTGCATATCCCGATCGGCTATCTGTACTGCATCGGCAATCCACGCACCGACTGGATGTTTCGTACCGCCGAAGAACCGGGGCTGAATGGCCGCTCGCTGATTTATCCGCGTGGCAAGGTGCTGGGCGGGTGCAGTTCGATCAACGGCATGTTGTATCTGCGCGGGCAGGTGGAGGATTACGATGGTTGGCGCCAAACCGGGTTGACCGGCTGGGGTTGGGACGATGTGCTGCCCTATTTCAAAAAGTCCGAGGATTATGTGGATGGTCCGTCAGACTTGCACGGCGCAGGTGGCGAATGGCGGGTGGAAAACCAGCGTCTGCACTGGGATGTGCTGGATCACTGGGCGCAGGCGGCGCAGGACTGGGGTCTGCCACTGGTCACAGATTTCAATACGGGTGACAACGAAGGCGTCGGGTATTTCCGGGTCAATCAACGCGGTGGTTGGCGGATGAACACCGCCAAGGCGTTTATCCGCACCACAACTGGCCAGGGACTAAAGGTAGAAACTCAGGCGCATACGCGGCGGGTTCTGATCGAGCACGGGCGCGCAGTTGGCGTTGAATACGACAAGGGCGGCAGCCGCATCACCGCCCGCGCCAAGGCCGAGGTTATCCTGTCCGCCGGGGCCATCGGCAGCCCGCAGATATTGCAGCTGTCCGGTATCGGGCCGGGGGCACTGTTGCAAAACCACGGGGTGACTGTGCTGCGCGATGTGCCGGGTATCGGGACCAATTTGCAGGACCACCTGCAACTGCGCTGCGCTTGGCGTCTGACCGGGGCCACAACCCTGAACACGCTGGCGAATTCGCTGTGGGGCAAGGCCCGGATCGGGCTGGAATATGCCCTGACCCGCAGCGGGCCGATGTCGATGTCGCCCAGCCAGCTGGGCGCATTTTCCAAATCCCGCCCCGATCTGGCGACACCGGATCTGGAATATCATGTACAACCCCTGTCGCTAGAGGCATTTGGCCAGCCGCTGCATGATTTCCCGGCGCTGACGGCCAGTGTCTGCAACCTGCGCCCTGAAAGCCGCGGCAGTGTTCAGATATCCTCGGCCGATCCGCATGTCGCACCGCGCATCGCCCCCAACTACCTTAGCACCGAAGGCGACCGGCGGGTGGCGGTTGATGCGATCCGTCAGGCGCGCAGCATCATGGCACAGTTCCCGATGCAGCGCTATGCGCCCGAGGAAATGAAACCGGGCGTCGACTCGGATGCCGAGGCGGATTTGATGCGGGTGGCGGGCGATATCGGCACCACGATATTTCACCCCACCTGTACCGTCCGCATGGGCATTGACGACGCGGCGCCACTGGATGCATCGCTGCGGTTGCGCGGGGTTGACGGATTGCGGGTGGTTGACGCCAGCGTGATGCCCACCATCACCAGCGGTAACACCAATGCGCCCACGATCATGATTGCCGAAAAGGCGGCAGATATGATCCTTGCGGGTGACTGACGTCCGTGCAAGCTCCCGATACCAGCAGGCTGTGCGCGGCCATGCCGCAGACCTGCCCACCTTGCATCGCTTCGGGTGGATACCGCATTGTGCCCCCGGTCGCGCGACGAGAAATCGGACCAGTAAGGAACCCGAACAATGGCAGGTAAGACCGAGAAAAAGATCAAGAACACCGTTTACGAAGCCGAACTGGCCCGGATGCAGATCGAACTGGTAAAGCTGCAGGAATGGGTAAAGCAGACGGGTCACAAGGTGGCGATCATCTTTGAAGGTCGCGATGCTGCGGGCAAAGGTGGCACAATCAAGCGCATAACCGAGGCGTTGAACCCGCGGATTTGTCAGGTGGTCGCCCTGCCTGCGCCAACCGAACGCCAGCAAACCCAGTGGTATTTTCAACGCTACGTCGCGCATTTGCCCGCTGCCGGGGAAATCGTGATCTTTGACCGGTCCTGGTACAACCGCGCCGGGGTTGAACGGGTGATGGGGTTTTGCACCGAACACGAATATCAGGAATTCATGCGCAGCTGCCCGGAATTTGAACGTATGCTGGTGCGCTCGGGCATCCAGCTGATCAAATACTGGTTTTCCGTCAGCGACGAAGAACAGGAACGCCGGTTCCAGAGCCGCCTGACTGACCCTACCAAACGCTGGAAACTAAGCCCGATGGATCTGGAAAGCCGCAAGAAATGGGTCGAATATTCGCGCGCCAAGGACACGATGTTTGCCCATACGGACATCAAACAGGCCCCGTGGTGGGTGGTGAATTCCGACATCAAGAAACACGCGAGGCTGAACTGTATCGGCCACCTGCTGTCGCAAATCCCCTACCAAGACCTGACCCCGGACCCGATCGAGCTGGAAGAACGCCCGCCCGTCAGCGGTTATGTCCGCCCCCCGATGGAAGACCAGACCTTTGTACCGGATTTGCACGCCTCGTTGTAGCCATCCAGAAAACGAAAAACCCCCGGGTTTTCACTCGGGGGTCGTTCGTCTGGCGGGTTGCCCCGCAGCAGTCACAAGGACGATTTACATCATCCCTTCGCGTTGTGCTTTTTTCCGCGCCAGTTTCCGGGCCCGGCGGATCGCTTCAGCTTTTTCGCGCGCTTTTTTCTCGGACGGTTTCTCGAAATGTTGCTTAAGCTTCATTTCACGGAAAACGCCTTCGCGCTGCAGCTTTTTCTTCAGGGCACGAAGCGCCTGATCGACATTGTTGTCGCGAACACTAACCTGCATGTGGTTTTCACCACCTTTCTAGATATGAGTTGCAAGGATTTGCAGGAAATTGGCCTATAGCAAAGCGATCCTAACTTGTCCAGTATGCGCACAACTTTCCAAGGACGCCCGACATGACCCAAAACTGCGATGATACCAAGGACCGGTTGCTGGACGCAGCCCTGTTGCATGTGCCCTTTGACGGCTGGGCCGACACCAGTTTTCTGGCTGCAATATCCGACACTGGTATCGACCCGACCCTGGCCCGTGCCCTGTGCCCCCGTGGCGCGGTGGATCTGGCGCTGGCGTTCCACGCGCGTGGCGATTCGGGTATGATGCAGCGGATTGTCGCCAGTAATCTGGGCCAGATGCGATTTCGCGACCGGATTGCCGCCGCCGTACGGTTCCGGCTTGAGGTGGTGGAAGACAAAGAGGTGGTTCGGCGTGGCGTCACCCTGTTTGCCCTGCCGCAATACGCCGCTGATGGCACCGGGGCGATCTGGAACACCTGCGGGCTGATCTGGGAAGCGCTGGGCGACACATCTGACGACGTGAACTGGTATACCAAGCGCGCGACCCTGTCGGCGGTCTATTCCTCGACGGTTCTGTTCTGGCTGGGCGATGACAGCCCCGGCCATCAGGCCACGTGGGATTTTCTGGACCGGCGGATTGACAACGTGATGCAGATCGAAAAATTTAAGGCACAGGTGCGCAATACCCCGGCGCTGAAACCGTTGCTGGCCGGGCCGAACTGGCTGCTGGATCAGATCAGGGCACCGCAAAAGACCAAAGACATGGACCTGCCCGGCACAACCAC
>Ga0209121_10005067_pt1 | contig 12065 bp, 4 predicted proteins | sample Cruoilmetagenom3_FD_187292 | JGI IMG/M metagenome (GOLD analysis project Ga0209121, IMG submission 187292) | Oil polluted marine microbial communities from Coal Oil Point, Santa Barbara, California, USA - Sample 3 (SPAdes) (version 2) | ecosystem: Environmental > Aquatic > Marine > Oil seeps ... | reverse complement strand
TTTGTTTTTTACTTAGATCCCCCAATGATGATAATAATGCAGCTAACCCTTTTATTTCGATCATGGGCGTTCGCAGATAATGAGTGATTGTTGAAATTATCGCTAATAAGTAATTATTTAACGATCGCTCTCTTGTTTTATCAATAAATCGATAGCAGGTTACTCCTTCAGTTTCAAGTGAATTTACTTCTGAGATATCTACCTCGAATTCCTTTTGATTAATAGTTTTTTTCATTTTTTCTAAAGTCGTAGGTGAACGAAATAGATCGAAAAACTCAATCTCCTTGGAGAAAAAAGACCCACTTTCATCTTGAATAAGGTTGAATTCCTTTATAGCGGAAGGATTAGCATGCGTTATGATTTGTTGTCTATTAATAATAAGAACTGGTTCCTTGATCGAATTAAACACCCATCTTAGAGCTAAGTTTTCTTGCGAGGTGGAAATCGCGTTAAATAACGTGGCAAGGGTTTTCTGATATTCTTCAACAACAAAAATAAATTCTTCAACCTCTTTATTTGAAAAAGCCCTACAATTTTCATCACCTATCCAAATACATCCCACCTTAAGATCATTATTAATTATTGGGAATGCAATTAATGAACGGGGGAATTTTTTTCCCGGGTAATACTTTATATTATGGATTTTAGACGTATCTTGGATAATTAAATGGCTCTTTCCACCCAATTGTTCGCATATTTGATCATCTAGATAACTATATTCGTTGCTTAAAGGTCCAAAACCAGTTGAGAAAGGCAGTAAGAAAAAATCTATTTTTGAAAAAATGATTCTCATGCTACTTGTTTCTTTAATAGAAATAGTATTAAAAAATTCTATGAAAAATTCACTGTAATTCTTACTAAACAAGACTTTCTCGAAAGATCTATTTTTTTTCCTTTCCTTCAACAATAACGTTGTTTTTTCTTTCAGAGAACTATTTAATTCTCTTATTAACTTTAAGAGCTCTGAACGCCGCATTTTATTTATTGAGCTTTGTTCTTTCTTCTTTCTCTTTTTAATATCTAATTGCTGATTCATCTTTTTTAAATCTTTAAAAGAATTAATTAATTCTCCAGTATTGATAAAATCTCATCGACAACCCTTAAAACATCTTTGCCATCTGTTTTAATAATAACCGCATCTTTTGCAGATATTAATGGGGCAATTTCACGGTTTGAGTCTATCTTATCTCGCATCTCTACATTTCTTATGACATTTTCAATATTAATTTGCTTCCCTCTTTTTAATTCCTCATTATAGCGTCTGAGAGCTCTTTCCTCTATAGAAGCTTTCAGGAAGATTTTCAATTCCGCATTAGGCATTACGATCGTCCCTATGTCTCTCCCCGCCATGACTATCTTTCCCATTCTTCCAAATTCCCGCTGCTGTTCTGTTAAGGCTTTCCTCACAAGCGGGTACCTTGAAACTTGACTGACATTTTCATTTACTTCAGGTTCTCTTAATTTCCAGGTAACATCAACCTTGTCCACAAACACATCATTAATTCTTCCATCAAATTTAGTCGGCGGCTTTATCTCAATATCAATCTGTTGAGCTAAGTTGCTGATTGCTTCTTCATTACTTATTTCTATTTTTTGATCAATCGCCGCCCATGTTACCGCTCGATACATAATACCTGTATCAAGAAAAATATACCCCAGCTCTTTTGCAAGCACCAAACCCACACTGGATTTTCCTGAAGCAACTGGCCCATCAATTGTTATTACATTTGGCAACTTCAATATCCACTTCTCCATTTATACTTTTCATTCAGCATTAACCCAAATATATTTAAACGATTTATTCATTTGTTGTCTTCTAAATATCAGCCATGACCAATAATCATAAGACCAGAGGCTTTTAATTGGTTCAATAGACCATTTAGGAAAAGCATCTATAATAAATTCTTGGCCATAATAATTACCCATTGTTTCATCAATAAAATCTTCTTGTGAGATCACAATATCAAATTTTTCATTGGGTTTCAGCCTTTTCTTGAACGAGTTCATATCACAAGAGCGTAATTCCCACAAAATACATGGCTCCGATACATTCAACAAACCGACTTTTACACCTTCGCTAGTGAATTCTCCCGTTTGCTTTTTACTTTCTATCTGGTTTTGAATTATTTCCTTATCAACAATGTCTCCCACCCATAATACTTCAGAATATCGTGAACCAGATAAACCACTGGCCCGAAATGAAAACCCCACTTGTACAACAAATAATATAATAAAGGTGGCATTTAATAGATTAAGAAAAGAATGTTTTGTGCTGTATTGGTAAGTAAGGAAAATGATAAATGCTGCAATTACAATCAGTATTGTTATTATTGAAATCAAAGTTTTAAATTGCGAGATCCCAGAATAACCCTGGTATATTAAACTCGTAAAATTCATAGAGAGTGCGATCAACAAGATTAGAAAAATTATTATTCTTAATAGTTCGTTGGTTTTGTTGCTATTTCTACTCCAAATAATGATCGGCGTTATAAAAGACGAATAAAGTAGCATAGGGCCACTAATCCATATCAGATCAATAAACTTATGATATGGATTGAAAATAATAAATAGCAGCGCAATAGTAATCCAAAGTAATAAGATGTTTTCATGTCGTTTTCCTTTATTCAATGAATTTATCAGTGAATATAAAAACAGAATCATATAAAATGGCAGATAGGATATTAATACTACTCCGTAGGCAAACGGAGACTCTCCCATTTTGTAACCACCTTGAATATATTCTAGATTATTAATTAAATCAGAAAGGATCAATGAAATATCTAATTTAAATATAGCAAACCCAAAAACTAATAACAATCCAAGAATTAAAAACTTGGGAAATTGAAAGACGTCGTTTTTCTTCCACCACTTCTTAGACTCTTCTATAAAATTTTTTACATCATCCCATTCATGTACTTTCTGATAGACTAAGAAAGTAATGCCTAAAATCATCGCAAGCATCACTCCTCGCCCAGAGAAAAAAATCAAAATGAAACTTAGAATTCCCGTAAACACATCTCTTTTCCAAATTGCACCTATTAAAAATAGAAAAGCTAGAAAAGTAAAAATGTTGCTTCCTATTTGAATTGAATTCACAACCAAAAAGGGGTCAACTGCAATGAAAAGAGATAACATCACTCCTTTTTTAGGGTTTAGCTGCTTTCTTAAATAAAAAGGCAACAGAGTGATAACGCTTCCTGCAATTACCGGCCATATTCTTGCAGCTAAATCACTATCACTAAAAAGGAAGAAGCTCGATTTATTTAATAAGGATTCTATAATCGAAAACCCTTCAGGATAGGTTGATGCCCGATCAGTTATTTTTAATAGTATTGACGCTTCATATGAATTTATTGATAATCTTTGGGATGCGAAAAAGCGGATTGCGAATGCTATGAAAAATAAGAACACGTAAATTAGATGGGAATTTGTGATTCTATTTTTCCTTATATTCTTAAAACCTTTAATCATAATAATTTTTTACTAATATTCATAGATTATTACACTTGAATTATTAAATATCACTGGTAAATTGAACACAAATTTCTCTTCTGAAATTTGATAAGTCTTTCTTTCTATATCTCCAATATAAATATATCGGATATTATATTTATCTATAATTTTCTTCGCAGTAATCCAATTGGTTGTACTATACATCTCTTTAATATCAGATTCGCGAGATCCAATTTCTTCAACACCTCCACGCCACTGCATTTCATGTCCTGGCCATCCCAGTACAGTTGGCAATCCTGTAAATTTTGATATCCTGCCATAACTAGAGTAGCTTCCACCAACAGCTTCAGAAACCACACCAAATGGAACAAGATTTAGATAGCTTACAGCCTCATGCTCATCTGGGCTAGATATTTGTAGATATTCATTACCGTTTAAAATAAAGCCCCTGTCAGCTAAACCATCTATTCTCTCTCTTACCGTGAAAAAAGGATAGGCGAATCCAGAAACAATACTGAATAATGTTAAAGCAATAATTATTTTTCTAACAAGTGGTTTTTTAATTTCACCTATTTGACTTACCGCATATGCAGCACTAATTGAAAAAAGTATCCATGATTGAAAATAAAATTTAAAAATGGTATTCATTCGCCAACCAAATTGATCGCGTAAATAGAAAACTTCAGGGAACAGAATTAGACTTGCACCCAGGAGGATCATCAACCCTATAAAAGAATCCTGTTTACTAATTAGCAATTGACACTCCGTCTGCTCTGTCTGCTTTAAGAAGTAGATAATTATTGAGATCATAAAGGAAATTAAAGCGATCATAACCAGAATATCTATTGGATCTGAGATTATTCTTTCTATAGTTCCGAAAACCAATCCTTGATTGCCGCTGCCCCCATAAATTGAAATCAACGCTTGATAACGTTGCATACTCTGCTGGATAGAATTTTCACAACTTCTACCTAAACTACTTTGAAGATACCCATATAAATCAGGTATGGCTCCAACGATAAATGGAACAATCAATGAGACTATCAAGCTGAAAAGATATCCCCCGAAAGTAATCAATAAATTCCTTCTAACAAAGGTTTTAGGCAGATCAACAATAATCCTAAAAAATAAATCCGCTAATACTATCACTATAAAAGGAAAGAACATCACGAGTAAATGAATGCTTCGTGACTGAAAAATCAAGCTGGGCAATAGCCCGCCAGCCTGAGAAGAAAAACTTATCAGGAAAGGGTAAAAAAATATAGAGCAAATTAAACCCAAAGTAGTAAGCAATATAACGCTTTCTTTTAACATTTCTCCAATAGAATCTTTCTTTGGATAAATTGAGATAATTATTATTGCTCCTACCATCCCAAAGTAAATAGGAAAATCCCAGGTATTTAAAAATATTAAACTCCCTAAAGCTAATGCTAAAAACCAATTAAATCCCTTCCTCCAAAAAGCAATTACATTTTCAAATAAATCATGTTTATTTTCGTACACCTCTAACAAATATGTGTATCCGGAAATAATACAAAGGAGCACAAAAGGCATGGCTAATACATGAGGATGAAGATCTCCAAGTAAAAATGAAAAGAAAGGAAATTCGTCAATGATTTCCCGGGGTTGTCCTTGGATTGTATAATCCTGCAACACACGTGAAGCTCGCCACCACCAAGTTCCGCCAATTCTTCCAACATGCCAATCGAAAGGTATTGGCGGTGGATTAACTAGTTCTTTAATATCCAACCAACTCCAAAAGCGTGAAACCATTTCCCCACTTGGATCTGGTTTCCATAAAACTCCGTGCGAATGGAGCAATTCAAGTAAACCTTCACCGTTGCTAACTATTAATAAAAACACTGGCGCTAATAAACTAAAAAGAAGTGTGGAATTGATTTTCTTCTGAGATAATTTTTTCTTATCCTTTTGTATCTTTCCAATTAAAATATTGAAAAGAATTCCAAACGCTCCAACTGAAATGAGTGCAAACCAGAAAATAAGGGCTAGATTGAAGGCTATCCCAGAATCTGTTCCTATTATCTTAATAACAGCAGCAATGATCAAGTATCCAAAGTAATAATAGGATATGGAATATCCAGCCAACCAGGGATCATTTGGCGGGAATGATGGAGACCGAAGGATTCCATTAATAAAAGCAAGTTCCATGGGTTTTTCAGTACCAATAATTTCCGGATTTGCCCCCCGCATCATCGCCATAAATAATACGGAAATTAGAAACAGCACTTCACATAAAAGGATAATTTTTATATTTTCTCTAATCCAATCATATAATTCAGTCCAGAGGTTTTTCTTACAAAAGGAAATAATGGATATGGAGAAAATTAAAAATAATGCAAAAACAGCGCCAAGCCGGGTATTTCCAATGATTCCAAAAGTATTACCGATCCAATATGCATAACCCCAAATCAATAATCCTGAAATTTTTGAAAATGAATAACCTTTCGTATACAAGTTCTTAAAAAGGATGAAACAAAGTGGAAAAGCAATCCATCCGATTATTTCAAAAAAAATCCACCATTTAAATAGGTCACCCATTTATTATTGCACCACCTTAAATAGATAGTTACCTTCGGATGAATAAATCAATTCTAAAAAATTATTCATGTTTATGAAGAATTTATCAATCCCCTCCTGAGGATAGATTATTCTTTCTAATTGACCTATAACAATGTACTCAACTTTATACTTTTTTACTAGTTCTTTCGCTACTGATATGTCAGTAGTGGAATAGAACGTATTTACATCTTCAACTCGTTTATATACCCAATTAGAAGGATTTATTGCACGTTGTTGACGTTGATGCCAATTCCATCCGATAACACTGGGTAATCCAGTGTAAATCGTTATTCTATTTCCCCAACGATATTCTGGAACATTAGCTTCTATTATTATCGGAGTGCCATTTATATTATCCTGCATCCAACGAATTAGCTCATAATCCTGTTTTAAATCCATCACTTGATTTTTTTCAGTATAACTGGAATAGCGCATGTATTCCATCCCATCAAGTGTTATAGGGACTGTGTTTGAGATTCTATCAGTGATCTTATCCGCGCTTGCAATAACCGGAAATAGGGAAACAGACATAGACAGCAATAAAAAAATAGTAATCCAACCTGATATAAAATTCTTCCTTTTCCAATTCTTTATGCTTAAAAGAAGTTGAGATATATACCATGAGGAACTTATAGCTAGGCAAGTCCACGCTTGCAGGTAGAATTTAAACACAGTATTCATTCGACCAATATCACCGGAAAGAACTACAAGTTCAACCAGAAGAGTAAGTCCTAAACCAATACACGTAAGAATTAAAATAAACTGTTGATTTTCTGAACTTCCTTTTCTAAATAACAGAAGACCTGAAATTGCTACTGCGGGAATTACCAGGATACTAATTACTACACCTTTTAAAACTAAAAATAATAATGCAGCCAAGAGGAGTAGAGAACCAGCAATAATGCCCATTCGGTAAGGATAAAATTTTTTAAGAGCAGATAAAGGGGTGATTCTCATCCAATTTTTTACTTCATTCAATAGCCAGCTGTAAATTATGAAAACAAAGTAGCCCCAATGAGTTAAATATGCCCCTAATGATGTTTTTTTCCCAGTCCAAAAATCTATGGATTTGTATCCCTGTCCATACCATCTCGAAAATGGATCATAAAGAAAATATGAGATTAATCCAAAACTTATTGCAGCCAGTATTCCTAAGATTATTGTTTTTTTCTGCACTGTAAGATTGGGAAATATTTTTTTAGGATATATCGCGTATCTTATAAAAACGTATAAAATACCTCCACAAGCTACCGCCAAAAATATAGGATAATCCCAAGTGTTGGTCGGCCTTAATGCACCGATTACAATCCCCCCTATAAGTAATTTCACCGGGAATTCCCATTTTTTTCCGTAATGCATACGTTCATTAATTAATGATACTGTCCAGCTCAAAGCAAGGAGCGTGATCGGGAGTGCAAACAAATGAGCATGAGGATCGCCATATAAAAAAGTGAAATATGGAAACTCTGTGATTGGTTCGCCTGGAATAGTTCGGGATGGTATCCAATACCAGTCCCCAGGATAATAATTAAAATTCCCATTTTTAATGAACATCTTAATGCCTTCAAAAAAAGCTGCTATCGTGTTTAAATTCACCTCATTTGTGTATGAGCTTGCCATATCAGATAACGGTTGAAATCCCTGAACGATCATTTTAATAGTTCCAAGATTACCGATTATTAAGACAAATATTGCAGCAATTAAACCAGAAAATTTTTTCCTTTTTAATCGCTTTGATCCTTTAGACTCACCACGGTTTTTAAATCCTCTTTCCGAGAGATTCCAGCCAATACAAAATGCGGAGGAAGCCGTGAAGCTAAAAAAGCTGGGCAGTACTAGATTGTATGCAATCGATGGGATGATACCTAATAATTTAGTTGGAATTGCAGCTATAAGGAATCCCCAATAATAATAATTTATATAGCCACCAGCGTACCATGGATCATACGGTGGGTAAGTAATGCTTTTGATTAATGCATTGAAATAGGAGAAATCCATTGGCTTTTCCCCTCCCTTATAAGGATGCCAAAGGTCTGGGTTTCCAATACGTATAAGCAGGAAAAAAATGAAAAAGATCAAAATAATTATTTCAGTAAAAATAATGTATTTCAAGTTGTTGGATAGTTCTTGGACTATCTCGTTTTTTCCCCAATAGAACAAAAAACCATTAATTACAAAGATAATTATGATAAAAGAAAATATTGTTAAACGAGTGATTTGAATCCCAAATGAGCCTGCTATCCAAACAAAAAAAGTCAATATTACCAGGCCAGTAATTCTTAAAATCGGCCATCCTTTCCTATCCAAACCCTTGAAGGCAATTCTAATAGTTGGATATACCATCCAACCCAGAATTGTTATACTGATATACCAAACAAAAAATGTTATAAATGGATATTCATTTTGGAGCGAATGGTAACTAAAGAGATCTGCCCATGTCCCTGTTTTTTTCTGAAAATCCCAAATTTCTTCCGGCATATTTAAAATTCCTGGTCGGTTTTCAGCTTCTTGTGGAGAAATATTCAACACTTTATCAAGATCTACAATAGAAAGTGTGTTAATAATTGTTTCAAATGAAAAATCTTCTGATTTCTTAAAAATAAATACTTTAGGGTGGTCATACACTGTAAACGCTTCTTCAGCAAATTGTGTATTTATCTCTATTCCAAGAATTTCCGGTTCTGATTGAAAAGTCTTAATCAATTCATATCCCAAGTTGCCAGAGTAAATTCCTGGGTCCAATTTTTTATAGCAACCCTGGACATCAGCTGAATTACAGCCTATCAATTCTCTGTAGAAATATGTGGACAGTGGATACTTCTCAGGGATTTGAGTAACGCTTCCCCATTGTCTATTAGAACTGAAAATAATATAATCGGCCTGGTCAAGGATTGAGATAAACCGAGAGAATTTTTCCGCGTTGTCATCCCAATACATCTGGAAGTTTAAGTCTGATTGATAAACGCCTGAATAATTATCAAACGGATTCAATCCATACATGAATAATGGCAATGTATCATCCCAATCAGTTTCTTTGGCAGTTTTACTTCCATATAAAAAAACTGATGACAAATCTTGCCCTCCAATACTGACAGATAGCTCATAAGCTATATCAGGTTTTAAAATAATCGGTTCCTCAAATACAATAGAAAAATCCTGACCCCGGAAATCAATCCTTTCAGAAAATTTGTCAAGCAATTTCCCCGTTGACAAAATTTGCCCCGTAGATGAATCTTTAACCTCCGCTGTAAAAGAAACCGCACTTTTTTCATTTACACCAGTACGCACCCGAAAAAGATCTATCCCTAATAATTCTCCTTTTTCAATCGGTTTGAATGAATAACTATATGGTTCTCCTGCCAATAATGGTTCTGTAAACTCAAAAATTCGTTTATATATATCTTTTTCCCCTAACTTGTATACAACACTTATGGTTCCAGAGAATTGCAGTTTACCTACAGATTGCAGGGAACGTAAAGAGAAGATATACTCTTTGCCTTTTTCCAACAAGATTGAATCCGGTAAATCAAATTGATAACTCTGACCTCTGGGATCGCCCTCTACTCTGAAAGAATCGGTTATTTCTATTTCTGTAAGTAAGTTATTATTGTTTTTTGTGTAGATAGATAAGGCAAGATGTTGATCCTCCGATAACAAGGTTTCACTATTTATATGGTCAAATGCGATCCTACAAATGGAAGTGGTAATTTCAGGGACAAAATCGAATGACAACGTTTTACCTGGATCCAGTTCATAGAATTTCGGGTACGGTATTGGTTGAGAAAATTTCCCATTATCGTTTTTTATTCTGAGATTGATCGTCCCTTCTAAATTCCTATAAATCCATTCACTGGCTTCTATCCGTGTCATCGGCTGCCGATATATATTGACAAATGCTGATGCCCATGCGATGGCAGAAATTAGAAAAACTAATACTAATACTAATTGGAGAAAGTTCTTTAACCAATATGGTTTAAATTTTCTTTTTGATATCGATTTGAGAACGAAATCAATGAGCCAACCAGCGGTAATCGCTAATGTGGGATACACCAATAAAAAATAACGCATAGTGGGATTCCAGCGAATTGCCTGCCAAAACAAGTAAATTACGTTCCAACCCACCAGCAATCCATAGCGCTTCCATTCACCTTTGATAATCTCCCCGCCCATCATAAAAAGCCCAATAATGAATGAAACCCCAAATGACACACCCATTCCCCAAATAACCAAATTTTTTATTGGAAAGAAAATTGATCGCCTTGCCCATTGAAGAGATGGGGGGTAATTACTTAAACCCGAACTTAAAGCACTTAATTCCTTTAAATTATTTATCCATTTTGGATTCAGTGAAAAATTGAAAAAACCTGGGCCAGAAAAAGCATATGGTTGGAATATTCTGAATACGATCAAGCTTAACACACCTGCAACAGCTAAATTCCGCAGACGAATTTTCCACCGATTATCGGATAATTTAAAAGCAGTGTTTGGGTCTGATAATAATATGGCGGCAGGAAGAAGAACCGCAGCAACGGCAGCGTTGATCTTTGAAGCTGTGGCAAAACCTAATGCGACCGAAAAGAGTAAAAAATAACCAATTCCCTTCCACTCCGTGAATATAATTTTCCATTTCGAATTGTATTGAGCCACATAAAGGTGGGATCTCTCAAAGAGCATTACTCGCACAGCTGCAAAGAAAGCTAGCATAGTGAAGAATGTTGTGAAGTTATCGACAATAAAGAAATGAGAGATCTGAATCGGCAGAGCCGCGCAAGCATAGAATAATGCAGCAAATAATCCAATACGATTTGATTTGAATAAATCTTTTGCAATAAAGAATACCAAAATGATCGTACCAATATCAAAAAGTCCTGAAAGATACCTTCCAATGATATGTATCTCTGAATAGCCGGTTTGGTTAAGAAATTCTCCTATATACCGAATAAGAAATATTGGTAGCGTTCCGTACACAAAAAATGGAAATGTTTGGTTTCCATTTACATCAACAACATTATGGGGATTGAGGGGTGAGTTATTTGTATTGAAATACTCCCGTGTACTTTCCACGGGTTTAATAGCCGTCTCAACCATAGTAAGAAAGCGTTCATCCGGATGGAGATGGTAGTTGTCATCCCATTTAATCCCTACAAATCTGAAATATGCTCCGCACGCAACAATCAGGATTAACCCAAAGAGTACAAGCCAGTCTCCTTTTTTCCCATTGTTGATCATATATTCTCTGTGTTCGAATTAATCTACACCATTCACAGTATAAATGATGAATTCTTTTCCCGGTATCCTTGAATAGAAAATAGATGATTCACTATCGGGAAAATATCTATCTAGTTCAGATATGGTTTCATTATCCTCAGGTTTGCAAATATACATCTTTGCTCCTGGTATCCCTATAGTTTCCGAAATCTCATCTCTCCAGAGAGCATAATCTTTTCCGGGATAATTTGCATTAAAACCAACCAAGCGTGTATCCACCCAGTGAGGATAGGGAATAACATATGCGAGGTCCGGGTTATTTCCATATTTAATAAATCTTGCTATCACGTTTCCAATTTCCGATGAGTTCCATGCATTCTTATCAAACTGTTCTTTGTACTCACTGAAGACAATGTGAAAATTATTCACCATCGAGATTGAGATAATGATCAACCCTATAGTTCCAGCGATTGTTCGCGAATTTTTTCTTGGAAAATAATAAATAATTGCGTTTATTAAAATTTGAAAACCAATACCTACAATAACAAACACGGGGACCAGCGCGCCCGCGCTCCTATTTAGTGAAGGATTTTCTCCTGGATAAGCAAGAGATAAGATTGAAGGCATCATCAAAACCGGAATAGACACCAACAGGGACCACGCCTCCCAGCTTCTTTCTTCCCTAATTTTGCGAATCAAGTAAATCACACCGGTAAAGAAAAAACCGGCACTTATGAAATCTAACGCGGGCCGATTTGGTACAGAATGCACCCATATATGACCATCTTTATAAAATGGCATAATAACAGAATCAAAGAAATTTT
>Ga0209121_10005066_pt1 | contig 12065 bp, 14 predicted proteins | sample Cruoilmetagenom3_FD_187292 | JGI IMG/M metagenome (GOLD analysis project Ga0209121, IMG submission 187292) | Oil polluted marine microbial communities from Coal Oil Point, Santa Barbara, California, USA - Sample 3 (SPAdes) (version 2) | ecosystem: Environmental > Aquatic > Marine > Oil seeps ... | reverse complement strand
AAAAAACAACCAATGCAACCAGTGTGATTATAGAAATTGTCCAGTTACCCGCCATAGCTGGTGCACCTGTTCCAAAGAGAGATAATCCAATCATAGTAATCGTAGGACCAATTACAAGAGGCCCAATAAATTTCTTTATTTTGCCTACTGCGCCAGAATAACCAAGAATAATTTCAAAAATCGATGCAAACATAATTGCTGCCGCAACATTTTGAATGCACATCTGCCAGTTTCCTCCCTGAGCCTGCACCATTCCTATAATAGCAAAGGTGGGTCCAAGGAAAGAAAAACTTCCTCCCTGCACAATAGGGAGTTTGTTACCAAAAAATTGCTGGAACAAAGTTGCTATTCCACTCGCAAAGAAAACAGTTCCGATAAGAATAGCGAGTTGATCTGGCGGGAATCCCATCGCACCTCCCACGATAAGGGGGATACTAACAGTGGCCCCAAACATCGTAAGATAGTGCTGAAAACCAAGTAAAAATGATAAACCCCAGCGCGGTTTGCTTCCTATGGGATAGAGCACCCACCCGGAAGATTCAATTTGTTCGTTTGCCATTTAAAACCTCCTTTAATTTTTAATCTTTTAGAACCTTTTCGAGTTTTTTTCTTTTTGCACCCCCTAACCCTTTTTTATTCAAAATTTAACTAAGAATATGTTCCATATACTGTTTAACTTAATATACAATATGCATCAATATAACCCCATTTTACATCAATATAACCTCATTTTTTTTTAAGTCAATACCCTGTACACGTTATATGTGTTGGTTGGATCATCTGTACTTCTCGTAAGAAACAATTTCGTCCAATGGTTTGCGGCTCTTTTTTATTATTGAAGAATCTTTTGGGTAGCCAAGTATTAAAAGTGCTGCAAGTCTCACATTGTGAGGGATGTCTAATAGTTTCTTTATGCTCTCCTCGTTAAAATCACCAATCCAGCAGCAGGTGCCGAGCCCGAGGTGGACTGCCTCTAATGTCATATAGTCGAGAGCAATACCTATATCAAGGATTGCAGAGTCATACCATTCCCCCATATTATAGCCTTTGGAGACAATGCATGCAGAAATTACAACAGGGGCTTCTCCTACAAATTTCTGGTTATCGCAGGCAACCGCAATTTTTTCCCTTAAATTTCTATCGGTTATAACAATAAATTTCCACGGCTAAATATTTAAGGCAGAGGGAGCAAGTCTGCCTGCCTCAAGAACTTCAAATAGAAGTTCTTTTTCAACTTCTTTGTTCATGTATGCTCTCACCGATTTCCTTTTTATGATCTCTTCAAGCAACATTCTAACCTCCTATTTCCTAAGATTTTCAAGTTATGCAGTATTTCCTAAATTGGGTGACTGCAAAATTTTTCATCTTTAATTTCACCAAAATCAAAAGTTTTATCAAGAGTTCGAATTTCGAGATTTGAAATCTTCACTCCTTGAAGTTCTTTTTACTCCTTTGTAATTGCCATCTTTACAATTTACCTCTCATAAGGAGTTAATCCATTTAGACCTATATGAGGTCTAAACTTATATATAGTATTCAATATACTTTCTTAAACCTTTCTCCATATCCTTTAAATCCTCTAAACTCAAGTGGAAGTTGTCCCCATTATTTCAAAAGGGAGAGGTCCTTTTTTTCTTTACAGTTTTGAAGGTTCAGGGATATATGGTTTTTTGCCTTTAATCTCTTTAAATGTTATAAGTGGAGGATTATCAATAGGACATACAAATGAACATGCCATACAAGTATAACATTTAGTTTCATCAACTGTGGGTCTTCTCTTTTCAGAATCCCAAGTAATACACTGAGCTCCTGCGTCCTGACATGCTCTATAACAGTTACCGCAACCAATACACCTATCAAGATCAAATTGGACAGCGCCCTGCCTGGACAAGTCAAACTCGCTTGTCTCATGAATATTGGGTAAAGCTTTTCCAACAATATCTTTAACTTGTTTAAACCCTTTTTCGTCCATAAAATCGGATAAACCTTCACACATATCCTCAACAACCCTGTGCCCATAACGGATAACACTGGTTGTCATCTGTACGGTAGAAGCACCGGCTAATAGATACTCAACAGCATCTATCCAGGTCTCTATACCGCCGACACCGGATAGCGGTAACCCGAGTTCTTTTTTCATTGCTAATTCTGCAATAAATCTTAATCCAATTGGTTTTACTACCGGCCCGGAAAATCCGCTAATAGCACCTTTCCCAAAAACATTAGGAAATGGAACAAAATCATCAAGCCCGATACCGGAAAGCCCTGCTACTGTATTAATTGCGGTTATACCATCTGCACCCCCCTCTTTTGCATATAATGCCACCTCAGTCATATCTGTTACATTAGGTGTTAGTTTTACAAGAATTGGCAACTTTACCGCATTGCGGGCTACATGCGTAACTTCTTTTACTAATTCAGGCACCTGACCCACTTTTGCACCTGAACCTTCAATTGCCATATGCGGACAAGAAAGATTTAATTCCAGCATATCAACACTTGCATCCTCACATGTTAAAGCCAAATCACGCCACTCATCTTTTGAAAAACCCATAATACTTCCTATAACAATATGCTTCGGATAATTCTTCTTCAACCATTTTATATCATTAATATTATCCTTTAATGAACGGTCTGTGATAGACTCAACATTTTGTAATCCTACTAATTTCTTACTGCCATAATTATAAGCATGCGTTCTCGGCGAGGGATTTATTATTTTCATGTCATCATATGACTGCACACAAAGTGTTTTATATGAAACACCACCAAACCCCTTCTCAAACCCTCTGGCAATCATCTCAGCAGTATTACTTACCACTGACGCCGAGAGCAAAAAAGGTGTGGGAAATTTTACTCCACAAAATTCTATACTTAAATCTCTCATTGTTATTTCCCTCCCTGTAAAAATTTTATAATAGATTTTGCACCCTTTTTACCGTCAGCAACTGAATCAACTACTAATACAGGGCCCCTCACAATATCACCGCCGGCATAGATACCGTTTACCGCTGTAGCCAAAGTATCTTTATTGATCTGGATTAACCCGCGTTCAGTGAATTTTACGTTTGGCAGTTGTTCTTTGAGTTGCGAATCCGGTCCTGAACCTATGGCTATTATGACTGCCCCTGCTTCTAATGAAAACTCAGTACCCGGGACATCTTCTGCATTTGAAGGTATTAATAACCCCGGCACCTTCCATTCTGTCTCATTACCTTTAACACCAATAACCGTATCATCTTTACCTATGATTTCTTTGACCCTGCACTGCGGTTTTATAATAACATAATTATCTATAGCCATCTGAAGGTCATCTTTATCAGCAGGTAGTTCCTGCATGCTTTCAAGTGCAATACAATAAACTTTCTTTGCTTTAAACACTTTACAGGTATTAGCAACATCCATAGCAACGGACCCGCCACCGATAATTGCAACATTTTTATTTTTTACTAGTTCACTTATTTTCTCTTGATTTTCTGCTCTCACATCTTTCAGAAGCTCTGTTGAGGTAATGACATTTTTCAAATGAGCACCAGGTATATTTAATTTATATGGCGAAGATAAACCTGTGCCTACAAAGACCGCTTCAAACCCTTCCTTTAAAAGAATTTCAATAGCTCCTTTGCCTTTAATAGGAGAATTACATTTAATCTTTACACCAAGTGCTATAATATCTTTTATCTCTCTATCAACGAAATCTTCACCCAATCTAAATGGAGGCACTCCATATCTTAATATGCCGCCTGGTTTTTTATTTGATTCAAATACGGTCACATCATATCCTTCTTCTGCAAGATATGCAGCACAAGTTAATCCTGCTGGTCCAGACCCAACTACTGCTACCTTGATATTTTTAGCCGGTTTTTTTATTAAGGGGTTAAACCCGATCTGCCAGCCATACTCAACTAAAAATCTCTGAAGTTTACCAATATTTATAGGTTTATCTATTTCAGTTGCCAAACATGCTTCCTCGCATAATTTATCCGTAGGACAAACTATTCCACAGATACCACCGAGAATATTATTCTCTTTAATTGTTCTTATAGCACCTTTCAAATTCTTCAAACATAGTTTTCTTATGAATGTGCCGGGCTCTGTTTCTGCAGGACACGCTGCGTTACAAGGAGCCTCATGGCAGAGTAGACACCTATCTGCTTCAACGATAGCCTGGCCTAATGAATAACCTTCTTCTACATCAAAGAGACTTTTTAACAGGTTAGTTCTTCTTAATGTCTTTTCCATCTTTTTACCTCCCTTTTTTTGCCTCTTTATCTCCACAAGTTAATGTTTGGCCACAATCACTTAGCCACTTGTTTTTTTGCTCTCTTCAAAAACTTTTCATGCCTTTTTCCTTTTGCACCCCCTAACTCCTTTTTAGGCAAAATTTAACTAAGAATATGTCTCATATGCTACTTAACTTAATATACAAAAGACATCAATATAACCCCATTTTACATCAATATAACCTCATTTTTTTTTTAAGTCAAGTTCCTATATAAGTTATGTATATTTATATAATAAATACTATTTCAAAAAAGCTATAAAGGACAAACATTAAAAACTCCTATAATTTCTCTAATAATGCATGAAACAGGATAATCTATAAATCTCGAGTTGAGCTCTCAATATCTTCAAATAATAAATTAAGCTGGTTGTTCGAAAATTTTTCCTTCATTTTGACACATCAAATATTTCTACAGCAGTTTAGTGCCATGCTTATTGGATAATACAATAGTTTTCAAATTGAGAATTATTTTTCTCTTTGAAAACATTAAGATATCCATCCGGTTATTTATAGTTTCAAAGTATTTGCCAATGATTTTATAATCTATAATCAAAAAAAATAAAGCTAGTTCACATAAAAAAATAAAATTTTATTGCTGCTTATTAACTATCCTGACTATTTTATTAATATAAGATAGTATTCTAATATAGAATCAAAGAGGATAAAATAAAAATGAAAATAAAAACAATAATAGATGTAACAAAAGCAGAAATTCTCCAGAAAAACGGTATCACAGACATCGATATCAAATATGCATTTGCTGCAGATTTAATGAGTGACACACTATTTATTTATCATAAGTAGAGAAGAAGAACCAGTGCTGCTTATTTCGGGAATTACAGATCAATCTGTTGTAAGAACGGCTATAATACTTGACATCCCTGTTGTACTCATCGTAAGAGGTAAAACAGTTCCTCAAAAAACGATCGAGCTTGCGAAGGAAAACAATATTATAATGCTTAGAACCCATTATATAATGTTTGTAACTTGTGGACTTCTCTATAAAGAAGGATTAAAAGGGGCTCCATGGCAAAAAAGATAAAAATATTCCAATTTCCCATAAAAGGTGCAGATTTTGAACATATTGGTAATATAACAATTGAAACAAGAAAATTAATCAAAATTTCTTTCACAGAAAAGAGTGTTTCAAAAATGAATCATTTGTTGGCAGTAGAGATTTTTTAAGGAGATTTGGTATATGTGCATACGAAGCAGAAGCAAATGTAATTATCCATGCATATTACGGATTATTTAAAACGATTCTCTGTTGTAAAAGAATCAAGGGAGAGGTAATAGATAGAGGGCCGGGCGGGAATTCCGTCCATTTTAAATGCGCTTACACCCAGATTTTCAACTCCATCTGAAACTGCAAAATCCTTGGGATTCGGCGCAGGCGTAGGTCTAAATAATATTCAAAAGATAGCCGATTTTACCATGCTACATTCAGAAAAAGGAAAGGGCACATCACTTCAATTTGAAGTATGGAAAGCAAAAGATAACGAAATAAGGAAAACTGCAATGAAAATAAAACAAATTATTAAGGCTTTAAAACTCGAATTGGTTACAAAAAATGTAGACATGGAAAAAGAAGTAAAATCTGCATATTCATGTGACCTATTAAGTAATGTGCTTGCAAAAGCAGAAGATGAGTCCGTATGGCTCACTGTACAAACAAACATGAATATAATAGGCGTTGCAACAATTAAAAAAATACCAATTATTATAATTTCTGAGAACAGCACAATACCAAAGCAAACTATCGCGAAAGCAGAAGAAAATGGAATTATCATAGCGAAAGGAAATGAAGATACTTTTACAATTTCAGGCAAACTGTACGAGCTTTTCCAAAAAGAGTAACTTATCATAACATATACGATTTAACAAATTATTCCTGAAATTAGGTATAATATTTGTAGTGCAAAGTGGGATGTTCCTCAGAGGATAAAATCTCCAACTAAAAAATAGAGAGAACTAATCTTTTTAAAAACTAAAATACACAGCAAAAAACTCTTTTAAAGAAAAACTTACTATATGTTCTACTTATTCAAGCAAATCTTTCAAACTATGAATTTTTATCCCCTGATACGATGTAATCTTGGGAGAATCCGATACCACAACATCCTTTGCTTTTATCTTTTTAGCAATAAGCACAGCTTCTGCTGTACTTATTTTAGAAGCAATTCTATGTGCAAGATCTTCTACAAAATTTATTTCTATAGAAGTTAGAGTAATAACCCCTATTCTATATTTTATTTTAATGTCTTCCTCTAGGTGCGATTGAGCAGATACTGAAACAAATGCCTGGTTCAGATACTCAGTTTTTTTCAATTTTAGCAACTCTAATAATGAATCAGCATCCATCACAACGCCACTTTTAAAAACTTGAGAGGGGAGAGGATGAATTTTTTCTTGTTGAGGTTCTTTGGCAGCTTTTTCCTCTTCTTTGCCAATCTTTTCAGGAGCTATAGGCCCTTTTGCTTGCTCTTCCTCAGTTTTCCGTGACTCCTGCTCCAAGGATTCATGCTTCACCTTCTCAAGCAAAAGATCAAGAGAGCTTTTTGCTTCTTCTGGAACCTCTTCTTCTCCTTCTTCAGTTGGAATAGTTTTCTCTTCAGGAGCAGAAGGCTCCTTTGCCTCTTCTTTCGGTCTGGTCTCTGTATCGCGTTTTTCGAGTTTCTCTTTTTCCTCCGTTTCCAATTTTTCTTTAATCTCATTTACTGGTTCTTTCGGCAATTCAGTCTCTTTTTTCAGTTCTAAAGATTTTACATTCAATTCTTTTGCTTCCATACCTTTTCCTTTATCTGATGGAGAGACTACCTCTTTTGTTTTATCAATCTTTCCGGGAATTTGTTCAACAACTATTTTTTCAACATTTTTCTTTTCCTCTAATGGTTTTTTTACTTCTTCTTTTGAAACGGGAGGAATAGGTTTTTTTATTTCCAAGGGCTCGACTTGTTTTTGCGCTTTGCTTTTAGAATCAATTTTCGCAACTCTCTTTTGTCCGTAAGGAACCCTTGCTCCATAAGGCACTTTACTTTTCTCTGGCTCTGCACCAACTTCTTCTTTCCCGGTTTTCTCAGGAACAGGAATTGTCATTGTCTTTTTATCAACTTTATAATCAATTTTAACTGTTTCTTTTTCTTCCAATACTTTTACATTAAAAGAAGGTATTTTTCTGTGTGATTCTTCCAGTTTAATAGCAGGAAGTGACTTTTTCCGTTTTCTCTTTGGAATAAACAAAAGAATGATCAAGGCCAAAAGAATATAAAAAAGAATCATAGCAAGTGTGTCTGTGCCAACATCAGGTAAATAAGTATGTATATAAGGATATATTAATTCAGCTGCAGGAAGAAAAAATTCAACAATTTTTTCCGAAAGATTTTCAAAAAATGGTATCATACTTTTATAAAACTCCTGTATTGCATTTGAAACATCTTCTAAAAATCCAGAATTAATAGCAGAAGAAAGAACAATAGTATTTGCTGAAGAGTCCACTGCTTTATTCGAAAAACTGCTAAGAACATCCATGTCTTTAAACAATACGGAACCGTCCATATGTACATTACTGGATATTAAACTAAACATAACTATTATAGCTATCACACTGTACATAAATTTCCGCATTTCTTTTCTCCCTTTTTATATTATATCAATTAAAAAAATGATTTCAATTTAATTTTCACTAACTTTATTTTTAAATTCTTCTAAAACCTTTTTAATTTTTTCTGTAGTTGCTGTGCCCCCTACAACGCAAACATCTACAGAAGCTTGTGCTTCGGCTATTGCCTCTGCACAAGGATGACATCCAGGAAAACCACAAGCCCCACATTCTCCGTGAGGTAAAACCTCATAAATTGCTTTAACTAACGGATTTTCTTCTACCTTATATTTCTCCGCAAAATAGCCAAGTAGGGCACCAAAAAAAGCACCAAAACCGCCAACCGTCACTACAGAGATAATAAAAGTTTTCATCTCATACCTCTCATTTTATCATCCCCTGAAATCCCATAAACGCAAGAGCAACAATCCCCGATACCATATATGCAATAGCCTTGCCTTTGAAAAAATCAGGAAGTTCTGAATTGCGCAAACGCTCTCTTATGCCAGCAAGAATTAACATAGCCATAAAATAGCCGATTGCTGCGCCAACCGCCTCAACAATTGACTCCACAAAATCAAAACCTTGAAGAGAATTGATAAAAGTAACTCCCAATATAAGGCAATTAGTTGCAATAAGTGGAAGATATATGCCCATTGCTTTATATAAATGAGGGGACATTTTTCTAATATAAATCTCCACAAGCCCAACTAACGATCCGATTACAAGTATAAACGACACAATCTGGAGGAATGGCTGAAGATTAAATGGAATCAGTATCCAACGATCAATAATCCATGTCACAGCAGCAGCAAGTACTGTCACAAATGTCACTGCATACCCCATACCAATAGAAGCATGCATATTATCCGTAAGACCTATATACGAACATAAACCAAGAAATTGCAACAACACAATATTATTTACAAAAGCTGAAGCAACAAAAATTTTGCCGAGGTTTGCAAGATAACTCATTTTTTAACCTTCCTTTTCCTTAAAATTAACTCAAGCCATCCTACAAGTACACCTAAAATAAGAAACCCGGCAGGTGGAAGAATCATAACAAGCGCAGGACTATATGATGCAGGAAATACTCTAAAACCCGCTATAGTACCATTACCAAACACTTCCCTGACAGCAGCCATCGCAATAATTACCCAACCATAACCAATACTCATTCCAATGCCGTCAAAAATAGAATCTACAATAGAGTTTTGATAAGAAAATGCCTCTGCTCTTCCAATGATAATACAATTTACAACAACAAGAAAAATATAGAGTTTGATTGCTTCATAAATTGAGTTAAAATACGCTCTGGAGAGAAGTGTAGCAATTGTTGTAAAAGTAGCAATAACCAAAACAAATATAGGCACTCTGATGTCTCCAGGAATAACCTTTCTTAGTAAAGAAATAATGATTTCTGAAAATATGAGAACAAAACTGAAAACAAATGTCATCAATAAAGCATTTTGCACAGAATTGGTTACAGCAACAACGGAACATAGTCCAATAGCAAGAATAAGTATCGGGTTCGCCGGAGTAATTCCGTTCCAAACAATTTTCCAGTATTTTTTCATTCCGACCCTTCCTTTTCTTTAAAATAATTATGCGCAACTTTCCCAGTCACTTTTACTCCTTTTGCAACAGCAGCAGAGGTAATTGTAGCTCCTGTAATAGCAATGACGTCTTCCTTGGGTATAAAATTATCAGAAAATTTTTTCCCCTTAAATTGACCAAGGAATGTTATTTTATTTTCTTTCTCCACATAATAATTAGGATTAGCAGCATTTGCACCAAGCCCTGGAGTTTCAAGACTTTCCAAAATTTTAACTCCACTTACAGTTCCGTCTTTTTTTGTTCCAACAAGCAGTTTAATCGGAGCCTGACTACCGGGAGAAGTAACTTGTAATACTAATCCGACACTTTCCTCGTTAGACTTGACAATATATGCATCATCAATTTGTACGACTGGATCCGACAATTCAAATTCTTCATTTAACCTTTCAAATTGATAATCTCCAGGGAAAACTTCTGAAAGTCCTACCTGTAATGTCTTTGCATCCTGCGCACTTATAACAGGCCCGGTGACCTTATAAACAGCTGCCAGAGCACCACCTGATATCGCACCTATAATACCAAGTATCAATGTTAATTTTAGTATTTTATTCATATACTAGTCCTTCTTTTTGAAGCAAGGTGACCGTATACCCTTGGAAGCATCTTATCAAAAAACGGCACAAAACAATTCATAATTAATATTGAAAACATAACTCCTTCAGGAGAAGCCCCAAATTGCCTGAAAATAACTGTCAGGACTCCTAATGAAATGCCGTACCATAATCTTCCTTTAACAGTAATGGGGGAAGAGCTATAATCTGTTGCCATAAAGAAAGCTCCAAGAAACAATCCACCAGCAAGAACAGAGAAAACAGGATCTCTATTAAAAACAGAGGAGAGAACAAAAACTGTTCCGATGAAACCAGCAGGAATACGCCAATCAATAATCTTTTTTGCAATAAGAACAATTCCACCTATAAGTAAAAGTAGCGCAGATGTTTCACCAATTGAACCAGCTACATTACCTAGAAAAAGGGATTTATACATGATTAACCTGGAACCATCAAACATTGCAAGCAACTCAGAAAATCCCTTCAACTTTATAATATTAAGCGGAGTAGCCGTTGTAATTGCACTTGTGGGAGGAAAAACGCTTTGCGTAAAAGGTTTTACCCATATCGTCATATATGTAGGCCAAGAAATCATAAGGAATGCCCTTCCGACAAGTGCCGGGTTAAATGGATTGGAACCTATGCCACCAAAAATCCATTTCCCAAGTATTATCGCTACAAAAGCACCGACTGCTACCATCCAGTAAGGTGAAGACGGTGGAAGAGTCAGTGCCAGAAGCAATCCTGTAACTGCAGCAGATAAATCATATGCTGTCGCTTTTGTCCTGAAAATCAAGCAACTTAGATACTCAGCAACAACTGCAGACAAAATAGAAACGATGATAACCCCTAATGTATGTCCAACTCCAAAAAAATACAGTCCTGCTATTGTGGCAGGCATAAGAGCAATCAAAACCCCTCTCATAATGAGAGAGACCTTTGCTTTATCGCGAATGTGTGGGGAGGAGGTCACAATAAGATCAACCAAATTTTCATCCATTAACTTTTTTTCCTTCGTCTAGTTTTTCCTTCGCCTCTTGTGCTTTTTTTGCTTTTAATGCTTTTATTTTTTCAAATGCGGCTTGCTTTGCTGTTTCAATCTTTCTCTGCTTTAAAATTTTCTGTTTAGCATTTCTCACATTTTCCGTGAGGTGCCTTTTTGAAGGACAGACATATGAACAAACTCCGCATTCAATACAATCAGTTGCGTTTAATGTCTCTGTCAGTTTTATGTCATCTCTCCTCCAGGCATGATCAATAAGAAGAGGCATAAGCCCAATAGGACACCAGTCTACGCAACGCGAACACCGTATGCAGGGTGACTCGTCCTGTGGTGCCATGTCAAACACTTCTTCTCCAAAAAATAAAATCCCAGACGTGCCTTTCGTTACCGCCACTTCTGTCGTGGATTGGGCAATTCCCATCATAGGACCACCAAAAATAAGCTTCCTCAGTTTTTTTGTAAGCCCGCCTGTTTGCTGTATTATATCTGTCACAGTAGTGCCTATTCTTATAATATAATTGCCCGGCTTTTTAATTGCAGAACCAGAAACAGTAACCCCTCGTTCTATCAGCGGCTTTCCTTCAAATACTGCTTCAGAAATAGCCTTTAGTGTACCGACGTTCTGCACTATTGCGCCTACTTCAAGAGGCAGTTTTTCAGCAGGAACTTCTTTTCTGAGTACTGCTTTAATAAGCTGTTTTTCGCCTCCTTGAGGATATTTTGTTTTCACCAAAACCACTTCTATATTATCCAGTCCTCTTTTTTTTACATTCTCTTCAAGCAGTACTGCGGCATCTTTCTTGTTAGTTTCGATTGCAACAATACCATGCTTTGCTTCCGTAATTTTCATTTCGATGAGAAGACCGTTAATAATTTTTTCTGGGTACTCCATCATCACCCTGTAGTCTGTTGTGAGACATGGTTCACATTCAGCGCCATTCGCAATAATAACATCAATAACTTTATCTTTAGGAGGGGAAAGTTTTACGGCAGTAGGAAATGTTGCACCAC
>Ga0209121_10005065_pt1 | contig 12067 bp, 7 predicted proteins | sample Cruoilmetagenom3_FD_187292 | JGI IMG/M metagenome (GOLD analysis project Ga0209121, IMG submission 187292) | Oil polluted marine microbial communities from Coal Oil Point, Santa Barbara, California, USA - Sample 3 (SPAdes) (version 2) | ecosystem: Environmental > Aquatic > Marine > Oil seeps ... | reverse complement strand
GTAGTTAACAATAATTATAGAAAGATCAGGTTTTTTCATTTAAACAGGGAAATTACTTGTTTATCAGTAAACTTGCCAATAAAAGCTTTGGGTTTACCGCAACGACGATATTGCTTCCAGGCCGCCCAAATAACTTTTAAATAGTTAGGGCCTGTTAAAACCCGCAACAGCAGACCAAACGGATGACTTAATTTTAGCCAAAAATCATCAATATTTTTCCAGATAAACAAAAGCTGGTTTCGCTCTTTAATTAAAGAAACGTATCGATGGTTAAGCTTAGAAATAGTTGATTCGTGCGGATGTTCAACCATGGCCTTTGGCTCCCAAATAATCTTATATCCCGCCTTCCAGGCCCGATAACCCAAATCAAAATCTTCCCAGTAATAAGGGCTATAAAGAGGATCAAAACCTCCTAGTTTTTGCCACATTTCCTTTCGGAAAACTCCGGTTCCTCCCGAAGCCCAAGCGCAAACATGGGAATCCTTGCTTTTCCCACCATCACCAATGTGGATAAATCCTCCCCGCCACCAAATTTTCGCCCAGCCATAATCTTGTTCAGCCAAGGAAACTGCAAACACCTCTTTATCCTCAAAAAGCTTTAAGGCCGGCTTTAAAAAATCTTTTTGGGGAACAACGTCAGTGTTAAGAAGAAGAACAAATTCTCCCCTAGCTTCCTTTACTCCCCGATTGCAGCTATATATAAAACCACGATTCTTTCTATTTCTAATTAGTTCAATTTTTATTTTTTTATTTTTTATTAACGAGTTATTTATTAACGAGTTAGATTCTTTCCTCTTTTTTTTCTTTTTTAACTCGTGAACTCGTGAACTCGTTAATGATTTAATAAACTCAACTGAATCATCTGTTGATCCATCATCAATAATAATCACCTCAGTGTTTTCAGGCAATGCCTCAAATACTGGGGGTAAATTTTTTTTAAGGAGTTTTTCTCCGTTCCAAACAGGAATTACAACTGATACTCTAGGTTTTAATTTAACCATATTGCCTAAACTTGATTGATTTTATAATCAACGAGAGTAAAAAACAAATTTGCCTATATCTCAAAAATATAAAAAGCCGGTTGACCATTAACAGCAACAATATTCTCGTCTAGTCCTGACGGGATAAAAGCACCTGAGTCTTGATCTAAACCTCGAGGAGAGAAAATTTCTTCTGACGCATCAATAACATAAATGCCCCGCTTGCTTTCCCCAACATAGCCAATAATTTCTTCAATATCAACAAAATAGATGTTCTCTATCCTAGATAGTCGGCTCTTGTGCCAAAATTTAGGCTCAGCAACATCATGGTCTAAATCACTCATTAAACGCGGACTGTAAAAAAGATCAAAAATATACGGTTGAAATTTCTTGGTTGAAAGATAAACCGGGGTTTGCTTATCGAATTTACCTAGCTGTTCAAATAATGGTTCATAGCCTGTTTGCCAAGCCTCAAAAGAGCGCTGAGGATAGTTAGTAAAATAATCGTCATAAAAAAGCCAATACTGGCCGGCAAAAATAATTAAAATCAAACAAACCGCCAATCGCCCCACCATTGACCTTAATCTCTTCCGTCTCGCCAATAGATAATCAAACCCTAAACAAGCCAAGCTTAAAAAACAGGGCAGTAGGGCAATTGCCCGCAAAGAATGAGGCGACTCTTTAGTAATTGCCGCAGGAAAAGGGGCAATCAAAAGCAAGCCTAAAAGTGCCAATTCATTTTTAGCTTGCAATTTATTCTTCTTAATTTTCCTTAACAGCAACACTAACCCCAGCAAACCAAGCACAAAAACTAAGAGAGAAATCTGCCCCGTAAATTGGGAAAAGTGACGTTGATTAATATCGCCACCGACTAGCAAAAAATCAACTCCAAAATGAGACAAATAATTTCTTAAAAAAACCTGCAACCCGTTCCCTTCGGGGGCAACTTGCTGAAAACGAGATAAAGCCGCTTTGTTTAAGACTATAAATCTAATCAGCGGTAGACTGCCTCCCATTAACAATAAAACAGCTTGGTAAACCTTGCTCTTTTTGAGATCCTGACGATAAAGAAATAACAACCAGGCAACGAACAAAGGAGTAACTATTCGGAAAGCATTGTAGGTATACAAAGTAATTATGAACAAAAACAAAGAGGGGTAGATCTTCCGATAAAGAAACAAACACCAACCACCTAGAAACAATAATAGGCCCAAATTAGCTTCAAAGGCACCACGCGATAAAGAAAAACTCCAAAAGGAAAATATAAACAACAAGCCGGCCCAAAAAGCAATTTTAGCTCCCTTTAATTTTTTCCATATAAAACCAAAGAAAATCGCTCCCCCTATTCCGGATAAAATTGCCGGCAATCGAACCGCCAAACGGTTAAGTCCCAACCAAACAATAAAGGGAATGTCAAAATAAATATAAGCTGGCAGCTTCCACTCTCCGAAAGCCCGAAAGTGAAGCGGTAAAAATTCACCCCACTCACCTCGACCAGTTTTTAATACCGACCAGGCATTATAACCAATAGAAGCCTCATCCCAACTCAACCCCAGGGGAACCTTATCAAGAGCAAAAAACCGCAGCCAAATTCCCAGCAAAAACAGGCAGATAAAACTAAAACTCGCTAATTTGAAATGCTTCTTGGCCATTTAAGAAGTCAACACTTTTTAACACTGGATCTTCATTATCAAAATCACCCGGCCTGCCCACTATCAGGGTTTTACCTTGACCGATAAACTTATTCTTAAAATCACTGACTCGAGTACCGGCATCTCCCAGATCAGGAAAGAGATATTTGTCGAACTGATTTACCCAAACCCAATCATGAGATTGATACCTAATTAAATTATCGACTGTTTGATATTTCGCCGGTGGATACGCTAGCCAGAACAAAGTAAAAATATGTGGCTCGCCATAATGACGGGTAATGATAACTCGGTCATATTCATCCTGATTTTCAGCCACATATTCCAAAACCTGTTTGTAGCCGTATTGCCAATCACGAGAATAATTAATCGGATATTTCCAATAATAAAGGTTCAAGTAGTGGACAAACTGAAGACTAAAAGCGGCAAGAGAAAAGCCAATTAAAGCAAAAGCTGCCTTTTTACTATTCTTAACAGCAGTTAAAAGATTAATGAATCCATAGGCGGCAATTAGTTGATAAGAAGGCAAAACCACCAAGTTTCTTAAAGCATGAGGAATTGAGTCAAAAGTGATTGACACCGGCACTGCTGCTAAACCAACCCAAAGCACAAACAACCGTCTAATTTCTTTTTTTTGTTTTTTAAACAAAGACCAAATTCCCAACAATAAAAAGGGCAATTCTATCAAATACAATTCCCCCATTCCCTGAACATGATGCTGGCGATGACCTACTCCCTTAAAAAATAAAAAGGAAGGAGAAAAATGAGCTAAATAATTACCGCTAAAAACGCTCAAAAAATGAGTAGCTTTATTGTGAACCAATCGCGGTAACGGCGGTGGCAACTTTAAATTTCCCCTAGCTTCATTAATCCTCAAGACAAAACCTGGATCATCGACAAAACTAACTAGTTTATATCGAGATTGAGCTTCGGAAGTAAATATTGTTGGCAATAAGCGAAGAATAAATAAAGCGAAAATCGCTCCTGCCACCAACATAGTTTTCTTCTTTTTAAGAGACACAAGCTGATGACGAAAAATCAAGCATAGGCCCGCCAAGAACAAAGGAATAAAAACTCTCTCGGCATTATAGGTATAAATCGATAATCCTCCAAAAATTGCAGCAAGCAAAAACCAGGTTTGTTTTTTAAGCCCCTTTAGAAAAAACAGCAAACATCCAGTCATCAACCCCATTGCCAACGAGGACTCAAAGGAGGCTCTGGTTAATTGAATATGCCAGGGAGAAACAGCCAACAAGAAAGCGGCCAGCAAACTAGCCCTTCTGTTTTTAAAAATTTCTTGAGCTAAAAAATAGGTCAACAATATTGTCAACACTCCATAAATAACTGGAGTAATCCTCACTCCCACTTCATTCAAGCCCAAAAGCCATATTCCAGGAATAGAAGCGTAAATTTGTACCGGCAGCTTGTATTCTCCGAAAGCCCGGAAGTGAAGCGGCAAAAACCTTCCCCACTCATCCCGACCGGTTTTCATAATTGAATAGGCATTATATCCAATAGAAACCTCATCCCAATTTAAAGCGGGAGGAATTTCCCAAGCCCGCCAAAAACGAAGGACGAAAGATAAAAGCAAGATGGCAATCAATAGTTTGTTTTTTAAAACTCTCTCTTTTATATTTTCTTTCATATTAATCTTTTGCCCCGCTCAAAAGATAAATTAATGGAATATCGGTAAATGGCCTTCTGACTACTTTTAAAACTTTAACCCCAGCCGGAGGCGATTGTTCCCAATCCCAATCGCCAGGAATTTCCGCTGAATTCTGAAAAACCAAATAGATCATCTCAGGAGACAGAAACTGATCTAATTGGGCCGATTTCTGAACATCGCCGAAATAATATTTTCCCAACTTAAATCCATCAAAACCGGGGAAAACATCAACTTGCCAATCTTGCCCTTGGTAATTAGATTTAAGCCAGCTTGGGTCTATTTCTAACCAATACAGAATTGACAATATTGGCGGTGTTTTGGCTGAATCAATAAAAACCTGATCATATTGCGACTGGTGTTCTTTAAGGTATAAACCGGCCTCCCGATAACCGTAATCAAAAAATTCCCAAGATTCCCTTGGATAGTGAAAAAAGTATTGGTTGGCATAAAGGGTCCATTCCCCAATAAAAGCGACAACCAATAACATCAACAGCCCCTTAAAAACCAACTTATTCCAAGAGCTCAAAATATATTTTATCCCCAAAGAAGCGAAATATAACCATGGCGGCAACATCAAAAACAGTCTAGTGGCATGATTGCCTCCACCAACAGTTAACGCTGCGGCAATCGAAGCAGTCAGCAGCCAAACCAAAAACAAGCAATTGGCACGCTTTAATTTAATGTTCTGCTCGACACAAGCCGCATAAAGCCCAAACAACAAACAAGGAACCAAAACAAACGGCAGCATTCCAAAATCGTTAACTGAATGCCTTGGGTTGGGATCACCTTTAATAAATAAAAACTCCGGAGAAAAAGCTTGTAAATAATAACTAAAGAATTTTCTTCCTAAATAAACTGCCTTGTTGTGAAAGATCCTCCCTTGGCCACCACTCTGACTGCGTTTATAGTGAATCTCGTCTATCATTTTCGCATCTTTAACAATGCTAATCTTGGAAAATCTACCCAACGCTTTCCGATTAACTAAATTTATTAACAGGGGCAAAGAAACAATAAGGAAAATTATTCCTGCCGCAAGTAAGCTTTTTTTATCCAGTCGGCTAATTTCTTTTCTAAAAATCCAAACAAGAAGAGGCAAAAAAAACAACGTAAAAACCAAAGAGGTGCTGTAAGTATAAAAAGCCAGAGGCCAAATTAAACAACTGAGAATTAAGAAAAACTTACTCTTTAATCCTTTGATGAAACAAATCATGGCTACCAAAACAATTGTCAGCAAAATTGTCACATCGAAGCCGCATCTAGAATAATGTAAATGCCAAGGGACTAAAGCCATTAAAAACGCTCCTCCCCAAGCAATCACTTTGTCAGCAGTTAACTGATTTAGAAAAAACCAAAATAAAACAATGCTCAAACAGCCAAATAAAGCCGGCGCTAGCCTAACCACCCAGGCGTTAAGTCCAAAAAAACTAACAAAAGGAACAGTTAAATAGACCAACATGGGCATTCTATACTCATCAAGCGAACGGAAAAAAGTCGGCCATTTGTTCCCAAAATAATCCCCCCCCGTTTTAACAATTGAATAGGCCTGATAGCCAACATCCAGTTCATCGCCAAACAATTCAATGGGAATTTGCCCTAATTTATAAAAGCGCAGTGTTGCCGCCAAAGCAATTAAAACAACAAGCGAAATAACAACCCGAGAAGAGAAAATAAGTTTTCTTTTAATCCCAACCCCCTTCCTTTTTAACTACCTGATAAATTTCGGCTTCACTATTTTTAAAAACTAATTTTAAGCCATTAGCTTTTTCATTGATTGGCTCCATTATCTCATCCGCATTCAAATAAATATAATCTATTTTATGCTGACTTAAAAAGTGGCTATTAAAATCGAAATCTTCCTGACTGAAAAAATGCCTTGCTGCCGCCAAGTCTTCGTCGGGATGATAACCAGTGATCTCCAACTGTTCCTCGCCACTGACAAAAGCGTATCGCCCGGAAAAAACGAACACATAAGGAGTGCTGTACCAGGAATAAATTGGCAAGGGCAGGCTTGAATACTGATAGCGAGCATTTCCCGAAAAGGGTTTCGTTAATAAAAGAGCGTCTTGGGGGATACTGCTTTTTAACCAATCAAAGGCCTCTATCTCACCCCAACCAACTCTAGCTAATGGTTTTTTGTCGGGACCATAAAATTCAAACAGGTTTCCTATTGCCGTCGGCGTTGCCAAAAGAACAATCACTAGTCCCACCAAAATTTTACTTCGATTCGTTTTCAATCGCTCTAATATATAAACCACCGCCACCGCTGCATAAAAACCCAAAACATGAAAATAAATCTGCATAAACTGGATCAAATTATAAGTAATTCCTTTCTGAACGAAAAGCATAATTATCCCCAAAGAAACAACCATCGCTATTCCTAAAAAAACATCAACGACATTCACCTTCTTTTTCAAACTCCGCCAATAACCAATTATTCCAAGCACTCTCGCTCCTGAATTACCAACAATAAAAATTAAGATTGCTGTTAATTCCAGCTGAATAATGCGCAGCCAGCATTTCCAATTCCCTATCGACAAATAATGCTGTTTTTTTAAAACCCACTCCACGTTGTCTAGCTTGGCAACCATCATCGTCCTGGGAAACCAAAGAGGCTCAAAGACCAAAAATGATTCTGCTGATGGACTGATCAATTTTAATAAAGAAAAATTAGTAATTGCCAAAATAACTCCAAGACCAAAAAGAGCAAACCGTTTTTCTTTAAGAATCAACCACCCTCCTGCGCCCATCAAACTGGCCACCAAAACAGTCCCTGAAGAAACTTTAAAAATCATCAAACCTCCCCCCAGCAAAAGGATCAAACCCTGCCAGTATTTCTTTCTATCCTTCTGCCAAAGGAGCAAAAGAAAAAAGATCATTGTCAAAAGGATAATTCCTAATGTATGGGGCGGATTTCCCAGAATAGTATTGTTTTGGGAGGCCCAAAAAACAGTCTCTCCTCCTAAAGGAAACATTCCCTTAAGCATTAAATAGATATAGCCAAAACTGCCACAGAAATAAGTAAAAAACACTCCCCAATAAGCAATTAACAGGCCCCATTTTCTTCTAGCAAACACAAAGGCATTGATACCGATCAAAAAAGAAAATAAAACGGGATAGTAGCGAAAATAAAGATCAAGAGGATTAAAGAAAGAAAATAGGCGGTAAAATTCACCCATCAGAATATCACTGGCATAGTGATAATTTTGTAAGCCGTGACCAGGATAAAGAGGATTACCGGGAGGAAACTTTCTCCTTATTTCCTCCATTAAAGAAACATGCCAAAGCCCATCGTGACCTTGTGAACTCCAAAAGAGAACTCCCTCTTTATACGAAAATCCACTGGGAAAATTAATAAACCCCTGAATCATGATTCCGAAAACCAACAACAACATTAGTGTTTTATTGGCAAAGATAGCCGAGAATGGTTTAAAAAGACGGCTTTTATATCGCTTTAAGCCAAAAACTAAAATAACCAATAAGATGATTAAAGAAAGCGCCCGAAGATTTAATATGCCCAAAAATATCGCCGACAAAACAAACAAAATAATTCCCGTTGTCATAGAAAGGGCAACAATTTCTAAATCGTCGAGATGTTTGTTTTTGCTACCGATTAAAACCCGCCCGGGGACATAAAAAACCAACAGGGCCAAAGGAATAAAAAGAAACAATTTTAGAAATGTTGTTAGTAACAGCATTGCATTATTGAACATCTGTCTCTACCAAATAAAACATCGGTCGGCCATCATATAAGGAAACTATTTTCACAACTTGCTCCTCGGGAATGGTATCCGGCGACAACTGCCAAAAACTAGCCACCAAAAGAGTTTTTTTGAGTTTTCTATCTTTGGGCCAATAAATCTCCCGAAAAGCAAAATTTTCAAACGACAGAGGGGTTTTGTTTCCTTGTCTCGCCCGTTGAATAACAAGTGGGTCCACCTTGCCATAGGTCAACACATAGGCGAAAGGAATACCAACAATGTTTTTATCTTCAATACCAAATTTTCTATCAATAATAATTTGGTCATATTTATCACGATTCTCCCAAGCATATAAAGCAATCTCTTTCATCCCATACATAATGTGATGCGAGTAGTGAACCGGATTATGAACATAATAAATATCTAGGTAGTAGCCCACATTAACCAAAATCATGCCCCCCAGTAAAACAAAAATCCCCTTTTTAAAAACAGTTTTCAACTTACTTTTGTTGATAGCTATAAAAAACCCGTAAATGCCCACCGCAGAAATTAATTGTGGAATAGGAATAGTAGTCAGACTTCTTAGAGGGTGCTGAGAATTATTGGCCAACGAGGCGGCAATGGGTCCCAGCAGAAGCCAGGCAAAAATTAGTCGTTTGTATTTTTTGTTGATCTTTAAATAATTTCCCATTAAATAAAAGATTCCCCCAAAGAAAAATACTAATTCAAAACAATACATTATTCCCACGTCGGGAAACTTGTCGTGGGTATAGCTCATCCCTTTAAAAAATAAATAGCGAGGATCTGAATATTCTAAATATCGCTTTGCCCAAAAAGAGAAAGTATTGACAAGCTCGCCATTCAAAATCCTTTCCCACTGGGAACGGCCACTCCATTGCTCCATTTCCGCCAATCGCACTGTTGTCAACTCATAATCATTAGTAAAAATGCTGTCTCTGGCTCTTGTCTGTCCTTGAGGCGATAATATAATAAACAAGAAGGGGATTAGGACAAGAAAATTAACCGCTAAAGCAATCAGTGATTCTTTTTTGTGCCGCCAAATTTCTTGCCAGAAAATAATTGCCACCGCTACTAACAAAACCGGCACAAAAACTCTTTCCGCATGATAGGCATACATTGATAATGACAAACACAAGCCCGCCAACCATAATCCCCGCCCCTTTTCTTCTAATGATTTTAAAAACAAAAACATTCCTAGAATTACTAAAAACAAAGCTAAAATAGCTTCAAAAGTAGAGCGAGAAAACTGAATATGCCAAGGAGAAATTGCTAAAAGCAAGGCGGCAATAGTAGCCATTGATCTATTTTTGAATAATTTATTCACTAACCCATATACAATCAGGGGGGTTAGACTACCAATCAAAGCAATCGTGAACCTAATTCCGAATTCATTCAGACCAAAGATCTTAATGGCCGGAATCATCAAATAAATTAAAATAGGCGGTTTATAATCACCGGTGGATTGAAAAGCCAAGGGTAAAAATTTTCCCCAGTGATCACGACCTGTTTTTAATAATGAATAAGAATCATAACCAATAATGACTTCGTCTATGTTTAAAGAAGCGGGAAATTCCGTCAAACGCCAAAAGCGAAATAAAAAACTAACAATAATAACCAGCCCTATTCTTAAAGCCAGACGATGTTTTTTAATTAATTTAATCATTGGATTCCAACTGTTGATACAACTCTTGATTGATTAAACGGTTTGATCTGAAAAAATCGCGATTGATTTTATAATAAGAAATAACAACATTAACCACTAACAGGCTCGCCAAAAACCACTTCCAGGCTTTCTTTTTCTCCATCAATTTCAACCCTAAAGCAACATAAAAAGAAATCGGTAGTAAGGCAAAAACAAATAGGTCTTGGTGAAAAAAATTCTGATAAAAAGACGTCGGAATTGCCAACACCAGAGTTATTGCCAAAAGTCCCCAGCTTTTTCCGCGGCTCATTAGCCGGAAAGAATTAAATAAACCAATTACAAAAAAGGGGGCAAAGAATAACAGCATTGGCGGAGCAGCGATAATCAATGATGACTGGCTATTTTCCACCAAGGAGAAAATATTACTTAAAGAAAACTGCCTCCAGTATCGCGCCAGCCAAAATATTAAATAATAACCTTTGTTAAAAAGAATCCTGGCTAATTTAGGAATTCCAAAATTAATTTCCGTTCCTCGAGAAGCATTAATGGCGTTTATCACTCCAGGGTCTTCTAAAAAAGGCATTATTCTTCTTATTGTTAACAGGTGATGGCTATAAAGGTAAAATAACCACAAAAACATCGACCCCGCTAATACGCCCACCAAAGTTTTAACATCGACTTTTTTGCTTTTTAAGCCAGCAGTGATTAATAACAATATTAACCAAACTACTAAAAACGCTTGCAGGCTAGAAAACATGGCCATTAATAAAACTAACAAACCAGCTGCAATCCACCCTCTTTTTCTTTCATTCTTTCCTCCCTCAAGCAACAGCCAGCTTCCTAAGCCAGCTAATGAAAAGGCAATCCCGATTGGAGTAATAAATCGATTAACAAACACAAACTGGGGATTGATCGCTAAAACCGCTAAAAATAATCTCTGCAATAATTGTTGTTTAGGAAACAAAATAGACGCTATTTTCCACAAAGAAAAAAGGCTAATCATGCCAAGCGTCAACATCATTATTCGTTCCCAATAAAAAACATCTATTGTTCCCCCAATCCTCAACAAATGACGGGGCAAATTAATTAACAATAGCGAAGCCGGCAAAAAACAATCCCCCCGAGAATGACACAGCGGTGCAAAAATCCCCTTCTGATTAATTAATAAAAACTCATATTCACTAATGCCAAACCATCTGTTAAACAAAAACAGCCCTCGTCCCAAAAAAGCTATGACTAACAACCCAACTTCATATCTCCCAAAACTATTATCATTAACTAATTTCTTTAAGAAGGTCAAAACTTTGTTGATCATCTTCAATTCTTTTTTTATTTTCTTCAAAGCCACCCCCTGTTTTACTTTTTTATTAACCCCATTAATTGTTTACAAAAATTTCTTTTAGAAAATTTTAAACTTTCTTTTTGGGCTTTTAAAGCGCAATTATTCAACCTTTCTTTATTGTTTATAAAATTAAGCGTTTTGTTTTCTAATTCCTCTATAGTTTTCCACCTCTCCCCCGCCCCGCGTCGCACAATCTCCTTAAGTCCGCCCTTGTCGATAACCAGTGGCACGCAACCAGCCGCCATTGCTTCAACCACGGTAATGCCAAAATGCTCTACTCGCCAGGGCTCCCTATTCTCATCTACTCCATAACCCGCCGCATGCCAAAAAAACTTTGCTTTTGAGTAAATTCTTTTTAGTTGTTCAAATTTTGTGTTCACTTCAAATGAAATCGGGTAACCTACGGCTAAATTTTTAAGTTTCGTTAAAAATTTGTTCTCTTCTTCTTCGATAAGCGACCCCCCCGCCAAAACCAATTTCCAACCCGCCAATCCTCGGTCAACCATATTTTTAAAAACCCTAATTAAAATATCCTGCTTTTTCGCCTGCATTGTTTCTTCGAACCGACCTACCGCTAAAATTATATTTTCTTTTTGAGTTGATTTAAATTTTTTCACATCTACCGGTGGATACAAAACTTCAGAATTGATTCCAAATTCTTGATCAACAAATTTTTTAGTAAATTGGGAGTTGCAAATTGTTTTGCCAATAAATTTAAATTTAAAATTATTAAGTAAACTTTTCCCTCGAACGCCAATAAAAGGCACTTGAACATGGAGAAAATTCTTTTTTCCAAACAAAAAGGGCACACTCCCGTCCGACATCCAAAAAATCAAATCATAACTTCTGAAAAATCTAAATTTGGAAATTAAATTCTGCGATAAAATATCAAAATTAATTATTTTTAATTTATTTATTTTTAAATCAAATCTATTAACTAGCTTTCTTTTAATATCTCTGCCCCGCCAAGGTAAATCAACCTGCCAATCTCCGGCCAATAGACACTCGGCCACTGTTAAACAGTATCTCTCTCCTCCCCCAAGGGTATCCAAATATGGATCGTAAATTA
>Ga0209121_10005064_pt1 | contig 12068 bp, 8 predicted proteins | sample Cruoilmetagenom3_FD_187292 | JGI IMG/M metagenome (GOLD analysis project Ga0209121, IMG submission 187292) | Oil polluted marine microbial communities from Coal Oil Point, Santa Barbara, California, USA - Sample 3 (SPAdes) (version 2) | ecosystem: Environmental > Aquatic > Marine > Oil seeps ... | reverse complement strand
AAGCCAGAGAATGCAAATTTTGGTATATGTTCAACGGTTTGAGGGATTTTCAAAGCCCAGCAACGCTACCTGAGTGAACTTTTGACGCAGGCATCACTATACAGCCTTCTACACAACTTAATAACATTTTACAACGATTATCCCATGAAGAACCTTGGGAGCCAAAGCACGATTTCCGGGAAAAAAATGCACAGGATCATGATCGACACATTGGCGGCCAGGAAAGGTATGGCGCCAATAAATATTTTTCCGATGCTCATTCTGAAAATGGCGGAACATACGTTGAGACAATTTCCGACCGGCGGTGTACAGGCGCCCACAGCCAGACCGCATACCAGCACAATCCCAAAACTGACCGGCGATATGCCGATATCTACTGCGGCAGGTAAAAAGATGGGGGTGAGTAAGAGGATCGCCGGACTGACATCAATGAAGGTCCCCATCAGTAGCACAATCGATGCGAAGATAAGCATAAACATTGTCGGGCCAAGGTCAAGGTTTACCAGAAAAGCAGTGAGTGCTTCGGGTATACGTTCCAGGGCCAATACATAAATGTACAACTGCGACAGGGCGATGATAATCATGATCTTCGAACTGATAACAACGGTGTTTTTTACACATTTCCAGAAACCCGGCATGGTCAATTTTCGCGTGAAAGCAAAGCCTATAATCGCAGCATAGAGCACGGCAATGGCCGATGACTCCGTAGGCGTGGCCACACCGAATACGACAATACCTACGATCAGGGGCGGCATCAGCAGGACGTAGGAGGAAAGCAGAGTTTCTTTAGCAATTGCACCGAAAGGTTGTCGAACTTCCTCCTTCGGATGTCCCAGCCGATGAGACAGAAAAGATACCATACCCAGTTGGACCAGACCTATCATGAGGCCGGGAAAAAGTCCTCCCAGAAAAAGCCGGCCCACCGATTCCTGTGCGACAATCGCATAAAGCACCACGGGGATCGACGGCGGAATGATCATGCCCATGGTGGAGGAGGCCACTGTGATACCTGCCGAGAATTGACGGGAGTACCCGCGATTTTCCATCTCCGGAATCAGGATCGAACCGATAGAGGCGGTATCGGAAGTTGATGAGCCTGAAATGCCGCCAAAGATCATGGACGCGCCCACATTGACGAGCCCAAGGCCCCCGCGAAACCGTCCGATAAACATCATGCAGAAATTGATCAGGCGTTTTGTAATGCCGGCTTCGTTCATTAGAAAACCCATGAGAATAAACAGGGGCAATGCGATGAGGGTATATGAGTTAAATCCAGCGAACATTCGTTGAGGAAGAATCTGCATAATTTCGGGATGATACGTTGCGAAATAGAAGAGCGACGAAATGCCGACGGCATAGGCGATGGGAACGCCCAGAACCAGCAGAATCACAAGACTGATTAATAATATCCACATTGCGCAGTTCCCCTCAATCTTCCTGCGTCCAGAGGACACCCAGTTCTTCTTGCCCTGTGATACCAAGATAGAGTTTGATGAAACAGAAAAGTGCCGAAGCTCCTGCACCGATTGGGATAGCCATTTGGGCGGTCCAGCGAGGCACTTGCAGAATGGGAATCATCCGGCTGCCGGTATAGGCCATCCATTTAAAGGAGTAACACAAAATGATGATATTCAACACGAATAGTAAAATGAGTCCGGTTGCATCGACCGCCTTGCGAGGCCTGGATGGGAGCTGCTCTGTAAACCAGGAAATGGCCATGTGCTCGCGTCTGGCAATGGCCACTGCAATACCCAGGGCCGAGGTGTAGCCAAAAAGAATTGTCGCAAATTCGTTGGCGCCGCCGATGGATTCATTGAATCCGTACCGTAGCAACACCTGGATCAGGATCAGGATTAACATAATCAGCAGACAAATGGAAAAGATGAACTCAATGACACGGATCATTACCTGCTCAAAATGTTTCATCAACTTTTCCTTCCTTTTTTTGCCATAGACTACTTCCACGTGTTGCACATAAAATCTAGAGAAAGAGCACAAAGCTCGTTAACTTGTTAGACAAGAATAGCCAAAAGATGCAAGTTGTCAACCAACTTGGCGGGATTTGTGCGAATCAGCAAGAAACACCTGACTTGACATGTCAACTTCTATCCTATACAAACGCTGATACGAACCATAAAGTGAATACAGCAGTTGTTGTTCTACATTATCTGCGAGGTAAGATCATGAAGTGGGTTTTCGTATTTGTCTCGGCTTTTATTTTTCCCCTTCTTTTGATAAATCCAGGCTGTTCCAAGCAAGATATTGTATTTCGATATGCCCATGCACAAAACGAGAGTGATCCTCGCAGTCTGTCGATGAAGTTTTTCAAGCAGGAATTGGAAAAACGGTCCAATGGTCGTATCAGGGTAGAGAACTACTTTGGAGGCGTTCTCGGCACCGAACGTGAATTGGCGGATGCAGTGGCCATTGGTGCTTTACAGGGCACCCGCGGGGGAATGTTCGAGGATGCTTCTATTAAGTTTAATATTGTAATGCTGCCATTCTTATTAGATAACTGGGAACAAGCCATGCGCCTGGTGCGAAGCCCCTGGATGATGGAAGTTGCAAAAGAGGGGAGAAAAAATAATTTTCACATTCCGGCCGTTGGTATTTCCCAGGGATTTCGCGCTCATGGATGCAACAAAAGGCCCATCAAGACTTTGGAAGATTTTGCCGGGCTTAAAATACGGGTGCCTGACGCCCAGGAAGTCCTGTATCGACTTGAAGATGCCCTTGGTAGCAATCCTCAGGGCATTGCCCAGGCGGAAACCTATTCCGCTCTTAGAACTGGAGTAGTGGAGGGTTCGACTGCCCCCCCTTCAGATTTCTGGGACCGCCGGCAATATGAAGTATTAGACTGGATCACAATTGATGCGCATGCCACAGGTCCTGACCCCCTTATGGTCAATCTGGCATGGTACGAAAATCTGCCGGATGACCTTAAAAAGATATTTGATGAAGTAGCCGGTCAAGCCATGCGATATAGTGATGATCTGTACTCAAAATCAGAAGAGAAGATTATCGCGAGGCTAGGCAAAGAAGTAGAAATCATTCGCCTTGGCCCCGAAGTCATAGTCAGGATGCGGGAAAAGACGGAACCCGTCTATGATTTTTTTGTGAATCGCGGCGATTTTACCTGGGACGACATCAACGCCGCCATTAGTGCGGCAAAGAAGAGTGATTCATAGGCAGAAACCGGCGTCACGCACTATTCCCTGAAACAATATGCCTGTCCTACTCAAAAATGTAAACCTGTTTTACTTCAACGACTGATGTAATATTACTGAATCACGATTAAGAATTAATTCCATGTGGAATACTCGGGACAAAGCAATCGTGAATATCCGATGCGGGAGGACCGGCTGAACTGACAGGATGGAGGTATCAACATTGGTTTCCAGGCGTCTATTCTGCACCGACCCGGCTATTGGTCCGGCTTGATCGACGACGTCCGCATCTACGACAGGGCGCTGAGCGCAGAAGAAATAACAGCACTGGCACAGTAAGCTATTTCGGAAAAAGAAAAAACGTTTTTTAGTTACTCAACATGCTGACAGCTTGAGAAAGTTGCCAGCTCTTTTTTTTTGGCAGAGTGCATTGAATACTTTGTCGATATAAAATATTTAGTCATTGGCCATGTAAATGACATTTTTTAGGACTCAAAATAGGAAAAAGCAGTGTCTGTGGTGTCAAAATGGTGACAAGCTGTCAGCATGTCAATTGTGGCGTTTTTCTATTCCTAAAAAGGCTTAATGTCACTCGTCCACTGCTTTTGCTTGTGGCAGTTTTGCTCGCTACTCTTTGGCCTTCATGAACGAGTTCACTTGTTGATCGAAGAGCGGTTTACTTGGTCGGTACGAGTTGTTCCGTGCGGAGGGGGTGGGGCAACGCCCCACTTCCTACCGGGATCCACCAAGAATACAACCCAGAACAAAACGTTGCGGAATTACTGCGCCGAGTGTGCTTCGTTTGACTGACAATGGCAATACTGATATAATAACGATTGCGCAAACTCAGCTATCCAGCGACGCTTAGTGAAAGGAGATAGCTTATGCGTAACCAAACGGCTTTTACGCTCATCGAACTTTTGGTGGTCATCGCTATCATTGCGATATTGATGGCCGTGCTGATGCCGGCCCTGCACAGTGCTCGCGAACAGGGCATGCGGGCGGTTTGTCTGAGCAACGTCAAGCAGTTAGCCCTCGCCTGGCAGGTGTACGCCGACGAGAACGAAGACCGGATTGTCAGCTCGATTACCACGCCGGCACTTCTGCCCCGACTCGGCCTGATCGGCGAGGCGTGCTGGGTCCTCGATGACTTCTATACCGATGACTATCAGGAGAGAATCGATGCCATCGAGAATGGCGCCCTGTTTCCCTACACCCGGGACCTCGATCTTTATAAGTGTCCCTCAGGTGTCCGCGGCGAGACCCGGACCTACGTCATCAACAACGCCATGAACGGCAACACCGACCGTTGCGGCTGGAGCCCGCCGGAGGATATCAGTTGGAACATCAAGAAAACCACACAGATTAGCCAGCCTGCAACCCGGTTCGTCTTCGTCGACCAGGGGCGCATCGGCCCCGAAGGGTGGGTGACCTGCTATGGTCAGCCCAGTTGGTGGGACTGGGTCCCCGTCCGCCACGGCAAAGGTACCACTTTCTCCTTTGCTGACGGTCATTGTGAATACTGGAAATGGAAGGACCCGCGCACGCTCACCCATAGCTGGCGTAGTCTGTCCGGCGACCCTTATCAACCGGGCAATCCGGACCTCCACATGGTTCAGAAAGCAATGTGGGGTGAACTGGGCTACAATCCCGACTAAGGAGGTTACTTATGCGAGGTCGAAATGCTTTTACGCTAATCGAGCTATTGGTGGTTATTGCCGTTATTGCAGTGCTGATGGCTATCCTGATGCCGGCGTTAAACAGGGCCAGGGAGCAGGGTAAACGGACCGTGTGCATGAGCAACCTCAAGCAGCTTATGCTCGCCTGGGTGCTGTATTCAGATGACCACGACCAGAGGATTGTCAACTCCTGTACGGTCAGTGGAACTGGTGGGCACCCTTCGTCGGAGCCCTGCTGGCTCTACTTCTATAACGAGCCATTAGAGCAGACCCGCATCGATGGAGTAAAGAGGGGATCCTTATTTCCCTACGTCAACGATTTGAAGCTGTATAAGTGCCCCACAGGTATTCGCGGTGAGGTAAACACCTATGGCATTGTGGACGCGATGAACGGGGAGATGACGTACCAGGATGTCCCGAAGAGCGTGTACACCTTCAGGAAGACCCAAATCGATCGCCCTGGCGAGAGGTTTGTGTTCGTAGATGAGGGTAGAACCACCACCCAGAGCTGGACCGTGCCTTATGCCCAGGAGCGGTGGTGGGATCCGCCCCCGGTCCGACACGGCAACGGAAGCAATTGGGGGTTTGCGGACAGCCACGTGGAATACTGGAAATGGCGTGACTCACGAACCACTCAACTCGGCAGGCGGGAAGGCAACTTCAATGACCTGGTCACTGCCACGGGCAATGAGGACCTCTACCGTGTACAGAAGGCGGCGTGGGGCAAATTAGGGTATGAACCAAGCCCTTCTGATCCATAGCCGGAATTGATGTTACTCGAATTACTACAATAACATGAATGCCTATTTCTGCAAGAATCTCTTCTGCCGTAATACGTTTGTCTTCCATGATTTAGCTCACAATAAAATAAGCAAAAGAACTAAAACTACCACCAATATAAGCCATTATAATGCAAGCAGTTACATAGCGCCAGAATAGAATCTAACACACGAGAGGTATTTGGGTTGAACTTTCCTCTCACAGTTGGTACTATTGGGTTGTATTTGACATTTGGCTAACATGGGTCAATGTCACTTCCACGGAGGACCACTGAGGACACGAGACTGCTAAATCGAGCCCTGTGGATATGTTGTGAACGGATTGGAAGATGAGGATTTATGTCAACTATTTATTTGGAGGTACTTGACCATGAGAAGAAAACAGATGTTGTTGATGTTGGCTGGATTATTGTTTACATCCCAAATATGGGCAGCGGAATTCAATACTGATGGTGACACAGAGGGTTGGAAAGGTGTGCGCGCAGACGTAGAAGTCAAAGATGGCGTATTGACCGCCAGCGTTGTCGGCGATGCCAGTGGAAATGACCCCTGGATCGAAGCTCCGTATGGACCGTATGATGCCAACGAAGTAGGTGGCTGCTATATGAAAGTCAAATGGTCCGTACCTAATGCCTCACGATTTGGGTCGACGAGGTTTTACTGGTTCCCGGCATCAGGAGGACATAACAGTGTTGCGTATGAGGCGCCTGATGATCCTAACCAGTTTAGTCTCGTATATATTGATCTTCTAAATCGTGATGCACTGGAGAATGATAATTATTGGGAAGGTGTGATTAATAATTTCCGGATCGACCTGGCGGATGGTCCGGCTGTCGGTGAAGATTACACCGTTGATTTTGACTGGATTCGCATGGAGAGTCAATACATCGACAATGAAAGTTTTGAATATGCAGGTGTTGGTGATAACACATTTTGGGGTTGGGAAGTACCCTCAGATCAAGAGAATTTTGCCTTCGAGAACACAAATGTGAAATCTCGTAACTTCGCCTTGAAAGTCACCGGCAAAGGCGCCTACCAACAGATCGCGCAGAACATAAAAGGTGGCATGGAGCTGGAAACGGGATCGAGAATTAACTTGACAGGCGCATTACTGATCCCTGCAGCCAGTTGGGATGAGGGATCATCCATTTGGTTCCGCATACGTGAATTGACCAATGATGGCCAGGAGAATCTCAGCCCCCCTATTGCGGTTACTACCTTTGATGATTGGTTCGAGTTCGACGCTGAATTGACCCTGATTCATGAACCAGCCGACAGGACGGCCGTGGATGTACAGCTCTTTTCCTTAACGCCAGAGGGCACTGTCTTCTACGCCGACGACATATTTGTGGAAGTGCTTGAACCTTCTGCGCCCGATGAAGACAAGCATTGGAAATGGCACAAGAGCAGTTGGGAATTCAATACTGACGGCGATTTTGAGGGTTGGGGATTAAATCAATCCGCTGATCCTCCTGCTATCGCGAGTGGTGAGGTCAGTAATGGTGTTCTGACGTTGACCATGGAAGCAGACCGGGAGGATCCCTGGATGCTCAGCCCTGCAGGGCCTTTCTATACGGGCAAGTCTACTGGTTTGGTCTCGCGCATGCGCGTATCAAGCGGTACAGCGGCTGGGAACTACGAGCACTTCTGGTTCTTTGATGAGGGTGGTTTCAGCAATGTGTTCTTCGATGTGCCGGTAGTCGGGGAGTGGTTTGTCCTGTATACGGATCTGTCCGAAGACGCGGCGTGGAATGGCTGGATTAACAACATTCGCTACGACGTGGGCGACTTCTATCAAGAGCAGGCAACCGTTGAATTCGATTGGATCCGCTTTGTGGATGAATACATCAACAACAATGCTTTCGAGGGATCACTTGAGCCCTGGTTCCATGAGGGTGCCGGAGATTTGAGCACCTTCTCATTGAGTTCTGAGCAGGTCTTCTCCGGCGAAACAACCTTGAAGATCAAGGGTGTCGGTGGCTTCCACGCACTTACCCAACGCGTGGAAGGCTGGGACCAGATTCCGGTTGGTGCCACAGTCAGTGTCAAGGGATATTATTATGTCCCGTCCGAGACCTGGGATCCCAATGGAATCATCTGGTTTCGCGTTAATGAGTATGACGGCAGCAGTCCGCCGGTAGAGAACTACTCTCCATGGCTCACAGAGCCGGTTTTGGATGCCTGGACTGCCTTCGAGTACAGCATTACAACGATTTATCAACCTGAAGATAGAGTGCATATGTCGTGTCAGTTATTCTCTAATTGTGTACCTGGGACTATCGTTTATGCTGATGATGTGTTTGTATCGGTTGAAGCTCAAGAGCCTCAGCCTGGTTGGCCGGTAAACTGTGTCAAGCTTGCCGAGGGACAGGAGATTACCACCGATGGCGTGGTCACGCCCGCCGAGTATGCAGGGGCTCAAGCCTTGATTATCAATAATGATACTCTCAAAGCTAATGATCCTTACCTGCCGTATGTCCATAATGCCCAGGCCGCAAATAATGACAGTCCGAGCCTGGAAGATTTTAGCGTTACGTACTACTTCATGTGGGATGATGAATTCCTTTACGTAGGTGCCGTAGCACAGGATGACATCAATACTCAATATGGTGATACGCCAAATCTTATGGACTGCATGCAGTTTGTACTTGCTGAGACACCTCAGGAGCAGAGCCTTGACATGATCTATATTCCTACGATCGCGCCGGCTGATGCAGACGGCAATCTCTTAGCCAAAACCGACTTTGGCGGTTTTATCCAGTATCCTGTTGCTGAAGAGTCGGAAAAAGCCGGAAGTGTAAATCCTGACACACAGGACTGGACCGTCGAGGTTAAGATTCCATGGGTACTAATGATTGGTGACTTCTCCGGGGACATAGCCCAGGGGGATGTGGACGGTGACGGCGAGAATGTATTCCCGCCAAGCGTCGGCGATGTTGTTGGCTTTGCCGCCTTTGGTATTGACGTTGACAGTAGCGCCGGTTATTCTTTCTTTGCTTGCACCCATGAATTCATGCCATGGGAAGGTGTTGGTTTGGGTGAGCTGCGTTTTGTCGGATCAGTAGAGTAATTAGCTTATAAGTTCTTGAAAATGCAAGGATTCGGCGGGGCTAATTGAACTGTCCCGTCGAGTCCATATGCGATTGTCAAGCGATCATCGGGCTGATAAGACACTCCGAAACGCTTGAGCTTGTAATCTGTACGGAAGAGTGAACGAGAGACTTTTCTGAGACTATTGTGTCCGTTTAGTGATCTGAATCCCAGCAGGTCCAGCCCCATCGATGATCAAAAGTTCGGCCCCGGCTGTGAAAGCACGATAGACCGGCGAACGGTTCGGTTCAATATCTAATCCTTGTCCGAGCGGCCATACGAGCACGTCAGGCGTCGGCCCTTTCCATCCTGACACCAATATGGAGTAAGGTCCGGAGCCTGGAGCAGCTCCCCATCCATCTACAGTAAAGGCTACACCATCATTGTCTTCAACGACATCGCGTATCGCGCACGGGGCGTGGATGAAACAATCGTAGATCGGCAATCGCCTTAAGTCGTAGATTTTGCCCGCATCGAAAAGCTCCGGTACGTGAGCTTGCATTGTTCCCGGATTTATCGCAGGCCCATCGCGATTCTGTGATTTTAGCAAAACGAAATCCGGCAGCAGGCCGAGGCGTTCAGGATCATCCAGGGGCCATGCCATTTGCAAGCCGGAAGCTGTGATACCTTTAGCGATTTGCAGCCACGGGCCTTCCGGTTCATATTGGTGCAACAGGTGCAGCGCTGATGCATAGACCAGCCCACACCATTGCACGGGACGGCCGAACCAGGAACCTTCCCAGTTGGTAGCCCCGAAAACAGGAATGGTCGCGTAGGGGCCAATCCTTCCTTCTGCGGGATTGATCAGGTAAACAAATGGAACGCCGGTCCACGCCCAGTAACATGCCTGCTCCAAATAGTCCTCGCGGCCGGAGAGGACATGGCCCAGGACATAGGCCTTGACTAAATAGCCCGAAGCGAGAATGTCGGGCGTGTGCAAAGGGATCTCCCATGTCTGCGCACCCCGAGGAACCGTATTCGCATATAGAACGGTTTGCTTATCCAGCAGTTCAAGGGCCGCCTGGATCAGTTCGGAATTGGCCGAAAGCGTCACCCCCTCCAGAATACGTACCAAGTTGCCGGCTCCGTAACCGTTGGCATGATTGGTGAAGTGTGTCTTGCCGTAGTCGATTTCTCCAGGCCGGTACGCTTTGACACCGTTAACGTCAAATTGTTCCAAAGCATTGACTGCCGAGTCATATTGCCGCTGCACATACGCCTCAAGGTCACCAAACAGCAACGGTGCCGCGAGCGGGCACACATGAGATACACCTCCGACCATATGTTGGCTCTCTGGAATACTGCTCAACGCCAGGTCGCGAGCCATATAAAGCTCGGCGATTAGTTCGCTGTCAGCTTCGCTCAGACTCGCAGCAAGCCAATCGATGAACATAGCTGCATCAGGTGCAGGTCCGGCATTGAATCGACCGGCCCAGACCGCATGTCGAAATAATCCGCCTTGCCTAATCTTGGAATAAACCCAGCCATGAGCGAGCAATCTGGCTGCCGACGACAAGCCCCCTTCAAATTCCGGCACAGGGGGTAAGCTCTGAAGGTCAACGTAAGTGCGCACCGCGGGTACCACGGTTTTGCCTTCACCGCCGATGATCCACATACATGCGGTGATCGGATCATTTACTGTGAATCTAACCGGCGTGAGAGCCACCAGGCTATTTTCAATCCGGCTTTTTCCCACTGCCGGGCCTGTCAGAGCCATGACGTGGGCCCCCGAGTCAAAGGTTCTATCCGGCGAGCCAAATAGGGGATTGATCCACTCAGATGGGCTCCATATAAGACCGACGTACCGTCCATCAGTCGAAATCGTCATCAGTGGAAAAGTCACCTTGACCGGATCAGGAGCGTGACGAAGATGCCCCGGCGCGGCAATGTCGGCCTCACTGCTGCTGGCCTCGTCAGATAAATACTCCAAGCCCGCGAAAAGCGCCTGTTCCTTGCTCTGGCCGAATGTGCCCAGTCCTGGAAAGATCGTCAGCCAGGGCACGCATATCACCTGGCGATCCGCATCGACCTGTATCCGTGCATCCACCGCGATGACACCGTCTATTGGGCCGGGCCGAATCTCACGGGTAATTTTCCATGTCGCGCCGTCATCGTCACTCAAGTGTGCCGTGAGAGTCACTCCATCCGAGGCTTGCTCCATGGTAACGATGCCTTCACTCAGATCTAACCATTCGATGACATCATCAAAGAGCACTCCGAGTAGTTCGTTGCCATAGCCGACCGCTATCTCATGGTCGCCTACATCGATCACAAAATCGCCGATCCGACTTTCACTGTACTCAAGTTTTAGCAGGCCAGATTCGACCGTGCCGGCCCTTCTCCTGCCAGGTTCGGGCGGTACGGGTTTCTGATATGGTGGATCCTTCCATTTGACGAAGGCCTCGACTCTGATAAAGGCCACGCCTATTTGACCCGGGCTCGTGGCAGGATCTAGGCGAAAGCGCGTATTCCTGCCCAGAGGTTCCTGAATAGTCAACTCATAGTCGTGCCAGTCACCATCATTAGTTACTGCGAAGCGCACAGAATGGCCCGCCTGGAAATATGTGCCGTAGAAAAGTTCCCCACTGCTGTTGGCGTTGGATTTCATGCGGATCGTAACCTTAGTGAGTTGATCGGTTCGTAGATTGATCGCAGGGCCCTCGATCCACGGATCGATACCCGTAGAGGTGAATCTCAATCCTTGCTGAGAACTGGTAAGGTCGGTCACATAATGATTTCCCTTCCAGCCAAGCATCCCGTAGGAGAAGTCCCACTCTGTAGCAATCTGACCGTGGATCTTGAGTGGTAACAGAACGGTCAATACGAACGAGGTTAACAAGAAGCATAAGAAATCACGACCGGTTCTCGTGATAAATACTGTGAAACAGTGATTTTTGCTTGAATAGTTAGACATTCGTATTTTGAGAAGATCTCCTAAACTATTACGACAGCCTGCTCGGATTGATAAATTTAACGGAAACAGATACCATTATCTATAGACCTCTCTCTGAGAGAAAAATAGTGTACCAAGGTCTGTAGTCTGAAGGCGAAAATTCAAGGAGTCGATCACAATTTGCTATCATTGAGCTTTCTCCTCCACGGACTTTGTGCATTCAACATACGCTCAACGAACCATCAAAATAGAACATAACATACATAATACCAAGAACAAAAAGGCCAAGCAAGAGATTTTCCGTACCAATAGCCACATGAGAATGTTGTCAGCTCTTTTGTTTTTGAAACAGTGCACCTATAAAAAGCGGCTCTTCGGAATAATTTGTGGGTAAGTTCGCAGGCCGCCTTGGACTGGGCAAAACAGCTCGGGGCCCCAGAGGGCAAAATTACCCCCCTGG
>Ga0209121_10005063_pt1 | contig 12069 bp, 8 predicted proteins | sample Cruoilmetagenom3_FD_187292 | JGI IMG/M metagenome (GOLD analysis project Ga0209121, IMG submission 187292) | Oil polluted marine microbial communities from Coal Oil Point, Santa Barbara, California, USA - Sample 3 (SPAdes) (version 2) | ecosystem: Environmental > Aquatic > Marine > Oil seeps ... | reverse complement strand
ACCTCTTTCGTGACCTCGACGGTTTTTTCGACCTCAACGATCCTCTCAACCACGACGGTCTCGACGATCGTCATAGGGGTGCTTGGCACGCACGCGTCGAGCACAGAGCTCAACGCTATCAGAGCTGTGAGCAAGATTATAGGTCTCTTGACCATGCTGATTTCCTCCTTCTTCAGCTACAGGAGCTTTGTTCGAGGGTCAATTATACGCTAAGTTGCCGGTCAAGCAATGAAGCCGCTTTCTATCACGTGAAGTGCTGGCGGAAGTGGTGCGGCTCCCCCAGATGACAACGCTCCCCAGGGACAAGATGAGCACGGATGAACATCAGCATCTACCACGCATGCAGATGCGCACCTACCGATGGGACGATCGAGTGGCCAAGAGAGCGCTGCTGGATGAGATGGAGGTCTATACAGGGATGCACGGCAAGTCGATCATCCGCCGCTTTGATGGACCTCTGGAACACCAGCCACACCGTCAAGAGCGAGGCGCGGAATATGGCCCTGAACCTGGCGCAATCCGCGCAGTAATCTGGGAAGCCACGAACTATGTGTCTAGAACATCATCTGACTACCCACAGAACCGTTACCTCCCCGTTGACACTGTCATCTGACCTGGCAAGTCGAGCCATCAGCTCCGTCTCAACTTCGTGCTGAAGACACGTTCCAGGGAGATGCCAAGCATAACAAAAGCAAAGCCCACCAACATGAGGCAGCCAAGGGGTTCCAGGATCAGGTGGTAGTTCTCTGAGTAGAAGCCACGCTCCAGACCATCCACGATCAGTTTACCCCAGGTCGGCAATACTGGATCGCTGATGCCAAGGAAAGCCAATGATGCTTCGAGGAAGACGTAGCTTGGTACCAGGATGACCACTTTGGGGATAAGCACTGAGATGATACGGGGGATTAGATAGTGGACAATGATCCGCCAGTTGCTGGCGCCGTAGGACTTGGCGGCTTCGATGTATGGTGAGTCGCGAATCTGCAGGAGGAGTGCCCGATAGTCCTTGATCGAACTACCGAAGATACTGAGCAGCACCGTCACACCGAGAATCATCCAGATGCTCTTGGAGTACAGGACGTAGACCATAATGCTGACGGGCAGGAATGGCAAGATTATGTTGACCTCGGTGATCCGCTGCACGAGGATGTCTGCCCATCCACCGAACCATGTGCCCACTGCTGCGATGAGCACTGAGGTGACAGTCGTGCCGACGGCTGCCAGGAGGCCAAACGCCATCGCCACACTCGTGCCCCAGAGCAGAGGGACGCGTAGGTCTCGACGACTATGGTCCGTGCCGGCCAGACCAAAGACTTGACCGTAGAGGATCACTTTTGCATCCATGTCCGCGTCCTCTTCAAAGACGTAGGCATGTAGCTGCAGCTGGTAGCGTCCCTGCTCGACGACCGGGAGGTAGGCGTCAGGGTCGTTGAAGAGCGCCGCCAGCAGGTCATCCGTCCCCAGTGTCCTGGGCAGCTTGTCGTCCTGTGAGACGCGGTATGTCGTGCTGGGCCCAACGCCGCGGGTCATCAGCTGAATCTCAGTCCCATCCGGCCTTAGCCAGTCGAGGGTTACCAAGGGCCGCTTCCTCTCGAAGGTTGTGTCGATGAAGACGGCCACATCCTGTGGTGGAGCATCGTACGTGAATTCAAAGGGGAAGGTCAGGACGATCTCGGTCATGTCCTCGGTGACGACCTCAACCGTTCTCACTACACCGTCACTGACATCTGCCATCGACAGGCTGTCAATGACGATGGTCTCCGGATACGTGCGATCACTGAAACGGTTCACCCACGCCGGCCACGCATTCCGAGGGTTCTCGATCAGGGATGCTTCTCCTTCACGCCACAGGGTGAGCATCTCATCGTAGGGGATGGTGATGAGGGTGTGGATTGAGGTGATGACGAGGAGCACAATGATCAGCAGTCCAATCATGGCCGCCGGGTACTTCACCAGCCGGCTCACCGCAAGCGCCAGGCCCTTGAGAGATCGGCGGAGACGTCGCTGCCACAATGAACGTGTCCCACCAGGTCGATCGGACGCTCCCTCTGTCAGATCTGACGCCTTGAGCTCATTGCCCAAGGCCTTCCGTTGGGTTGTGGTGTCTGGGGGGAGGCTTTGCTGCCTACTTGAGTCTGCTGACCTGTCAGCAGACTCAAGCACAGCACGCCGGCGGGGACGGGGAGGTCGCTTGCTCCGGCTTGCCCTCACGGTCGCTGCTGGTCCGGAGATCCTGATCCTCGGGTCGACGATAGCATAGACGACGTCCAGCACAAAGACTGTGACGGCAAGCAAGTACGCGAAGGTGACCACGAGGGCAACGATGAAGGGCGTGCGTCCGGGCACATTGTACCCTACGACCTTGAAGAACACGGAGCCGATTCCTGTGATGTTGAAGACCTGCTCCAGGATGATCGCGTCCTGCCAGAGATTCACGAAGATCAGGGAGAAGCTGGTAAGGAGCGCAGGCAACATGGGCCTGAGGATGTAGCGACGTTGCAGCATGCCAGAAGGCAAGCCTTTTGCCCTCGCCAGTTCGACGTAGTCCTCAGCCGCATGGAGCTGGAAGAAGATCCGCCAGGTGTAGATACCCTGGAAGAGGCCGCTGAGGAATATGGCAAGGAGAGGCAGTACGAGATGCCGCATAATCATCGGGACGTAGGCCAGCTTGAACGTGTCCGGCCACGCGTCGAAGGCGCTGCCGGCAAAGACGTTTCCAAGGGTGTTGAGCGCGATGAGGTTCAGGAGGATCCCGTAGACCCAGGCCGGCACAGCGGATAGGGGAGACAGGGCTATGATGAGCTTATCCAGCCAGCCCCTATGCTTGTTGGTTAGCGGCAGCGCAACCAAGACGGTTGTGAGGAAGAGGAGGAGATTCGCAGTTCCGAAGATCAACAGGCTCCGAGGCAAGCTACCTAATATGATCTCACGGATCTCTCTTGATCGGCTACCCCATCTACCCGTGAAACCCATGTTGGTCTCGCCCCAGTCGAGCGTCAGACCGCGTTGAAGCCAGCGTAGACAGCGTACAACGAACGGTGTGTTGAGGCCCGCAGCCTCGTAGGCTACCTGCCGTCGTTCCTCAAAGATGGTGGCCCTCTCCTCCGTCGTGACGTTCCGTATACCCCGCATGCTCAGGCCGATCGCGAAGTCGATGTCGGCTCAAACGAACGCGTCGATCTGACCACCGAAGTTGGCGATGAGGATGGTCAGATCGACGGCAAGTACGACGGTCGCAAGCAAGGTCGTGGCGCGAATGACGATGTACCTAATAAAGCGGGACGCGTCGCTGCGTGACCTCGTTGGGGCTACGGAATGGGCTGAACTCATGACATGGGGGTGCTTAACTCGGGACGAGCGCGCCGAGACTGACGGCTGAGCGGGCCAATCCGAATGCGCATGAGATCCGGCGCTACTGACTTAGATGGCCGATGAAGGCGCCAGTGCTCAGCAGAATGATGACTAGGGTGAGGAGGCCGAAAACCCACCATCCCAGAAGGCTCGTGATGATCCCCAAGATGAGGACAAAGGCCAAGAAGACTATGATCCGGGCGATCTGCTCCTTGAGCCCTAGCCGGTGGGGTTGGCTGGCTATCCACGCTGCACCGCCCCCGATCGTGCAGATCAGGCTGATCACAGTGCCGAGGGCATACACTTGATTCCCGGTTAGCGCAGGAAGGTCAAGAACAACGATGCCGCATGTGCCCTGCCGAGCGGGCAACGGATACCCCCCCGAGATGACTACCCGGAAGAAGATGATCCGATCGAAGGCGGCGTCGGCGGCGCTGACCTGCCATTCCAGCCGCTCCGTCCCTCGCGACTCCAGGGGAACCTTTGCTGTTTCTTCCCGCATTAGCGTGAGGTAGCCCTCGCTGATGCGGGAACGGGCGAAGAAGCTCGTCGCATGGTCCAGTGTGTTCTTGATCCGAACACTGATGGTCCCTGTCTCCTGATCCTTGGTCAGCATGACAGGACAGCGCAACTGCCTTAGGTGCGCTTCCTCCTGTATGCCTGGGTTGAAGAGGGTGGCCTCGAGGTCGCCCCACACGGCCAGGCCGACGAGAACGCTGCCCAATAGCACGCCGATGGCAAAGACGATCAAACTCAACATCCGACCTACCGGCTTCTTCTCCAATTTCCTTACCCCTTCCGGCCAGCCGTTACCTGTTCGGCATGACACCGTAACGCCCGAAGTGCGTCTCAGCGCTTGGGAGGCGGTTCATCGGACCACGATGAAGGCTGGAAGCGCTCGCCCAAGGGCTTTGCTTTTCTGTATCTGACGATCATCAGCGTACCGATGAAACCCAGGAATGACCCGCTTACCGAAGTGGCGTGGGCAAGTAGACTCATCAGGAAGGTTGACCGGATGATGTCGAGCACCATCAACAGGGGGATGACAACCCCCAACACAGCCAGGATTAGCCCGATGAGGATCAGCTTTCGAGGATTGTCCAACTTCATCTGTGTGTCCCCACGGCCCCACGCCGGAGGCACAGGCGTTCGCGGTAAGCCGTCCTGCAGTTGGTCGGCGGCCTGGACACGCGCCATACCTGCCCCGATGGTGTATTGCGAATCATTCTGTCGGTCCTTGAACGTTGTATCTCGAATCTCACCGGTAAAGCCAACAAGCTGCGTGGTGGCCGGGCTCGGGTACGAAGTCCGGCGGTAGCTGGACATCACACAATCCGTCAATCTTGTGCGGACAGCGGGGATGGAATCGACACGCTTGGGGCGGGTTGACGAGACTGGGCGGCTCACCGGGCGGCAGGTCTTTGTAGGTCAATGCGTTCCGGTAGTCTGGATCTGGTGTGGCTTCCAGCAGCGCCTGGGTGTAGGGGTGCATTGGATTGCGCAGGAGCGCGTTCACCTCCGCCCGCTCCACGAGTTTGCCCGCATACATCACGTAGATTTCGTCGGAGAAGTAGCGCACGGTGGAGAGGTCGTGTGTGATGTAGATGACGGCGAGGTTGTGCGACTCCTGCAGTTTCTCCAGGAGCCTAAGAATTTCCACTCGCACGGAGGCGTCGAGCATCGAGACGGGCTCGTCGGCGACGATGAGCCGCGGGTTCAGGATCATCGCCCGAGCGATCACGATTCGCTGCTGCTGTCCACCGCTGAGCATGTGCGGGAACTTGGTCAGGAAATCATCAATGGGCGTCATCTTGACCTCGGTCAAGACATCCCTAATGCGCTGTTTGTGCTCTTCCCGATCCTTTATGCCGGTGACGAGCATAGGCTCTACCAAGATCTGTTCCACCCGCATAAAGGGCGGCAGCGCGCCATATGGATCTTGCTGCACATAGCCCACTTCGCCACGATAGGCCTGCATGTCGCGCGCCGTAAGCGCGCTCAGGTCCCTGCCTCGGAACACGACCTTGCCCCTGATGGGCTCATAGAGCCCCAAGATCGTTTTCATCAGGGTGGTCTTGCCGCACCCACTCTCGCCAACGATACCGATCGCTCCTCCTTCAGAAAGATCGAAGTTGACGCCATCGACCGCCTGGACATACCCAGCGTGCAGGAAGCCAAAGCGTTTGAGCTCGAACCAGACGTGTAGGTCCTCGACGGACAACAGCGTCTTGGGTGAGGGCTGTTCCGGGCCAACCGTTGATCCTGTCGCACTCTGGGGCACGCGCTGCGGCGTACCCTGTGACTGTGTACTGATTACTGATGACATCGTTGCCCTCTCTTCTCTACGCGTATAGCCAGCATCTGACTTGTCGCCCATCCTTCTGGAACGTAGGGGGGGCATCCGAACACCGCTGCATGGCCGAAGGGCAACGGGGCGCGAATCGGCATCCCGACGGAGGGGAGATAAGGCTAGGTGGCTGCCCCGTGATGAACGTCGGTTCCTGTTCGACCTTGAGGCGCGGGACGCTGTCCATAAGCAACCTTGAGTACGGGTGAAGCGGCTCGGTGAAGAAGTGGCGCGCGTCGCTCACCTCGACGATTTCTCCGGCATACATCACAGCGACGGTGTCAGCCAGCTCGCTCGAGGTGGCGATGTCGTGTGTGATGAGGATGAAGCTGACGGCTAGTTCCCGTTTGATGTCTTTGAGCACGTTGAAGATGTTCGCCTGGGTCAGAACGTCCAGTGCAGAAGTGGGCTCATCAAGGAAGACCAAAGACGGCAACGTGATCAACGCCATAGCCAGGGCGACGCGTTGTCGCATGCCGCCACTCAATTCGAAGGCATAGCGATTCAGGAAGTCGATCGGAACGCCTACTTGCTCGAACATCCACGCGGCCTGCTCAAGCGCTTCCGCCTTCTCCACCCGCTTGTGGACCAGAAGGGGCTCTGCGACCTGGTCCCCTACCTTCATAACCGGGTTCAGGGCATTCATTGCCGCCTGGGGCACCATGGACATCTCGAACCAGCGGATCTGACGTCGATAGCTCTCATCGTTCAGCTCCATCGTGTTATGACCATTCAGGTAGATCTTCCCTGTGTAGGTCGCCACGTTATTGGGTAGAAGGCGGAGGATGGCCCTGGATAGCGAGGTCTTGCCACATCCGGACTCGCCGAGGATCACCATTGCCTCGTTCGATGGCAGTTTGAGATTCACACCATCGACCGCTTGAACGATCCCTCGCCGGGTACGAAAATAGAGACGCAGATCCTCGACGCGCAGCAGCAGATTGGCCTCTGACATGGTCCTACATACCTCGCAGTCTGGGGTTGAAAATCCGGTCTAGGGCAAAGCCCAACAACGAAAAGGCCAGTGCCATAATTATCAGCAGCACGGAAGGTTCCAAGATCCAGTAGTATTGACCGTAGTACAGGGCACCGTTGCCGTAGGCATCGTTGATCACTTTGCCCCATGTAGGAAGGGTAGGATCCCCCAGCCCCAGAAGGGCAAGCGCTGCCTCCAGGAAGACGAAGCTGGGGACCAATGCGACCAAGCTGGGAAGCAGCGTGGGAAGGATGCGCGGGATCAGGTACTTACGGATCAGGCGCGCGTCGGAGGCGCCGTAGGCCTGCGCCGCCTCGATGTAGGGCGAGTGCTTGACCTGCATGAACATCGCCCGGTTGGTCTTGATCCCGCCACCAAAGATGGACAGCACGACGACAACCCCGAGCATCGCGAAGATGCTCTTGGAGTAGAATGTGCCGACCATGATCAGTATTGGTAAGAAGGGCAGGATCAGCTGCACCTCGGTGACCCGCTGGATGAGCGAGTCAACCCAACCACCGTACCACGTGCCGATGGCGGCGATGATCATCTGGATCAGGCTGGTGCCGACGGCAGCCAGGAGCCCGAAGCCCAGCGCGATCGGCGTGCCCCAGAGCAGCGCCACCGACAGATCCCGGCGGCGGTGATCCGTGCCGGCCAGACCGTGGACCTGACCGTAGACCACCATCTCAGCATCGACATCCGACTCGGGCTCAAAGGTGATCGCCTCCACCCGCAAGGTGTACGTTCCCTGCAAGGGGACCAATGTCTTGGCTCGCGGATCGACCGCAAACAGCCCGTTGTGCGGCAAGCTGCCTCCCAGCCGCCGCTGAAGCTTGTCATCCTGGGACACACGGTAGGTCTCTGACTCGCTCACGGACTTGTCCGCAACTCGGATCTCCCTGCCGTCGGGGGTCAACCAGGTCATCGAGACGTGCGGCGCCTTCTCGTCGTACTTGGCATCAAAGAAGACCGAGATCTCTCGCGGGAAGTCGTCATAGGGGAACTCAAAAATGAATGAGAACGCGATGTTCGTCATCTCCCCCGACACCTCGATGCTCTTCTCGATCGACGGATCCTCACTGTCCACTCTGATCGTTGCCGGTAGGTTTTTGGGGGTGAACCAGTTGGTCCACACTGGCGCTGCATTCTTCGGCGTATGGTACCAGACATCCTCCCCGCCCCGCCAGAGCCGTACGGCCTCACTGTAGGGTATCGTGATCATGGCGTAGATCGACAGGCCTACCAGGAGTACGATGATGACAATCCCGACCGCCGCAGCCGGATATTGGAGTAGCTCGCGGATCGTTTTCATCCTGTTCTCCCCTGCCCGCCGATCCGTACCCGCGGATCGACTAGGGCATAGATGAAGTCCAGAAGAAAGACCGTGGCGGCAAGCAGGTAGGCATAGATCACCTGCGATCCCACAATCACCGGCGTATCGTAGAGCCCAATCGCCTGGTAGAGCGTGCGGCCCAGCCCGGGCCAGTTGAAGACGGTCTCCAGGATTGTGGCGCCTGTCCACAGGGTGATGACCGTCAGGGCAAACTGCGTGATAATCGTGGGCAACGTGGGCCTCAGGATGTATTTTCGCTCGATCTCGCGGTCGGTCAGCCCTTTCGCCTTCGCCATTTCCACATAGTCCTCGGTAGAGTAGATCAGGAAGAAGGTGCGGAAATTGTAAGTCTGCAGGAAGATGGTACTGATCACGATGGCGGTGGTTGGCAAGATCAGGTGTTTGAGCAGGTTGAGCGCGTAGGCGATCTTGGTCTCTGGGGGAGGCGCGTCGACCATGCCGCCGAATGGCAAGATCTGCAATACCGCCGCAAAGATCAAAATCAGGAAGAGACCATAGAACCAAGCAGGCGCTGAGGAGGTCGGTGCCAGCGTGATCACGATGCGGTCCAGGACGCTGCCGTATTTCCTCGAGAGGAACAGGCCGAAAAGAAGGCTGATGAAGAAGAGCAATAGATTGGCCAGGCCCCACATGAGCAGCGTGGGCGGCAGCCGTTCCACAAGGATCAGGCGGACCTGCTTCGACCCGCTGTCGCTTGTGAGATCTGTGGCAAACCCCAGGTCAAGCGTGATGGCCCCCTTGAGGTAGCCGAAACTTCGCAAGATGAAGGGCCTGTCCAGCCCTTGCCGCTGGACCTCTACCGCAACCCGCTCTCTGATGAGCGCCTGCCTCTCGTCAAGGCTCAACGCCAACATTTCGGGGCTCCGGTCCTGGGAGATCTCCAGTGAGATCTGTTGCTGGATATTGCCGAGGCGTATCTCGTCGACGTATCCCCCCATATTGGCGACAAGCACGACCAAGTAGATGCTGACGACCACCGTGATGAAAAGCACCACCAGACGGACGCCTGCATATTTGCCGACGCGTGCGAGCGCGTTGGTGCCGGGCTTTGGCTTCTCGCGAGGCGTTGTCTTCGTCTTCATCTCCACTCCTGTATCACTCATCCTACCTCTCGCTTTCTACCCGTAGATCTAGCTTCATAGGGGCCGCGACGGCACAGTATCCACAGAGCTACACAGAGAACGTACAGAGAGCCCGTTGGTACACGTTTGGCAGGTATCTTTGTACCTTCTGCATGTAGCTCTTTGAGTCCGCAACGCGCAAGCGCGCGCTGCCGCGCTAGACGTAGGGCTGCTATAAGACAAAGGGGGGCGAGTGCGACCCCGCCCCCCTTGCTTTGTCTGAGTGTCTCAGATCACAGCCATCGTAGGCAGTTGATCCACCATCTCGGCGGGACGTTGTGTGTCCCGCCGAGATGGTCAGTTGCGGGCCTGCCTACTGGGTTACGAAGTCGACGGTCTGCCGCACGGGCACGAGCGCGTTCTTGGAAACCACGATCACCGCCAGCCGGTTGGAGCCGGCTACCAGTTCGTCCGTGATATCCTCGCCCAACGTCACCTGCCAGTAGCCGTCCTCGACTGCGGTGGCGTCGCCGGTGAAGGCAAGCGCGCCTGTGGCGTCAAAGACGAGGAACTTGGCCAAGCCGATATCGTCAACAGGATAGGGCACACCCTCTTCGAGGTCGACGAATAGGTCATAGACGGCTTCCTCGCCGATCCCGACCTGCCCCGGACCATCCAAAACGACCGTCGGCACGGGGGCCTTGGAGAATGCAGCCCACCGGTCCGCGCTGTCGGGGTAGTTCTTGTTGTGCTGCAGGATCAGGGTACCCTCGACCGGGAAGACGTCCGCCAGGAAGAAGGGGCCGGTGCCGATCTGGAAGTGGCTGCGCACGCGGTACCATTCCTGCAGGTTCTCGTAGCGGGCCGCGGCCTCGTCGGCAGAGAGATACTGGCTGAGTGTTGCCTCGTAGGGGATGAAGCCCTCCTCCTGCGCCATGTCCAGCTTCGTCTTCAGGATTTCGAGGCTTGGGCCACCGATGAAGCTCATGTACTCAACCTCGAGCTCCCCGGCCTTGCTGTCCGAGAAGGCCAGCTCGCCCTCCGACTCCGCCAGCCACGCCAGCGCCATGTTGTGCCAGGCACCCACTCCCTGAGCGTACATCCCGTCCAGCGAGGGGTACATCGCGCGGAAGTTGCTGACGTTGTTCTCGGCATCCAGGCCATAGGCGTCGGTGTAGTACTCGATCACGACCGGATCCTCAGAAGCGATGCGCCAGCCCTTGAAGGCCTGCTTGAAGGCTGTGAAATCGCCTACCGCAGCAGGATCGAAGACGGCGCTTGCCTCGTCCGCGCGATCGAAGTAGAGCGCGACCGCGAAGACCATGTCAGCGACGCTGAAGGGGCTGCCATCGTGCCACGTAGTATTCCCGGGGAACTCCGGCGGATAGGTCATGACCACCTTGGCCTTCGCTGTCTCGGTCTCGGTGTAAACCTCACCCGCGGTCAGGAAGACCTGAGCCTCGGCATCCCAGGCAACCCAGGCATCGTCCGGAACGACGTTCTCCGCGACGAACTCCAGGTTCACCCAGTCGTAAGACTTCCCTACCGGCAGACCTTCCTCGATGTAGACATCAGCCTTCTCGAGGCGCATCGGGCGGCGGAGCCCGGTGTAGGGGTCGGGGACCACAGCATAGTCTCCGACGGCGCGCAGCGGCATCATGTCATAGACCCAGTTGGAGCCCGAGACCGGGTTCCACGGCTGCGTCATGATATCCGGCACGCCGATGTTGACGGACCCGCCGACCTGGCCTTCGATCTGCAGGGTCTGCCCCCACAGCCATGCACCGTAGACCGACGCGGAGAGGTCTGCTGCCACGGCGATCTCTTTGCGCTGTGGCGCGATGCCCGTGTCATCCTTCAGCCAGACTCGTGCTGAGTCCTCCATTGACATGGTGAGAGCCGCGGCCATCATCTCGCGACGCTCTTCCATCGTGCCGAAGTTGTTGTTGTTCAGATCGCGGCTGAGCTGGTAGAATTCCTCGGTCGGAGTGAGGTTGTCCCACAGCGGCACGCCGGTGTAGCCATCGGGAGTGTAGAAGAAGAGGAAGTTGCCGCCCTCGTCACGGCTGATCGCCGTGCTCACCCAGCCACCGGTGTAGTAGCTGAAGCACCCCACGGCGGGCTGCTCGCTCAGCCAGCAGGTGGCGGCCTCAGGCGACGTCTTGTAGTCGCGGGTCACCGTGAAGCCGATCTCCTCAAGCTGGTTGGCGAAGTAGTCACCAATCTCCAGGCGCTCATCCTCGACACGGATCAGGCCGATCAGCTCGACGGGCTCGCCGTTGTACTGCCACTTTCCGTCCACCAGCTCGGCACCCAGCGCCTCCATCTCCGCGGTGACGACTTCCATTGCCTTCTCGAGGTCATAGGCATAGGTGATCTCGATGCCCGCGATGATGTCCGCGAGAAGCGCGGTGTCCTGGGAGGCGAAGTTGATGGCGGTGTAACGCGGCACTGCCATACCGCCCGAGATCTCCTGCGCGATGTAGTCGCGGTCCACGAGCCAGTTCATCGCCTCGCGGATCTTGGGAGAGGAGAAGGGGTTGAGCCGCCCGTCGTCAAACTCGGGACCGGCCGTATTGAAGGTCAGCTCGTTGTAGCTGCCGTAGGACGTATTATACTCGAGCTCGTCGGCGGCATAGATTGCGTCAGCGACAGCGGGATCCGCGATGGAGTAAGCATAGAGATCAAGATCACCGGTCTCAAGCCGCCTCACTGCGGCATCCGAGGAAGGCTCCTCAGACATGATGACGGTGTCGACCCAGGCACCTTGTCGCTCTACGGGCTCCGGCGTGACCTCGACGATAACCTCGACCGTCTTCTCGACCTCGACCTCGACGGTCTTCTCGACCTCGACCTCGACGGTCTTCTCGACCTCGACCTCGACAGTCTCGATCACGGTCTCAACAATTGTTTCGGGGGTTGGCGTCGCGCAAGCGGTCAGTACCATGCTTAGCACTACGAGGGCCCCGAGCACAGC
>Ga0209121_10005062_pt1 | contig 12069 bp, 6 predicted proteins | sample Cruoilmetagenom3_FD_187292 | JGI IMG/M metagenome (GOLD analysis project Ga0209121, IMG submission 187292) | Oil polluted marine microbial communities from Coal Oil Point, Santa Barbara, California, USA - Sample 3 (SPAdes) (version 2) | ecosystem: Environmental > Aquatic > Marine > Oil seeps ... | reverse complement strand
ACTACGGAAGGTTATCATCAGTAAATAAAATAACCTACAATTCCTATGAAAAGCTTGGAGATTATAAAAATGCTTATAATTATTTATTAAAGCACAAAGAAATGAACGATTCTGCTATATCTATCTCAAGACGGAGTTCAGTAGATAAGTTAGAAACTAAATATCAAACTAAAGAAAAAGAACAAGAAATAGCTTTATTAAAATCTCAAAACGAAACTGTAGAACAACAAAAGAGAAATCAACGAAATTTGTTATTAGGAGGGATTGGTATTACCACTATCGTCGGATTATTTCTATTTGGCTTGTTTCGTAATCGACAAAAGACCAATACTAAACTAAAAGAACTCGATACTGCGAAATCTAATTTCTTTGCTAATATTTCGCATGAGTTTCGTACTCCATTAACACTCATAACAAACCCAATTGAAAGGACTTTAGAAGAGGATAACTTATCAGATACAAAACGCCAACAATTTGAAATGGCAAAAAGAAACTCTGATCGCTTATTATCGCTTGTTAATCAGTTATTAGATCTTTCAAAAATTGATGATGGTCAGTTAAAGTTACAAATTGAAAAATCTAATGCTATTAAATGCATAAATGCATTAAGTGAATCTTTTACCTATACTGCAAAACAAAAAAATATTAACTATAATTTAAATATAAAACCATATACTAAAGATGTCTATTTTGATAAAGACGCCCTTGAAAAAATTGTAGTTAACCTTATATCTAATGCTGTAAAATATACTAAAGAAAAAGGAACTATATCTTGCGATGTTTTTATTAAAAACGACACGCTTCATCTTAAAGTAAAAAACTCTAGTAAAGGTTTATCACCTACCGAAATTAAAAACATCTTTCATCGTTTTTACCAAACTAATGAAAAAAATAATGGCACAGGTATTGGCTTAGCGTTGGTTAAAGAATTGGTTGAGTTACATAATGGTAAAATCGATGTGAGTAGTATGCCTAATGAATTTACAACATTTTCAGTGACTCTTCCGGTCGATAAAAATAGTTTTAAAAATGATCAGTTTGTAACCTCACAAAAAGATACATCTGTCGTTATACCAAATATTGGGAAAACTATTTCTATTGAAGATGAGGAATTTACAGACACAAATCAACCGATTTTATTACTAGTAGAAGACAATGAAGATGTAAGATTTTTATTAAAACAAACATTTGAAGATACTTACAACATTATAACAGCACCAAATGGAGAAAAAGGAATTGAACTTGCACTAGAGCATATTCCAGATCTCATCATTTCAGATATTATGATGCCTATAAAAGATGGTATTGAACTAACGGAACGTCTAAAAAATGATGAACGCACCAGCCATATTCCAATCATTCTATTAACTGCAAAAGCTGGTGATGATAATAAATTAACTGGTATAAAAGTTGGTGCAGATGATTATATCACTAAACCCTTCAATTCAAAGTTATTAATCACCAAGGCAGAAAAACTCATAGAAAACAGACGTTTATTACAACAGCGTTACAGCCAAGAATTGGTGTTGTACCCTAAAGATATTTCGGTCACTAATATAGACGAGCAATTTTTAGAAAAAGTACAAACCATTTTAGATGATAATTTATTAGAATCATCTTTTAGCGTTACAGATTTTAGTGAAGCTGCTGGTATGAGCCGTATGCAACTACACAGAAAACTAAAAGCCCTAACTGGGCTTACTACTACAGAATTTATTCGTTCGCAACGTTTAAAATTAGCAGCAAAGTTATTGCAAACCTCAGATATTAATATATCTCAAGTTGGTTATTCTGTAGGTTTTAATGACCATTCTTATTTTGCCAAATGTTTTAAAGACTCTTATAAGTGTACTCCTACCGAATACGCAAAGCGAAATTCCTAAATATTTAAGCTATACCCAGCTTAAAACCCTTACTATCTCTATAATGTTACAAATATTATAACACTTGTTACATACCTCATAGTGTAATATGAGTCTTCGACATAGCTTTGTCTTGTATGAAAAAAACCCGTACAACTTACAAAGCTGAGATTGATCAATTCCCTTCAAAAACAATTCGTCTCAATGTTAATTATTTACAATCTGGTAAGTATGTATTAAATATTGTACACAAAAATAAAGTGATTAAAAAAACCACATTTAAAAAATAAGGTTATGAAATCGAAGATTCACGAATGTCAAAATAAGTATGTGTCGATGCGTAAAAATAGAATAACAATTCTTATCACAATTTTAATTACAACACTAAGTTTTGCACAACAAGGTATTAATTATAAAGCGCTTATTAAAGATGGTTTGGGAAATGTAGTTGCCAATCAAGAAGTAACCATACGATTTACCATATTTCAGATACTTGCAGGTGAAAATATTAGATATCAAGGTACTCATAATAACATTATGACTGATGCAAACGGAATCCTAATCGCTAATATTGGAGAAGGCACACAATCTTTAAGTTATGATTCTTTTAATAATATAAATTGGGGGTCAATTTTTGGATACAACCTAAGAGTAGAAATAGATATTACTGGTGGTACAGATTTTGTAGATATAGGTACTACTGAATTTAAAGCTGTGCCTTACGCCAAATATGCCAGCGTAGCTGATAATATAAGTTTCAGCACAATTAATAATGTAACAAGCAATAGTACTGGTGATATAGCTATAGATAATTTTGTTTTTGGAAGTACACAACTTAATAATGATTTTTCAACCGATTCTGGTATTAGAATGTTCTTTGATAAAAGTAGAGCAGCGTTTAGAGCAGGTTCTACATCGCTTGATCCGCTAGACCCTAACAATGGTCTTGGTACAGAATGGGATTCAGTCAACATTGGTTTTTCGTCATTTGCATCTGGAAGCAATACAAAGGCATCGGGTTATATTTCTACTGCAATGGGTAGTAGAACAATGGCTTCTGGGAGTAACTCTTTTGCAACTGGCAATTCATCAATAGCTTCAGGAAATAATTCGACTGCAATGGGTAGCTACACAGAAGCATCTGGGGAAAGCTCAACTACAATGGGTTCAGGAAGTGAAGCTTCCGCTTATTTTTCAACAGCTATGGGTGTTGATAATTATGCAAGATCTTATGGTGAGACCACAATTGGTCATTTTAGTAAAGACTATACACCAATTGGTACAGATTATATTGTAGGCACAGATCGCCTTTTTGTTATTGGCAACGGAACTTCAGTTAGTACAACCGGTCGAAGTAATGCTTTAACTGTGCTTCAAAACGGAAATATAAGTATTGGTGGTTATGAACCTTCAAGTTTGCTAGAAATAGCTCATAAAAATGGTTCACCCTTATCTGAATCATTAAGCATTTTAAATACAGATACTAATAACGCTTGGCAATTTCATACAACTAATTATTTAAACCTATATCAAAATGGGCTTTTTAAAGGCTCTTGGAATGCTACAAGCGGAGCTTATGTTCAAGCTTCAGATCGTCGTGTTAAAAAAGACATTACTCCTTTAGAAAATAATACACTCCATAAAGTAATGCAGCTCAATCCTGTGAGTTATTTAATGAAAGAGCAGACAGATAATAAACGTAACTTAGGTTTAATATCTCAAGAAGTACAAGAAATCTTTCCAAGTATTACACATTATGTTGAAGAATCAGACTTACTCGCACTGTCTTATACAGAGCTTATTCCCATACTCATTAAAGCTTTGCAAGAGCAACAAAACATTATAGATGCACAAAATGCAAAAGATATAATCCAAGATAAATCTATAGAAGCCTTAGTCGTCAGATTAAATCTTATAGAATCAAAATCAAGCAATTAAAAAATAAATACAATGAAAAATATATTCATATTAATCGTTATTACTTTTATATCTATATCAAGCTTTGCACAACAAGGTATTAATTATAAAGCGCTTATTAAAGATGATTTGGGAAATGTAGTTGCCAATCAAAATGTAAGCATTCAATTTACCATATTAGATGCACTTGCAGCTGGAACTATTGAGTACCAAGGAACCCATAATTCACTTATAACTGATGCTAACGGTATTCTCATTGCCAATATTGGAGAAGGCCAACAATCTTTAAGTTATGGGCTATTTAATGATATAGATTGGGGAAGCCATGCACATTATTTACAAGTAGGAATAGACATTACTGGTGGTACAAACTTTGAAGATATGGGAACAACAGAGTTTAAGGCTATTCCTTATGCAAAACATGCAGAAATCGCAGCAAACGTTAGTGGTTTAGAGCAAATTACAGAATTAAACCCTGACACAGGTTTTAATCAAACAGGCTGGCGATTAGTTGGGAGAATCCCATCGTATTATGGTATTATCGGAACAGGTGCAGTAGATTTAAGTTATTCAGATAGCGACGCATCAGAAGAAAAGGGAGCAACGGGTACTTATTCTACTACAATAGGCTATAATTCAGAAGCTTCAGAATATAATTCTACAGCCATAGGCACTTATGCAAATGCTTCAGATACTAATGCCATAGCAATAGGATCTGGTGCAAGTGCTTCGGGTGATAGTGCCATAGCACTTGGAAGTTATACATTTGCTTCTGGAAGTTCTTCTACAGCAATGGGTAATAATACTTCAGCATCAGGAAAATATGCAACAGCCATTGGGTTTAAAACAACTGCAAGCTCCTATGCAGAAACAGCAATAGGCTCATACAATACAAGTTATATACCAGAAGACACCGTAGATTGGGCTGAAAACGATCGCCTTTTTGTTATTGGTAATGGCAATAGCCCATCTACTACAAATAATGCTTTAACAGTTTTAAAAAATGGTAATATAAGTGTCGGTGGTGAAAGTCCCGAAAGCTTATTGGAAGTAACTCATAAAAATGGTGCACCAACATCAAATTTAAGAAATGCATTTAGTATTCGCAATTCTGATACTAACAACTCTTGGCAATTTTATACGGCAACTTATCTAAACTTATATAAAGATGGCGTATTTAAAGGCTCTTGGAATTCAAATAGTGGCGCATACGTGCAAGCTTCAGACAGACGTGTTAAAAAAGACATTAATCCTTTAGAAAATGGCACACTTAATAAAGTGATGCAACTTAATCCTGTGAGTTACCTAATGAAAGATCAAAAAGATAACAAACGTAATCTTGGTTTAATATCGCAAGAAGTAAAAGAGATCTTTCCAAGTATTACACATTACGTTAAAGAATCTGATGTATTAGCATTGTCTTATACCGAGCTCATTCCCATTCTTATAAAAGCTTTACAAGAACAACAAGGTACTATAGAAACTCAAAATTCTAAAATTGAGACTCAACATTCAGAAAACACTCAACAAAACCAAGCTATTCAATCTTTACTACAACGTATGAATGCGCTAGAAGCAGCAAATAATTAAAAACCAATTATCATGAGAAACATTATCGCAGTAGTTATTACTCTATTTATTTCCATCTCAAGCTTTGCCCAACAAGGCATTAATTACAAAGCGCTTATAAAAGACGATTTAGGTAATATAGTTGCCAATAATCCTAATGTTACGATTCAATTCGAAATCCTTAGAGGTAGTCCTCAGAACTCTGTTTACAGAGAATTACATTCCTCATTTACGGATGCCAATGGTATTACTTCAGTTAATATTGGAGAAGGCGCATTATTGACTGGAAGTCCAACTTTCAGCACAATCGATTGGGGAAGCGATGAACATTTTTTAAATGTGAAGATTAATACAGGTAGTGGATTGACAGATATGGGAACAACCGCGTTTAAAACAGTTCCTTATGCCTTAAGCTCTATGGATAATCAATGGTTGGTTAATGGAAATAACATAAGTACAAAAAACTCTGGAAACACAGGTATTGGAGAGAATAATCCAACAGCAAAACTAGATGTTAATGGTAATTTAAGGCTTCAATTAGGAACGTCAGTTAATGAATTCTCAACAGACGGAAACTTTTCAGGTAACAGCAACAACGCAATACCTACAGAAAGTGCTGTAAAAACTTATGTTGATAATAGTGGTGTATTTCAAACTATAAATAATGTTACAAGAAACTCAGGTGGTTCAATAGCTACTAATGATTTTCTATTTGGTAGTACACAACTTAACTATAATGGTGACGAAACCAGGAAATTTTTCTTTGACAAATCTAAAGGAGCAATAAGAGGTGGTTTTGTAAATGGTACACAATGGAATACTCAAAATATTGGTGACTTTTCTACCGCTTTTGGCTTCATTACAGAAGCAGTAGGAGATCGCTCAACTGCTTTAGGGTCTGGTACTATTGCATCGCGATTTGCTTCAACTGCAATAGGAAATTATAATTTAGGTGATTCAGATGGTTTATTTATGATAGGTAATGGGACATCTGATGGAAATAGAAATAATGCTTTTGTGGTTAAGAGTAATGGTGATACTGTTTTAGATGGGGAATTAAACACCACATCTACTGGAAATGCGAATATGGTAGCAATTGCTTATGGTACAATTGCAAGTAATGGAGATATTTCTACTGGTAGCAGTAACTTTACAGTAACCAAACCTTATACTGGAACTTATGACATTACAATAAATAATGAGGTATGGAATTCTACTGATTATATAACTGTGTTAAGCAGAATTACTAATACTTCTGGATTTATTAAAGCACAAACAGGTACTTCAGGTTATTTTCGTGTAACCGCAAGCAACTATGACAATGTTTATCAAAATACCGCTTTTTCTTTTGTAATATATAAACCTTAATTATTAGAGCAATAACCATGAAAAAACTCACAACACTCGCAGTTATACTAGTATTAGTTGCCTGCAAATCTGAAACAAAAAAAGATACAACTGTCCAAGTTGAAACAGAAAACACTTCAGAAATTGAAAACTCAAAAAAATCCACTGCAAAAAAAGTAAAAAGCAACGGCACTTTTCTTTGCAAAATTAATGGTAAAGATTGGTCTTACACCAAAGCTTCTGGTATTGTTAGCAGGCATAAAAAGACAAATAAACGTGAAGCCATTTTTACGTTTACGAAACAACTAGACAAAGGTAAAGAAACGATTCAGCTATTTTATAATGGAGATACTAACCAGCTAGAACAGGTTAATATTCATTTAAAAGTGCCTAAAATAGATGGTAAGACAATGACAGCCATGTATATCTATCATCCTAATACTATGAAATTTCATCCAAAAGCAAAAATCTCTGGTACAATAGATTTATCAAATTCTAGCAACGCATCTGGTAACGCAGAAGTTTCAGATTTAGACGTTCGTTTTGATAAAGAAAATATAATGAACAATGAAGATTTAACCATTACTGTAACTGGTATAAAATTTAAAGGTATTGGTTATTCAGAAGCTGGAAAGCAATTTGGTTCTAAAGGCACTTCGGCTAATAATTAAAGTACAAAACAACACTTGTTACATACGTTATAACATTTGTGACAATAGTGATATATAAGATTTTAGTTGATTTCTAATTTTACATCAAAACACATATTAACATGAAAACAATAATAACAATCCTAATAGCAGCAACACTACATTCGCTAGTTTTTGCTCAGTCTATTGAAAAATTCAGTATCGATTCTGGTGGAGCTTCGGCTTCTGCAGGAGGTATTCAAATTCTTTACACTATTGGAGAAGTCGTTGTACAAGAATACGATACTCCTACCCTTTTGGTATCCGAAGGTTTTATAACACCTGAACTTAAAGTTCGTATTAACCCTAAACTGTTTTTACAAGGTCCTATTCTTAACCCTGTTAATGCAGGTTTAATGAATGACGATTTGAGATTAAATGGATATATCCCAACAACAAGTCCTTATTCGGATAATGCAACGTGTAATGCTTCAGTTTTTAATGTAACTGGTAATAATGCTATAGTAGATTGGGTTTGGGTAGAACTGCGAGATAAAAATGATAATACCACTATTATTTTATCACAATCTGCCCTACTGCAGCGCGATGGTGATGTGGTTACCACAGATGGTGTATCTTCTATTAATCCTAATATTTTGGCAGATGAATATTTCGTAGTGGTTAACCATAAAAATCACTTAGGAGCTATGACCAGTACGCCTGTACTAATTAAAGCAACTTCAACACCTTCTGTAGTAGATTTTACAGACACGAATACTGCAACCTATGGTACACAAGCACAAGTACAGCTTTCATCTGGTGATATGGCACTTTGGGCAGGTGATGTTAATGGAGATGGCATCGTTAATTTTTCTGGTGATATTAATCGTGTATTAACAGATATCATTTTGTTTCCTACTAATACAAGCTTTAGTACGAGTTATGATTTTGTTGATGGGTATATTCAGTCCGATGTATTCCTTGATGGTAATGTGTCCTTTTCTAATGAGAATAATCAAATACTATTATCGATACTCTTATACCCATTAAATACAAGCTTTAGCTCTCAATACAATTTATTTGAAGAACAATTGCCTTCATCATCTGCGCTTAGAAGTATAACACAACTAAATCTTGATATCCAAAGACTAGAACAAGCTATAGAATTATTAAATAATTAAAATCAACAACTATGAAAAAAACAATTACACTTTTAGCAATTTTTATTTGCACAGCATCACTTTTTGCACAAAACATCACCTACGAATTACGTTGGAATTCTAGCAGCTCTCTTTACGAACTTTACGTATCAAGAGATCTAACTGCAGTAGCTCCTGTAACAACAGGAGGTACATCTTCAGTAACGATAGTGTTTCCTACAGATGGAGCCTCCGGAACAAGAACACTAGCACACACTAGTGAAAGTGTATCTACCTATAATTCTGCTGGTATAATTAGAAGCCCTGGAGCATCTTCTGGTAATGACTATTATGTATTTAACTCTACAGGAGGTGCTAGCTATATTGGTGTTTTAAATGCTAATGTAGAAGTCCTATGGATGACATTTACACCATCTGATGGTAATTCTGAAGCGCGATTATTTGAAAATGATACAGACCCAAACTCAACAGATACTGGTATGATGGGTATAAATGCACGATCCGAATTTTTTACCATTACAACGGCTGGTGCTAATGATGAATATTCAGAAAATATATTAAGTACAGAAACCAATGAATTACAAGAAATAGTGATATATCCTAATCCAGCTTCGGATAAGGTAAATATTGTGGCTAATACTCCAATAGATAGTATTGAAGTTTATGACATTTTAGGTAAACAAATTAAGGTATTAAAACACACTAATGAAGTAGAAATTTCAAACTTAAATTCAGGTATATACTTATTTAAAATATGGATTGGTGAACAAGTCCAAACAAAAAAAATAGTTATAGAATAAATATACAATGAGACCTGTTTTTATGGTATAAAAAGGACATTTATTGAATAATTAAAATGCTTTATATAACTTTACTTTATGCATCTCAATAAAGTAAAGTTATTTTTTTTGAGCATACTTCTATGTTCATTTATAATTAGGGCCCAAGATTTAAAGCAGTTTTCGTTTAGAAATCTCACCGTAAATGATGGCCTTTCTCAAAATAGTGTGGTTAGTATTGCCCAAGATTCCATAGGTTATATTTGGTTTGCTACACAAGATGGCCTCAATCAATACAATGGTAAAAGCTTTACATATCATAACAGACAATTTGAAGATGTTACACGCGAAAACTACAGTCATTTAGGTCAATTATATACAGATATTTATGGCGATTTCTGGATATATAGTCAAAAAGATGCAATAGAACGTTATGACTATGAAAACAAAACGTTTAATACACTAGCAGAAATAAAAGACGTAAACCTAATTCATCGATTTCAAAAAGAAAAGCTGTGGGTAGGCACACTAAATAATGGATTATTTGAAATTGATATCAATACTAAATCAGTTCGACCGCTATTTAAGAATCAACTAGGTAATACATCTATTTTTGATATTATTAAATTAGAAGAGGCATATTTTATTGCAACCTCAAACGGTATTTACCAACTACAAAACTCTAAATTAACAGCTAAATTTTCAACGGAAAATATACCTATAAGTAGTTTAGCTATTAGGAATAATAATCTTATTGCAGGAACTTACGGAAAAGGGCTCTTATCCTTTAATCTAAATACTGAAAAGAAACTCAAAGAATGGTCTTCAGTTTTCCCCCCAAATATTAGTGTACAGGATATTCTTGTTGATTCAAAATCTAGACTTTGGATAGCCACCTACGGAAATGGTATTTTTCTAAAAGAACCAACTAACAATACTGTTCAACATTTTAAAGCGCAGAAAGAAGACCCTAATGCCCTACACTACAATGATGTTCTTAAAATTTTTGAAGATAACACTGGTGTCATCTGGTTTGGAACAGATGGTTCAGGGTTAAGTTTTTATGACGAAACACTTGCCAAATTTAATGTAAAAACCAATGAACAAACACCTGCAAATGTGCATGTGGATGTGATACGTGCTATATCAGTGTCACCAGAAACAGTTTGGCTGGGGACGTCTGGTAAGGGGCTTACTTCAATTGATAGAAAAAATAATCAAAACGCAAAAACATATACAAATTCTAATTCTGGTTTAAAAAGTAATAGAATTATGAGTTTGCTATTACACAACAACAGACTTTGGATTGGTCATCAAGGTGCTGGGTTAGAATATTTTGAAGCTGATAGTTTTAAAAATAGTGAACCATTTAATAACAAGACCATCTGGAAAATTGCTTCAAATGACGAGCAATATATTTGGATTGCTACTCGAAATTCTGGGTTGTATCGATTAGATGTTCAAAATAACCTAATTAAAAATTGGAACAATCAAAATTCAAACTTGCTAACCAACAACATAAGAACTATTGATTTTAGTACGGATAGAACCACTGTTTTTATAGGTACTAACGATAATGGTATTTATAATTTAGACATAAAAAGCAATACTATAAAACCAATTAACGGATTAGAAGACGCCATAAAGTCATTACTATTTTATAATGATAAACTTTATGTTGGAACTAATGGAAATGGCTTAAAAATTTGGGATAAAACATCTAAGACTATTGAAAATATAACAAAAGACAATGGGCTACCAAACAATGTTATTTATGGTGTTTTAATGGATGATGAACAATACCTTTGGCTAAGTTCTAACCGTGGAATTTCAAAAATAGAATTAGAAAATTCAATTCCTAAAATAACTAACTACTCCAACTACGATGGTTTGCAAGCTTTTGAATTTAATACAGGTGCTTATGCTAAAGCTGAAGATGGTACACTTTTCTTCGGTGGGTTAGAGGGCTTAAATTGGTTTAAGCCATCTCAACTAATTCAAAATAATAGTAAACCTAAAACTGTAATTTCAAGTATTGATTTATTTAACATCCCTTTAGAAGATAAAAAATCTGTATTTAAACATCATGAAAATACACTGACATTCACATTTTCGAGCTTACAATTTTCACAACCTGAACGGAACTTATACCAATACAAATTGGTACCACACGATGCTGATTGGATAGAAAATGGAAATTCTAATATTGCGCACTACACCAACCTTGAGCCTAACGACTATACCTTCAAAGTAAAATCTAGTAATTACGATGGTATTTGGAATGATCGTACAACTGACTTTTCATTCACTATTAAACACCCTTGGTATAAAACCAATTTAGCATTTGTTGGCTATGCGCTTTTGTTTTTATTAGCGATATATGCCGTCTATAAATACTTAAGATTCAAATGGAAATTAGAAACTCAAGTACGATTAGAACATGCAGAAACCGAACGATTAAAACAATTAGATGAATTTAAAACCAAACTCTATACTAATATTTCGCATGAATTTCGAACTCCATTAACCCTTATTTCTGGGCCTATCGAGCAGCAATTATCTAATAAAAACCTAAACAAAGAAGATAAAAAAACACTTGAGCTCGTAAAACAAAACGCCTCTCGCCTACTTGGCTTAGTAAACCAGATGATGGATTTATCTTTAATAGATGCTGGACAAATTAAGCTTAAGGTCGCACAAGGCAATTTGGGTATAATACTTAAACAATTGGTAGCTGCATTTCAATATAAAGCTAATGATAAAAATATTACTATTGATGATACTATAGCACCATTAGACCTATGTT
>Ga0209121_10005061_pt1 | contig 12070 bp, 5 predicted proteins | sample Cruoilmetagenom3_FD_187292 | JGI IMG/M metagenome (GOLD analysis project Ga0209121, IMG submission 187292) | Oil polluted marine microbial communities from Coal Oil Point, Santa Barbara, California, USA - Sample 3 (SPAdes) (version 2) | ecosystem: Environmental > Aquatic > Marine > Oil seeps ... | reverse complement strand
ATATGCGTTGTCAGCTCGCTGCGCTGCTTATCGAAGAAGGTAATTTCTTCTTGGCGAATATTAGGGTTAATTTGCTTAAGCGCTTCAAGGCGAGCTTGTTCTTCACCTAAGGTGCTTTGCATTTTTTCAAGTGACGCACTGCGTATAACCTCAAGCTGTTGCTGAGCCATGTCTTTTGCGGTGTTGATCATTGGGTGAACCGCACCTTGTAAAGCACCCGCTAATTTACTTGCAGTTTGACGACCAACGGCTGAAAGCTGTTGGTTAAAGCTATCAAACGCCACGTTTTCGCCGAGGTTATTACTGGCTTTATCAAGTAATATGCGAATAGGCGTTGGCGGTAAAAAGCGACCTACTTGCAGGGCTTTTGGTGCCATAGCTTCGGCTACAAATATTAGCTCAACAAAAAAGGTACCTGGTGGTAATTTTTTGTTTTTAAGTAAAGCAACAGAGGCACTACCAAAGTCATCATCACAAATCATGTCCATTGTGCCTTGCACCATAGGATGATCCCAGCTAATAAAATGTACGTCTTCTTGCGAAAGGGCGGTATCGCGGTCAAATGTAACCGTCATGCCATCTTCTTTTAAGCTTGGGAACGATGCACTTAGCATATGCTCTGTTGGCTTTAAAATAATGGTGTTTTCGCCTTTGTCTTCTTGGCTTACTCCAAATGTGTCGAATACGTTGATCATGTAACTTGGTAACTCAAATTGGTTATCAAGTGCTTCAATTTCTTCAACCAATGAATCGGCAGCGCCTTGGCCAGATGAATGCAGCTCTAATAAACGGTCACGGCCACTTTCCATTTGTTTGCGTAGCACGGCATTTTGCTTGGCTACTTGCTCAAGTAGAGGGTCGAGCTCTTCTTCATCACAATTATGGGCAGCAATGTAATCAAGTAGGTCTTCACTAAACTCTTTATACAATAGCTGGCCAGTGGTTGATGTGCTTTCAAATGCATCAAGGCCTTCGTTGTACCAACGCAGTAATACTTCTTGCGCTGTATTTTCAAAATACGGCACATGAATATTAACATCCTTTGTTTGCCCAATACGGTCTAATCGGCCGATACGTTGTTCAAGTAAGTCAGGGTTTAGTGGTAAATCAAATAACACTAAGTGATGCGAAAACTGGAAGTTACGTCCTTCTGAGCCAATCTCTGAACACAGCAGTATTTGTGCATTGTCGTATTCATCGGCAAAAAAGGCGGCTGCGCGGTCGCGCTCTATAATCGACATGCCCTCGTGGAACACAGATGCTTTTATTGCTTCACGTTCACGCAAAATTTGCTCAAGGCTAATAGCGGTTTCGGCTTTGGCACAAATAAGCAGTACTTTTTCGTGCTTTAGGGTTTTAAGTGTTTCGATTAACCAATCTACACGTGGATCAAATGCGCCCCAGCTTGCACTTTCACCTTCAAACTCTTGAAAGATTTTTTCTGGAAACAGCGCGCGTTGTGCGCTTAGCTCTGCACTTTGTATACCGCTCATGCTGCCAAGTACCGACATTGCTGTTTTATATTGCTTTGGCAGTGCCATTGGGTAAGCATGTAATTTACGGCTAGGATAGCCATCAATTCCGCTGCGACTGTTTCTAAACAAAATACGACCTGTGCCGTGGCGATCAAGCAGCATGTTAAGTATTTCTTTACGTGCCGGTAAATCACTTTGCTGAGCTTTTTCAAGCACATCAGTAATATCGGTTTCTTTTAATAGCTCAATAAGTGTGGCTTTGGCTGTATCATCAAGGGCTTGCGCTTGCAGTAGCTGATTTGCCGCTTCGGCAACGTCTTTGTAATTAGCTTCTTCTTCTTTGAATACGTCGTAGTCGTAAAATCTATCTGGGTCGAGCAATTGTAAGCGGGCAAAGTGGCTACGGTGACCAAGTTGATCAGGCGTTGCTGTTAATAGAATAAGACCCGGAATATCTTGGCTAAGCTCAGTCATGCGCTGATATTCGGTGCTCGGCTTACCATTGTTAATGCTTAGGTGGTGCGCTTCATCAACAACTAATAAATCCCAATCAGCAAGTGTTGCTTGTTCAAACCAGCGTTTTTTCTTGGTTAAAAACTCAAGGCTGGTAAGCACTAGCTGCTCGGTATCAAATACGTTTGGCGAGTCTGCAAAGGCTTCGTCGCAGCGCTCTTCATCAAAAATAGAAAAACGTAAATTAAAGCGGCGTAGCATTTCTACTAACCATTGGTGCTGCAGGTTTTCTGGCACCACAATGAGTACACGGCTAGCACGGCCACTAATGATTTGTTGGTGTAAAATCATGCCGGCTTCGATGGTTTTACCAAGGCCTACTTCATCTGAGAGCAGTACACGTGGGGCAAAACGTTTACCTACTTCTTGTGCAATATAAAGCTGATGCGAAATAAGGTTAGCGCGCTGGCCAATTAAGCCTTTAATAGGCGATTGCTGGCGCTCAAATTGGTGTTGCCATGTTTGGTAACGTAAGGTATAGCGATCAAAGCGATCTACTTGGCCTGCAAATAAACGATCTTGCGGTTTATTAAACTTAATAAAATGATCTAAAAAGGTTTCTTTTAGCTTTGCTTCTTCGCCGGTATCAACGCGAGTACCTACGTAGCAAAGTAGTTCACCTTGCACTTCAATAGACTCTACTTCTAATTCCCATTCTTCAACGCTTTTGATCACATCACCTGGATTAAATGCCACACGGGTAACCGGTGCTTCTGCACTAGAATAAACACGGTTTTCACCACTGGCAGGAAATAAAATGCTGACCTGGCGGCCTTCAATGGCAACTACGGTGCCTAATCCTAAATCTGACTCTGTATCACTGATCCAACGCTGACCTAAGGAAAAATTCATGTATGTCTCGTCTATGAAGAAAAAGGCGGCTATGTTACCTGTTACATAACACCACTGCAAGGCGCTATTTGACTCACTTTTAATTAATTTTATAAGTGCGAATTAATCCCATTAACAGTGCTAACAAATGGCTCTTTTTTAGGTAAATAAAAACTATATCATGTTTGTAATAAAACGGACTTTTATGACAAATAGACTAAACTTAGATTATGCCTTAGCAATTAAGTATTGCAGGTTTGAATTTAGGCCCGTTTTACTTAGTTATTTTGGTATAGCATAAAAATCATAAAACGTAAGGAAAGTGCTATGGAAAAAGCTTCGAACCTTGAAAGTAAAATGTATGTGCTAGACACCAATGTATTACTCCACGAACCCCTCGCTTATTTGTCTTTCCAAGAACATAACGTTGTCATTCCCATGACTGTTTTAGAAGAGCTTGACCACATTAAAGATAGAAAACACGACGTAAGCCGTGATGCACGAGTGGCTATTCGCGGCTTAGATGAGGTACTAAAAGACGCAACTCCTGAGCAAATGTTGCAAGGTGTTGCACTGCCTAGTAATAAAAAGGCAAATGCCAATTCCACCGGCACGCTCATTATTGTTAATGACCATCTTTTTGCAGATTCTATTTCTGGTTTACCGGGGGATGAAAACGACCACCGCATTATTAACTGCGCCGTGTATTTACAAAAACAGCACAGCGATTCAAAAATTGTATTGGTGACAAAAGATATAAACATGCGCCTTAAAGCAAAAGGTGCAGGCCTTAAATATGTTGAAGATTACCGTACCGACCAACTAATTGATGATATTGCTTTATTAACTAGCGGCTATAAAAAAATAGAGGGCGATTTTTGGCAGCACGTAGGGCAATGCGAAACACAGCAGCACGGCCGTGATACATTTCATTATGTGGCTAAAAACTTAATTCCAGATGTGTTTTGCAATGAGTACATACTTGATGGCAGCGAGCACTTTGCTGCGCGGGTCAAATCTTACGATAACGAGCGTATTAAATTAAAAGATATTAGTGTTGAGCGTTTAATGCACCAGCAAGCGTGGGGCGTAAAACCTAAAAATATTTACCAAGGTATGGCACTCGACGCTTTGCTTGACCCTAGTATTGAGCTGGTTATTTTAACCGGCCCAGCTGGGTGCGGTAAAACATTACTGGCACTGGCCAGTGCGCTTGAAATGGTGATTGAGCGCGGTATTTACGACAAGGTCATTGTAACGCGTAATACCCCCGAAATAGCTGAGTCTATTGGTTTTTTACCCGGTACCGAAGAAGAAAAAATGGCGCCGTGGTTAGCTGCAATTACCGACACCTTAGAGGTACTACACAAAGGAGACGAGAACCCAATTTCGAGTCGCAATTACATAATGGAAAAAGCCAATGTACAGTTTAAGTCGGTGAACTTTATGCGTGGGCGTAGTATTCAAAATGCAGTGGTAATTTTAGATGAGAGCCAAAACTTAACGGCATCTCAGCTTAAAACTATTATTACCCGTTGTGGCGAGGGAACAAAACTAATTTGTAGCGGTAATTTAGCGCAAATAGACAGTAACTACTTAACCCCCGTTACCTCCGGCCTTACTTATATTGTTGAGCGTTTTAAAGACTTTGAAGGCAGTGCAACAGTTAATTTAAACGGGGTAGTGCGCAGCCGTTTAGCCTCCTTTGCAGAAGAAAATTTATAACTTGCGCAGAACAATTTGGCTCGATAGTCTAGTGGCTGACTATCGGGCCAAAACTTAGGCAAAACGTTGAAATTTTTACCTCTAAAAGACTATTACCGCTCTTTATTTGTAGCATTATTTGTTCCCTTATTTGTGGCATTTTTACTGTGTTTGCACTTGTATAATATAAAAGTTGAGCGCGCCATAGAAAAACGTCAAGCCGATTTTGAACAAGTGTCGGCTCAAGTTAGCCATATAATGAGCTCGGTAAACGACTTTTTTGACAATGCCTTTATATCGTATCAGCAGCCTAGTGTTGAGCAGTTCAATCGCAACTTACTAGAAGGTATTAATCAATACGACAATTACTACTACCGCCACTTTAGCGAGCGCCAAGGCGAAATAGTCGGTAAAGGGCAGTTTGCTTTTTCTAATCGTGCGTTGATCCAATGGCAGCAAGCTACAACCCTAAGCCCAACGTTTAATACCGCGTTATCGCTTATGCAATCGTTGTCGGCTGTTGCCTATGTTGATGATTCGGGGTTTGCCTATGTGGTAAGGCGTAATAAAAGCCAAAGCACTATGCTTAATAAAATTTTAAATGGTAATTTTAAGCCCACATTTATACCCGGCCAGCTTACCTCAAGCGCCATTGTTAAAATACGCGATAGCGCTTATTTTGCTATTGGCCGTAAAAAACAACCTAACTCGTCAGACTACATCATTTTAATATACGATTTAGAGGCCATGTCTAGCTGGCTTAAAAAGGTGGCACCAAGCGAAGGCGAATATGTGTTTATGAACCAGTCGCATCAAGTGATAGCCAGCTCTGTTAAGCAGTTAAATGAAGCAACAGCCCTAAAAGATTATTGGCCTGAATTAGCCCATGACAATGAAAAAATAAACTTAGTTAATAACACAAATGCGCAGTTTTTTATGCAAGCAATGGGGAGCCTGCCCATTCATGCCGCCTTTTATGAGCCGCAAATAAAAGTGATCACGCCAATTAGGTATGAAGTTCTTTTGGAGTTTGCGTTTTTAACGTTATTTTTAAGCTTAATGTTTGCGGTATTTTTTTGGTTAAGCCAACGTATTTTTGTTAGGCCAATGACTCATTTAATGCAATATTTTGAACAAAATGATGCCCCTAAAGCCGCGCTTTCTAATTATCCCATCCCTTTAAATTGGCAACCTTGGTTTTCTCGCGTTAAATATGTATTTGATAAAAATGCACAGTTAGTTGAGTCGCTCCAAGAGGCTAATAAAGAACTTGATGAGCAGTTACAGCTGCAATCTCAAAAGCTAAAACGCAGCTACGAAGCAAAAGAGCGACACCTAGCGCTATTAAATACTATGCTAAATAGTGTGCCTGATCTTATTTACTTTAAAAATATTGATGGCTCTTTTTTAGGCTGTAATAAAGCATTTGAAGCCTATGTAGGCAAAGAGCAAGCCATCCTAGTCGGTAAGCGTATTGAAGATTTAGACAGCGACGATTTACAGTTAAGCCTACTAGAAAAGCAAGTTTTACAAACCAAAAGTAGCATTGAGCAACGTATAGATAGCACAGACAAATCGTATCAATTAACGATTGCCCCATTTTATAACGAGCACCAGCACTTATTAGGCACTATGGGAATTGGGCGAGACATTACTGAGCAGCAGCAAACTCTATCGGCGTTAAAAGCGTCAGAATCTAAATTTAGAAGTGCAATAGAGTTTGCAGCAAACAGTGTGGTGTTACTTTCGCTTGAGCACACCATATTGCAAGTTAACAAAGCGGCTCGTAAGTTATTTTCACAGCAAGATATTTTAACTGGTGAGCCACTAAAAATGCTGTTTGATGAGGCGCAGTGGCAAGAAATAAAAAATGCGCTTTGCCACTTATTAGATGATAAAAAACGGGTTTATCACTTAACGCTCTCACAAGGAAAACTAACAAGTTGGCTGCAGCTGAGTGTGTCGCTGGTGTGGGATGAAAACCGTGATCCCTCTTATTATGTTATTCATATTCAAGATGTAAGTGCGCTGACTAAAGCTAAGCATGATGCAGAACGCGCAACAATAGCTAAAAGCCGCTTTATTGCTAATCTAAGCCATGAGATCCGCACCCCTCTTAACGCTGTGTTAGGGCTGTTAGATATGATAGTAGAGCAAGGCTTAAAAAATAAGCAGCTGCAACAAACTAAGCAGGCTAAAAACGCAGCTCAAAGCTTATTGCTGATGCTAAACAGAATGCTCGATTTTGCCCGAGTAGAAAGTGCGCAAGCGCAAATTAAACCGGTGCCTTTTTGCTTAGTTGAACTGATTGATATTTGCGAGAGCTTAACAGCGCCATTGTGCCAAAACAAAGGGTTAAGCTTTAATATTGAAATAGATCCACTCATTAACCCCGCGCTGGTGGGGGATTCAATACGTTTGCAGCAAATATTAGGTAACTTACTTACCAATGCCGTTAAGTTTACTAATAAAGGCAGTATTACTTTAAAAATGGTGCTTGAAGAAAATGACGTTTTAGATCAACAACGTATTTGTTTTCACGTAATAGACAGTGGTGTAGGTATTGCTAAAGCTGACCAACGACGACTGTTTGATGCTTTTACTCAAGGCGATGAATCTTCTACGCGTATTCACCAAGGGGTCGGGCTTGGACTTGCTATAGTTAAACATGGTGTAGCCTTAATGGGCGGCGAAATTGCAATTAATAGCGACAAAGGCCGTGGATGTGAGTTTTTCTTTACTCTAGCGCTTGCGGTAGATACGGCTAAAAATAGTGTATTTATACCTAATACATTAGCCATTGTGAGCGATGACACTGTACAGCTAAACGAAGTGGTTAATGCCTACTCACAAGTGGTAGCTATTGATTTAGAAGAGGCGCTTCGCTACCCAATAAAGCTTGCTGATGCACAGCAACTGATTATTGATGAAACCACATTGAACGATTTATTAAAGGTTGAATCTATACACGAAACGCTTAGTGGCAACTCATACCCTGTGGTTGTGGTTAATCACGAGCACACTTTAGCATTGCCTTGTACCACGCAAATTAACGCACAACATGTTAAAGCTACGGCGTTAGCTCAGCGGTTGATTAGCTTAAATGCTAATGCGGGGGCGGAGCCACCTAAAGCCGCTGAAAATAATGAAGAAGTAAAAAAAGATATATCGGGTCTACTTATTATGGCGGTTGATGATAACCCGCTTAATTTAGATATTATTAGTAGTGTGCTAAAACAGGCCCATATAAATGTAATAACGGTTACCAATGCGCCAGATGCAATAGAGCTGCTACAAATATTAAAACCAGATTTAATTTTGATGGACGTGCAAATGCCGCATATTGATGGTTGCCAAGCAACGCAATTGATTCGCCAACAGTTTGACGCGCGCCAGCTGCCTATTTTTGCTTTAACAGCACATTGTGAACCTGCAGATGTTGAGCGCTCACTTAGTAGCGGCATGAATAAGCATTTAACTAAACCTGTGGTTGCAGCTGTGCTGTTAGATGCAATTAGAGACGTAGACTTTATAAAACCTAAGTTTTATGACCAAAGCTTTGCGCTCACCCAGTTTAACTTTGATGAAAATTTACTGGCAACCATGGTCGGAAAGTTTGCCAAGTTGTGTGAAACGCAGTTAGAACAAATTGAAGAAAACACCCAGCGAGATGAAGTGGTACGCTTAGTGCATAGCATTAAAGGCGTGGCGGGTAACTTAGGTTTTATTAGGCTTTCATTGTGTGCAAAACAATGTGAAACGCACCTTAAAACCACTAACGAGCCGCTTCAGCACACTTTAAAAGAGCTAATCATTCAGCTAAAGCAAGTGATTATATTTATTGAAACCTTAGGGGGACGGGATGTCGAAAAAAGCTAAAATACTGATTGTGGATGATGATCCCCTTAACCGGCTGGTGCTTGAAAAAACACTGGGCACGGAGCATGACGTATTTTTAGTCGAAAGCGGCGAAAAAGCGCTCACCTTTATTAAATCTAATCAGGTCGATTTAATTATTTTAGATGTGGTGATGCCAGGCATTGATGGTTATGAAGTGCTTGTACAGCTTAAAGAAAACCCTATTACTCAGTCTATTCCTATTGTGTTTATATCGGCTAATAATAGCCACACCGATGAAGCAAAAGGCCTTGAGTTAGGTGCAATGGATTACATCACTAAACCCTTTAATGCGTCTATAGTCAAAGTGCGGGTACGCAACCAATTACTGATCAAGCAAAAAAATGATTTGCTAGAAATGCTTGCCTCAATAGACGGTTTAACGGAAATACCCAACAGGCGTTATTTAGATGAAAACCTCTCTCGTGAATGGCGTAGAAGTAAACGTAATGGCTCGTGTTTGTCTGTTTTATTAGTAGATATAGATCACTTTAAGCGTTACAACGATTGCTATGGCCACCGAGCGGGGGATGAGTGTTTAAAGCAGGTTGCCCAGGCGTTAGCAGCGCAATGTGAGCGTAGTACTGACTTTATTGCCCGCTACGGGGGGGAAGAGTTTGCAGCGGTATTACCCGATGTTAATAAACAACAGGCATTAGCATTTGCCCAAAAGTTAAGAAAAGCGGTAAACAGCCTCAATATAGAGCACAAAGCTTCGTTAAATGCAGATCACATAACAATCAGTATTGGCATTGCTAGTATGGAAAACGGCAATGCAAGTGCCGAACAAGCCTTACTCGAACAAGCTGACCTAGGGCTATATGCCGCAAAAGATGCAGGGCGCGATCAGGTGGTTGCGCTTAACTTATAATGTGGCTATGTTTATATTAAAGCGTTATTTAAATCGGCCCCACACGTTAATGTTATTACCAAGCGGGGCTGCTTTACGCTACTAGCGCGTTGTTATTTTGTGATCATGCCCAGTGCGCTTTCACCAATACCCACCAATTTATCATTTTTAAATACCAATGGCGTGCATTCATCTTTTGTTGTTTTGCCATCAGAGTGAATGCTGTTAGTCACGTAAAACAGTATCTGATACACATCATCATCTTTTTTCAATAGCTCGGTAAAGTTTGGCGTTTTTAATTGCGCTAAAACAGATTGATAGCTGCTATCCATTGTTAAATCTGCAATCGCTTCGCGGTTTTTTTTATGCTGATGTTGCCAGCTTGATGAGTCGTTACCTGCCCAGTGCGTTTCTGCTTCGCCATCTGATACGGCAATAACACAGCCTGTTAAAAACGGAGCAATAAGTGCAGCAGCTAAAAGTGATTTTTTCATTGTTATAGTCCTTGATGAGTTTTAATTTAATTATTTACTTATCAGGAGCAAGTAATAGGCCAATATAACAAAGTTATAAAATTCAAGGGGTTAGATTGTAATGGCTGTTTTTAAGTGATGAATTATAAAAATCATTAGCAAAAACAGCCACTTTTTAGGTTTTTTAACGATTAAGCTAGCCTGCGTTTATTTAGCCTAGCGAAAACACGTTACAGCTATTTACTAAATAGAATGAGCGACTTTGAGACAGGTAAAGCCTAGCCTCAATGCGGCTCATTATTGTTGTAAATTGTTATTATACCAAGCGGTTACGAGACTCATCGTTAGTAAAGGCTGCAATATTTAGGCTTACTTCATTAATTAAGCGTACGATTGACTCTGTGCTGGCCCATGCAATGTGAGGTGTAAGAAGCAAGTTTTCGCCTGTGTAATTAGCCAGCGGGTTAGAAGGCTCTGCCGGCTCTTTAGTTAGTACATCAACACCCGCACCGGCAATTAAATTTTGCTCTAGGGCTGTGGCTAAGTCGGCTTCATTTATAATGCCACCACGGGCGGTATTGATAATAATACTGCTGGGTTTCATCATTTTTAGCTCATCTAACGAAATTAAATCGCGTGTTTCATCAGTAAGCGGGCAGTGCACGCTAATTATATCAGCGGTTTTTAATACTTCTTCAAAAGGTGTACGGCCTTCTCTACAAGAGGCGCCTTTACGCTCTGCAACCACTACATTGGCTCCAAAAGCTTGCGCTACTGTCGCCACACCTTTACCTAGCGTTCCGCCGCCTATAATGGCAAATGTTTTACCTTGTAAATCATTAAAGCTGTAATCTAATCTGCAAAACATCTCGCTTTTTTGCCAAGCGCCTTGCTGGCAGTCGCGCTGGTAGCGGTGTGTATTACCTAATAAATTAGTCACTAACGAAAACGTGTGCTGTACAACCGAAGGGGTCGAGTAGCCTGCTACGTTGGTAACGGCAATACCAAATTCTTCAGCGGCGTTTAAATCAACATTATTAGTGCCTGTTGCACTTACGCAAATAAGCTTAAGCGTTTTAAGTTGGCTTATCGTATCGCGATTTAGCACAACCTTGTTGGTAATAAGGACGTCCGCGCCTTGGCTGTGAGCAACAACTTGCTCAGGTGACGTAAGTTCGTAAGTAGTTAGCTCACCTAGTTCTTCAATGCAAGTTAACGAGGTTTTAGCTAAAGTAGCGTTATCGAGAATGGTGATTTTCATTGTGTGTCCTATCTAAATGCGTACCGTAAAATGGCAAGAGCGTTTAAGGTACTACGAATACACACCTTTGTTAATGCTATTACTACCAAATGCTTAGTTCAAAAAGTCAGGTTGCTGATAAAAGTTTAAATTGGCTGGTCTGCCCACTCAAATATAAATAACATGATATTTTAGCGGGCTATATCGCTGGGGCCCGTTTATTTTTTTAGGTTGAACTCACTTTCCTGTGAAAGGTCAACAAGCCTTATTAAGGTTGATAAAACTAAAAAAACAATGCACCAACCCCTTTTTGTGTGGTCATAGACTGAAATGGCTCGCAAATAAGCATAACCAAATGGCTATTTCTTATTTAAGAGTGGCTGAGTTATAATCAAAATTATATATAAACGGTACGTTTTGCGTGCCGTTTTTTTAACATTGTAGATGCAGTAATGAGTGAATTGGAAGATAAGTACGCAGACATAAGACCTTACAACGATGATGAAGTTGCGGCCTCGCTAGCGCGTTTAATTAACGATAATGCGTTTATAGATGTAATAGCAAAGTACAACTTACCGCGCTTTATATCCGCTATGCCTTTTATTGCTCGCACACTGGTGAGAAGCCAGTTACGAAAAAAATGGGGTAAATTTACGAACGTTGAAGATGTACAAAACGAAGTTGCAAAGTATTTAGATAAACTTATAAAACGCACTACCTCAAAAGTTACCTTTTCGGGTTTAGATAAACTAGACCCGCAGCAGGCGTATTTATTTATATCAAACCACCGCGACATAGTGCTGGACCCTGCACTTGTTAATTGGGGTTTGTATCAACATAAAATGAAGACGGTGCGTATAGCAATTGGCGATAACTTATTGCAAATACCGTATATAACCGAGCTGATGCGCTTAAATAAAAGCTTTATCGTTAAGCGCTCAGCCAAAGCACCTAAAGAGATGCTTAAGGCGCTTACGCAGTTGTCGTCGTATATTTATGACTCGTTAACAGCAGGAAATTCTATTTGGATTGCGCAAAAAGAAGGGCGTGCAAAAGACGGCTTTGATCAAACAGATCCGGCGCTTTT
>Ga0209121_10005060_pt1 | contig 12071 bp, 10 predicted proteins | sample Cruoilmetagenom3_FD_187292 | JGI IMG/M metagenome (GOLD analysis project Ga0209121, IMG submission 187292) | Oil polluted marine microbial communities from Coal Oil Point, Santa Barbara, California, USA - Sample 3 (SPAdes) (version 2) | ecosystem: Environmental > Aquatic > Marine > Oil seeps ... | reverse complement strand
AATTGAGGAAAAAGTTTCCCATAAAAATATAATTATTCCTGGATATGTAGCTCAACTTAGTGGTGAATTAGAGGATGAATCTGGTTGGAAGATTACAGTAGGTCCAAGAGAAGCAGTAGATATACCAAAATTCCTCCAAAATTATAAAATAGCTTAAAATTAAAAACTTTTTTGTCATTTTGGAAATTAATAGAAGATTTAGACATATTTTCTTGACTATTTATCCTCTGCCTTGGTGGGAGAGGATAAGGGAGAGGGGGAAGGAAATCTTATTAAAAAATAAAAAAATAAAAAATGAAAGGAAAGGTGATAACTTTGAAGAGTGATTTAAAAATTGCTCAGGAAGCCCCAATCAAACCTATAAGTGAAATTGCAGAGACCATTGGGCTGACAGAGGATGACCTGGAGTTATATGGTAAGTATAAAGCCAAGGTCACTTTAGATGTTTTAGAGAGAAATAAGGATAAACCAAACGGGAAATATATTGATGTAACATGCATAACACCAACTCCATTAGGTGAGGGTAAAACCGTAACTACAATTGGTCTTTCTCAAGCTCTAAACAAAATTGGTAAAAAGACAATTACCTGTATAAGGCAACCATCATTAGGACCAGTTTTTGGAATAAAGGGAGGAGCAGCCGGGGGAGGATATTCACAGGTAATTCCAATGGAGGATTTCAATCTTCATTTAACTGGAGATGTTCATGCTGTAGGGATTGCACACAATTTACTGGCTGCATTCATGGATACTTCTATTTTAAAAGGAAACAAACTCAATATTAATCCATTTTCTATCACTCTAAACAGAGTAGTTGATGTAAGCGATAGAGCAATGAGAAAAATAGTAATAGGTCTTGGTGGAAGAGCTAATGGAGTTCCAAGAGAAACCGGGTATGATATCACAGTTGCATCAGAGGTAATGGCTATTTTAGCTCTGACTAATGGTTTATTTGATTTAAGGGAAAGACTCGGTAGAATGGTAATTGGTTCAAATCATAATGGTGAACCTGTTACAGCAGAGGATTTAAAGTGTGCTGGTGCAATGACAGTATTGCTTAAGGATGCAATAAAACCTAACTTACTTCAAACACTCGAGCACACTCCATGTTTTGTTCATGCTGGACCTTTTGCAAATATTGCTCATGGAAACAGTTCAGTATTAGCTGATCTTATGGCTATAAAATTAGGGGATTATGTGGTCACAGAAAGTGGATTTGGCGCGGATTGTGGTACTGAGAAATTTATGAATATTAAATGTAGAGTAAGTGGATTAATACCAGATGCTGTAGTTATAGTTACAACAGTAAGAGCAATGAAAATGCATGGTGGAGCGTTTACATTTCGTCCTGGAGCAAAACCACCCACTACTGAAATTGAGAAACCAAATCCTGATGCAGTTGTAAAAGGTTGTGAGAATCTCGTGAAGCAAATTGAAAATGTTTTGATGCACGGAGTACCAGTAGTAGTTTGTGTAAATAAGTTTGATACTGATACTGATGAAGAAATAGAAATTATAAAGGAAAAAGCATTAGCAGCAGGTGCAGAGGATGCTGTTTTAAGTGATGTTTGGAGACACGGTGGAAAAGGAGGAGAGGATTTAGCAAGAGCAGTTGTTAAAGCAGCTGAAAAACCAAATAATTTCAAATTCTTGTATCCACTGGATGTTTCGATAAAGGAAAAAATAGAAACGATAGCAACAAGGATTTACGGTGCAGCGGGAGTTGATTACGCACCACTTGCCAATAGAAAAATTGATCTATATACAAAACAAGGTTTTAATAAATTACCTATATGTATGGCAAAAACCCATCTTTCACTTTCACATGATCCTAAAGTTATGGGTAGACCAACTGGTTATAAACTTCCTATAAGGGATGTTAATGCTTCTGTAGGAGCCGGATTTCTATATCCTATTTGCGGAGAGATGAGAACCATGCCTGGTCTTCCAACTATTCCTGCAGGTACAAAAGTCGATATTGATGAAGATGGAAACACAGTAGGTCTATTTTAATCTATAAATAAATATGAGGGAGAGTTACTGGCTCTCCCTCATATATTCTCAATATAATAATATAATATTAAAATATTATATTTTATGCTTTTATAATAATTGGTTATTAAAGATTATTATTTTTTTTTAACATAAAGTTTTTTTAAAGAGGTGATGATTTGACTGCAAAGATAATTGATGGAAAATCTTTAGCTGCGCAAATAAGGCAAGAGGTAAAATCAGAAGTTGAAAAACTAAAATCAGAAAAAGGTATAATTCCTGGTTTAGGTGTTATATTAGTTGGTGAAAATCCAGCTTCTGAGGTGTATGTGAGAAATAAAGCAAGAGCATGTGAACATGTTGGAATATATTCTGAAACTATAAAATTGCCTGAGGATATTTCTGAAGAAGAACTACTTAATCATGTTGATAAATTGAACAATAGAGAAGATATTCATGGAATATTAGTTCAACTTCCTTTACCTGAACATATTAATTCAGAAAAAATACTTTTTGCTATTTCTCCAGATAAAGATGTTGATGGATTTCATCCAATAAATGTTGGAAAACTCACAACTGGTGAAGAAACATTCTATCCATGTACACCATCTGGGATTATAGAGATAATAAAAAGACAAGGAATTGAGATAAAGGGTAAAGAAGCAGTAATTATTGGCAGAAGTAATATTGTGGGAAAGCCAGTAGCTTTCCTTCTTCTACATAATCATGCTACTGTTACTATATGTCACTCAAGAACTGTTGATTTACCAAAAGTTGCGAAACGAGCTGACATTTTGATTGTAGCAGTAGGTAAACCATTTATTGTTACAGATGAATATGTTAAACCTGGTGCGATAGTTATAGATGTTGGAATAAATAGAATAAAAAAGGAGGATGCATCGGAGGAGCTTCTAAATTGGAGAAAAGATGCTTTTGAGAAGAGAGGTTCTACATTGGTAGGTGATGTTGATTTTCTAAAAGTTAAAGAAATCGCAGGATATCTAACTCCAGTTCCTGGTGGAGTTGGACCACTGACTGTTGCAATGTTAATGAAAAATACTTTAAAGTCCGCAAAAAAATCACAATGAGATAATCTTAAGTTTCTTCTATAAAAATAGATATTATAAATTTAAATCATAGAAAATTTCTATATATGAATTTCTAATAGAAACCAAAAATTATAATTTTTGGGCTTTTGTAGGGAGGGATAGAAAGTGACAAACAATTCAAAAAATATTGCGATAATTGGAGCAGGTCCAGGTGGATATGTTGCTGCTATTAGAGCTTCGCAACTTGGGGCTAATGTTACATTAATAGAGAAATCATTTCTTGGGGGAACATGTACAAATTTGGGATGTATTCCCACAAAATCTATGCTAAATTCAGTAGGAACTGTTTTAAAAACAAGAAAAGCTCAAGAATTAGGTATTGAAATATCAAATAATAAGATTGATTTTTCGTTGTTCATGAAGAAGAAAGATTCAGTAGTTGAAAAGTTAAGAAAAGGAATAGACTTTTTATTAAAGAGAAATGGGGTAAATCTCATTTATGGCAAAGGAGAACTTTTAAGTGAAAATGTTATTAAAGTTGTAACAGAGAATGGGGAGGAAAAAATTGAAGCGGATAATATTATTTTAGCTACTGGTTCATCACCCCTTAAACTTCGAATCTTTGACTTTAAACAACCAACAATTCTAACTAGCGATGACCTTATGATATTAAAAGAACCACCTGAATCTATGATTATTGTTGGAGGTGGAGTTGTTGGATGCGAAATAGCGATGATTTTTCATATTTTAGGAACAGAGGTAACTGTTGTTGAAATGTTACCTCATTTATTGCCACTTCAGGATCCAAGACTTTCAAGATATATTGAGAGAAGTTTTAAGAAAGAAGGCATTAAGTATTTAACCAATTCCAGAGTAGAAGGAGTAAAGGAATATGGGGATGATTATGCTATCTTATCCCTTGCAACAGATAATGAAGTAAAAGCTCAGAGAGTAGCTGTCTGTATTGGAAGAGTTCCAAATTCAAAAGATTTGGGACTTGAAAATTTAAATATAGATATGGAGAGAGGATTTGTTAAGGTTAATGAAAAAATGGAGACAAATATACCAGGAATTTATGCAATTGGAGACCTTGTTGGTGGAAAGATGTTGGCGCATGTGGCTTCAGTACATGGGGAGATAGTAGCAGAAAATATTATGGGTCATGAAGCTATTTTTGATGATAGCATGATACCTATAACTATTTATACACATCCTCAAGTTTCTTCTGTGGGTTTAACCCCTGATCAAGCGAAAGAGAAGGAACATGAAATTTTATTAGGAAATTTTCCATTTTCAGCAATTGGAAAGGCAAATGCTATAGAAGAATCAGAAGGATTTGTACAAATTGTGGCAGATAAAAATACAGGCGAGATTTTAGGTGCTCAAATGGTTGGTCCTGAAGTTTCTGAACTTATTCATTTAGTTGCATTTGCAATGCAGAGGGAACTTTTAATTAGCGATTTATCAGAAATGATAGCTTCGCACCCTACTTTATCTGAAGCTGTTAGAGAAGCTGCTTTAAGCTGTCTTGGAAGACCTATACATACAATAAAATTATAAGAATTAATTATTTAATAAATCGTTAAGTAAATCATATTTTAATTCATAAAAAATTAAACACTCTTCTTCCAAAATGGATATTTAATTCATGAATAGAAAAAAACTTCCTCATTGGCTCAAGAAAAAAATTCCAAATATGAAAGCCATCGAGGAAATGGAAAAAATATTGAGAGATCATGGTTTACACACAGTATGTGAGAGTGCATTGTGCCCAAATTTAGGGGAGTGCTTTCAAAGAAAAACTGTAACGTTTATGATATTAGGAAATATCTGTACTAGAAATTGTAGATTTTGTGCAGTAGAGAAAGGTAAACCCCTTCCAGTATATAAGGATGAACCAGAAAATATTGCAAAAGTTGTAAATTTACTTAAACTTTCCCATGTAGTTATAACTTCTGTTAACAGAGATGATTTAGAGGATGGTGGAGCTGATCAGTTTGTGGATTGTATAAAAGAGATAAGAAAATTAGAGCCCTATCCCTCTATTGAGGTTTTGATTCCAGATTTTAGCGGGAATTTTAAAAACTTAAATATGGTTTTAGCTTACTTTCCTGATGTATTAAATCATAATGTTGAAACAGTTAAAAGACTCTATCCCAAAATAAGACCTGGTGCTGATTATTTCAGGTCTTTAAGAATTCTTAAAAAAGCCAAAAAATATTCAAAAAATATAATTGTTAAATCTGGATTCATGGTTGGTTTGGGAGAGAAGTGGGAAGAAATTATAAGTTTATTAAGAGATTTATCTGATGTAAACTGTGATATTGTCACAATAGGACAGTATTTGCAACCTTCAGATAAACATGTTCCCATAGATAAATTCTATACTCCTGATGAATTCATTAATTTGAAACAAATTGCACTTGAAATGGGAATAAAATATGTGGAATCTGGACCTTTCGTCCGCTCCTCATATAAGGCAAGTGATGCATTAAAATATTTAAAAAATTCTAAATTTTAATAATTAATTTCATTATAAAAATTGTTTTTATTAGTTTTATTAAAATGAATGAAAAGAAATTAATTTTTGAACCAAAATGTATTGCAACAGGAGTGGGGAGTTTACCTTTTAGGGATGCAGAAGAAGCTTGTTTGAAGATTTTGAAGTTATACCCAGTTGCTCCATATTGGCCTCAATTACCAAAAATAAGTTTTTTAGAAAAGATGAGTGCTCAATTTTCAGAGCATATACCAAATGAAATTATAGATTACGAGAATGAAAAAATATGGATTGATACAGAAATGGATTACATTGAAAATTTAGATGAGTTCTATATTAAATACACATCTAATAAAATCGACAGTTTTGCTGTTTCTTCAGAAAGAGCAAAAGGATTTTATAAATTTATAGAACTTCTAAGTGAAAAATATCATGATAATAAAAAATTCCTTAGTAATATTAAGAATATCAAGAGTAATATTAAATACATTAAGGGTCAAGTTACAGGACCAATAACACTAGGTTTTGCTATTTTGGATCAGAATAGAAAACCAATTTTTTATAATAATATAATTCAGGATACTGTAGTTAAATCAATATCAATGATTGCAAAGTGGCAGGAAAATGAATTTAAAAAAGTTCATTCCAATTGTCAGAGTATAATATTTTTTGATGAGCCTTATTTAGCTTCATTAGGGTCTTCTTACATAAGTCTTTCCAAAGAACAGATTATTAATCAATTAAATCAATGTTTTAATGCTATCAGTGGTATAAAGGGAATTCATTGTTGCGGAAAAACTGATTGGTCACTTATAACCGAAACAGATGTTGATATCATAAATTTTGATGCATATAACTATTTTGAAAATTTCTCAATATATAGTGACGAAATAATTGAGTTTTTAAATAAGGGAAAAATAATAGCATGGGGTATAGTACCTACTGAACCAAAAGATGATGATTTAGATAACTTAGTTAAAGAAATCATTGATAAATTCAATAATCAGGTTGATTTTTTTGTTAATAAGGGTTTGAACAAAAATTTTATTTTAAGAAAATCAATATTGACACATTCTTGTGGTCTGGGAACAGTATCAAAAGAAAAAGCAAATAAAGCATTAATTTTATTAAGTAGGATATCAGATACTATTAGAAGCAACAATTTTGTTAGATAAGTTTATATATATATTTTTTTAATATCTTTATAATTTTTGGAATTTTTTGTTCTATTTCTGTAGATAATTTCATTGAAAAGGTACGAATTGAGTCAGTATCATTATTATCACAAATATTAATTCCAATCAAATACCCATTAATTTTTATTTTTGAAGTAATATATAAGAGGTTTAAAACATCCATAAGACTTGTTTGGTGAAAAGAGATAAATTCAAGGTTTGGAAAATTTGATTTACTTATGTTATAGACCTCACTTAAAGGTATTGTATAAATGTCTCCTTTTGTACTTTTTTTGTTGCTTTTTTTACTACCCTCTTGAATAATGCTTTTTTTTGTAGACTTATCTTTCAGTGAGCTATCATTAGACATTTTTATAGCATCTACAATTAAGAACTTACTATTTTTATAGGTTTCAAGAATTGGAAGTAGCCCAAAGCCTGCTGTTGCTCCATCTATTATTTTTACATAAGATGGAAGATTCATTTTTTCTATTTTTTTTACAACATGTACTCCTATACCCTCATCTCCCAGAAGAATATTTCCAATACATAGGATTACAGTTTTAATGTTATTTGATTTGCTCATTTAACCTAAGTTTAAATTTTTAAGTAGAGTAGGAACATACCTTTCCCATCCCAGTGCCTGAATATGTACTCCTGCACAAATCGGTTTAACTTTATTTATAAGTTCAGCAGCAATTTCCAGGCACGTATATACCTTATCCTCTGTTCTTTCCATCTTTTTTATGAGAGGTTCGGGTACATATACTCCAGGAACAAATTTATTCATATAATTAGCCATTTTTTCTGATTTTAAAAGTATTATTCCTGCAAGAATTGGCACATCAACATCCATTTTTGATACTCTTTCCATAAACTTTGCAAAAAGGTCTGCATCAAATATAGCCTGTGTCTGGAAGAATTGTGCACCCTGATCTATTTTTTTCTTCATTTTTATAAGCTGCAGTTCAAAGGCTGCTTCAGTATCCGCACTTGGATTTACAACTGCTCCCTTAAAAAAGGACGGTTTTACAGTAAGTTTTTTTCCAGCTATATCATATCCTTGTTCCAATCTTTTAATTGCCCAGAGCAGTTGAACAGAATCTAAATCAAACACTGGTTTTGCTTGAGGATGATCACCAACATTAGTAAAATCACCAGTAAGAGCTAACACATTCCTAATTCCAAGTACATAAGCACTTAGTAGATCTGATTGAAGAGCCAATCTATTTCTATCTCTGCAAGTAATCTGGTATATTGGATCTATTCCCATTTCTTTAAGTATATGGCAAGTAGCTAGAGAGCCAAGTCTCATTACTGAGCTTTGAAGGTCTGTAACATTTACAGCATCTACTAATCCTTTTAATATTTCTGCTGCTCTTCTTATTTCTTCATCTTCAGCACCCTTAGGAGGACCTATCTCACAGGTTACAGTAAATTTCCCTGTTTCCAGCGCATCTTTAAGGTTGGACTCTACTTTTATTAATTTTTCATTTTTGTTATTTATAGTTTCTGCAATCATACAACCTCCTCATCTAATGCCCATAATTTGCTTTTTCTCAGTTTTGCAGATGGAAGCATTTCATTATAGTCTCTTGGTAAAATAAATTTATATAGTCTATCTAATTGTCCTAATTTTTTTAAGCGTTTATATATAAGTTCCCAACCGCAGTCTCTTTCTGGATCGGTTTCACATTTTCCATTACTCTGGCCTGCACAACCTCCATTTAAGAGTTTTTTGGGACAAGCAGTATATGGGCATATACCACCAGTATATTCCAGAACACAGTTTCCACAAGCATCGCATCTTTCAGTACCCTGCCACATTCCAGTAATACCGCCAAATGTTTTGGTATTTAAGGCAGGATGACATATCTTATTTAAAACTTCTGTGGATGCTTGAACACCTATACCACATGATATGACTAATATGGAATCTGAATCTTCTATCTTTTTTAGAACTGTTTTTATTCTTGACCTGATAAGTGCTTTCTGACATAGAAAATCTATTGACATAATTCCAGTTACGATTTTGCCTTCTTTCTCAAGTTCATTTTTCATATTATTTAAAGCAACTACCCCACCAGTATCTGCACCTTCTGGACATCCTCCACAACCTAATATAAAAATTTTCTTTTCACCTTCCAATTTTTCTATAATTTCTGATAGTGGTTTATGTTCAGTTAATATCATAAAACCTCCTAGTTTTATAAAGTAATTTCATGTAAACTTTTATTATTTATACCACTTTATATTTACCTAACAAGTTTCCTCTTGCTGTTATTAAGTGTACTGCACATGCCATACAAGGATCAAAACTTCTGATAACTCTTAGAATTTCTATAGGACTTTCGCTTTCTTTTATTTTAATCCCGATTAACGCCTGTTCACATGCACCAGGATTTCCATTTTCATCTTTAGGAGATGCATTCCAGGTAGTAGGAGTTATTACCTGGTAATTTGAAATTCTTCCGTCTTTTACTTTAAGCCAGTGACCAAGGGCACCACGGGGTGCAGTAGTAAGTCCAACTCCTGCTCCTTCTATTGTTGGAGTATACTCAGTTGCTGTAGATTCTCCTACCTTTAAATTTTGTGCCCAATTTCTTAAATAATTACATAATATATTGGCAATAAGGGCTCTTGAAAGATGTCTTCCCATAACTGAATAAAGATTGGAAATTTTCATATTAATCTCTGAAAGCGAAGTTTCTATTATATTTTTTATAAATGAATTATCTTTACTCAGATAAGTTGCCAACAATGATGATAATGGTCCAGTTTCATAAACCTCATTATTGTATCTTGGTGATTTTACCCATGAATAAGCTTCATTTTTATTAGTCATTGGTTCTGTTAGTCCTTTGCTGGGATTTAAGGGAGGTGAATTTATATACCAGCTGCGTTTTACATTTTCACTTATATTGTCTATATTTAAACTTTCATATCTATCGATATCTTTCACAAGGCCTCTTGCAAAGAGAGTCTCATTATAGCTCCCATTAGATTTCATTTTGTAGGATTCGTATGCTAGTAATTTCTGACAACCTTTACCAATCTCAAAGTAATCATTATATGCTTTAGCAACTGTAATTACATCTGGTAGATAATGGTTTTTAACAAAATCTTCTAACTCATCCAATCTCCATAAATATGAGTGAATTTTAGTAGATGTTGGTTGTTCTGATACCCCACCTGTTACAATTGAGGAGTCATGAGGCCATTTACCTCCAAAAATAGTAGCCATTTTCTGAGCTTTTCTGTATATATCTAAAGCTTTCAGATAATGACTTGCAACTTCATTTGTTGTTTTAGCATTAAGCTTATAATCTATTTCATCTCGAGGTAGAAATGGTCCGGAATAGCCCTGCTTTAGAAAAAGTTTTAGATTATTTAAATCTAAATTATTTCCCTCATATTCTAATACCTTAGAAACATCAAGGTAATCAAATCCGCTTAATATATAAAAATGCAAGATATGATCTGCAACTGTTCTTGTAGCTTGAATTATATTTCTCATCAAAATCCCATTATCAGGAATTTTATCTGACAATTCTGTGCAATCCTCTAAAGCTGAAACAGAGGCTATTGCATGTGGTTCAGGGCAAACTCCACATATTCTTTGAGATATTATTACAGCGTCTCTTGGGTCTCTTCCTTTTAACATAATTTCTATTCCTCTAAATAAGGTACCACTCATATTAGCATCTTTGACTTCCCCTTTATCTATAACAGCTTCAATTTTTAAATGTCCTTCTATCCTAGTTACAGGGTCTATAACTATTTTTTTCACTTTATCACCTTCCTATTTTTTATTTTGACTTGTAATTTTTCTTTCATTAGAGGGAAATTCTACATCAATGATTCTTTCATAGAAATCTCCAACATAATCAGGATATTCAGGCTGTGTACATCCGTTACAAGGTGCTCCACTTCCTATACACCAATTAACTTTTTCATTCCATAGTCTTAAGGGACAATCAGCATAAGTTATTGAACCTTTACAACCTAATTCATACAAACAACCTTCATCTCCAAAGTGTTTTGCAAATTTTCCTTCATCAAAGTATGCTCTATTAGGACAATTTTCATGTATTAATTTTCCAAAATAGGTTTTTGGTCTCTTTAGATCGTCTAATTCAACTTTTTCTAACCCATTAGTTAATATATCTTCTAATGTTCCAAACAACCAATCAGGATGTGGAGGACATCCTGGGATATTAATAAATGGGGTTTTAATTTTATTATTTGAAAAAAGATTATCAATACTAAGTGAACCTGTTGGATTAGGTAATGCTCCTGCGATGCCACCAAAGGATGCACATGTACCAAGAGCTATTACCATACTAGCATTTGGAGCTAATTTTAATACTTCTTCCAGTATGGTATATTTCTTACCATTCTTTTCTCCTATCATACAGAAAATACCATTTCCTTTGGTAGGAATAGCTCCATCTATAATTAGAACATAACCTTTCTCCTTAGCTGCTTTTTCAAGAATATCCATAGCAAGATTACCACTTGCTGTCATAATAGTTGGGTGATAATAAAATTCAAGTTTGAAGCCTGGAACAATATCCTCCAATAGAATATTTTTTATTGAGGGAAAATTAGAACAGAGCGTTGATGTTACACATCCAGTACATGCTGCTCCCTGGAGGTAGATAACAGGTATTTTATTTTTTTTAGAATTCATAGAAGCTCCTTATAATTATAATTTATATTTATTAATTTTTTTTATATAAAGCATATTTATTTAAATAATATGTACTATTAATGAAATAGCTTTACATTTTGTTATTTTAGTAAAAAACTATTTAACCTGATCCCACTATTAGGTAAATATTATAATATTTTATTCATATTAATATTTAATTTCAAATATTTGTTATATTTGTTTGTTACAATAACATTTATGAAAAAAAACTATGTCTTTAATTTAAATGATTTTAACATTTTTAATGGTTTCTTACCTAAAATATTTAAAATATTACTATAAAAAATTTATAAATAAACTCTTTGGTGTGAACCCCAAAAGTTAGACACAATGTTAACTAAGTTAAAACCAACCGATGGACTTCACTTTTTTTAATTTTATTATATTTAACTACACTTTCAAATTCTTCTGGTGGCATATAGCCAAGTGAAGAATGTAATCTCTTTTTGTTATAAACTTCTTCAATAAAATAGGGTATTCTTTCAATAACATCTCTGTATGTTTCATAGGAAAACATATATACTTCTTCAACCTTAAGTGACCTAAAAAAAGATTCTATTATGCTATTATCATAGGGACTTGCCTTATCTGACATTGATATTTTGATATGATTTTCATTTAATATATTTACATATCTATTT
>Ga0209121_10005059_pt1 | contig 12077 bp, 14 predicted proteins | sample Cruoilmetagenom3_FD_187292 | JGI IMG/M metagenome (GOLD analysis project Ga0209121, IMG submission 187292) | Oil polluted marine microbial communities from Coal Oil Point, Santa Barbara, California, USA - Sample 3 (SPAdes) (version 2) | ecosystem: Environmental > Aquatic > Marine > Oil seeps ... | reverse complement strand
CGGCATTGATTGTCGCGAGGCCAGTGATAATGCCATCGGCGGCGGTATGTTTTTTCAGGTCGTCAATATCTCTGCGTCGACGCTGGGCGGCGACTGCCAATTGACCGTACTCGAGGAAGGAGCCTTTATCGCAGAGATGATTGAGGTTTTCTCGGGCACTGCGATAACCCCGTTGGTGACGCTTGGCGATAAGCTCTTTGCGCCCTTCGTCGAGGGTGGATTTTAAGCGCTCATCAAAGTGGCTTATTACCTCATCTTTATTGGTATTGATGGCCGGTTGGGCCTGGGTTTTGATTTTACTCACAGTGGGGTATGCCTCTGAATATTTTTATCATGATGAGCTGTACAGACTGTCGAGTGTAACGCCCTTCGAGGAAATGGCGCTATAGCTCGAGGGATACGGGCTTCATTTAAAATGAGATAGCTAAGGTGAGGCAGCTAAGAAGAGACAGCCATAAAAAATGCCCGTGTCGTTAGAAACGGGCATTCTTAAATTGTGCGAGTGGCCAAAGGACGGCCACCGCAATACGGTGCTTTTATTTGCTACCGTCGATCATATAGTCAACAGCTGCTTTCAGCTCGTCGTCTGAACAATCCATACAAAGGCCCTTAGGGGGCATGCCCTGAAAACCGCTTATAGCATTGGTGTACAAGGTGTCCATGCCCTTGTCGATACGTGCAGTCCACTGCTCAGGGGCGCCGAACTTGGGTGCGCCCGCCATACCTGCGCCGTGGCAGGTTTTACAGCTGGTGTTGTAGACATCATCGCCGCTACGGCTACCACCACCATTGCCTGGTGCAGGTGCGCTGGCAACTTCACCGACCAGGCTGACTTCACCAGCGGGTGCCAGGCGCTCTGACATGGCTTTTTCCTGTTCAGCCCCCAGTTGAACTTCGCCCTTTTCGTCGCTACAGGCACCGAGAGTGAGCAGCGATAAAAATGCTGTACATAGAGCAAAAAGTTTCAGGTTTTTCATAAAGTAGACTCCGTTAGTCACAGTAGCTTGGCGAGAATGGCGCGTATTATAGACGTTTTCCACGGCTTCTGGAAAACATACGGTGATGTTCTTTACAAAATAGGGTGCTGTCGTTACTCGGCACAAACCGTGGTTGGTATCAATTTCGAATATCCTCTACCAAAGCACTGCCTCCATCTTTTAAATAACTATAAGTAATGCAATCTATTATCTTGACTCATAATAAAAATCCTGCCATCTTGAAGTCGGTGGTGATTTTTTCTTGGTCTTTAGTGGCGCATTATTTTGTTCCACTACTAGCAAAGTTCTCTATTCGAATAAAAAATATAACTATTGAAGAAAGAGGGTAATTCTATGTCTGTGATAAGAAAGCCTGGACTCCATAAAACCTTGCTTGCTGCCTGTGTGCTCAGTAGTAGCGTCGCGATGGCGGCTGTTACGCCTGAAGAGCGAGCGTCAATTGGCCTTGACGGTACCGAACTCACCCCTAGTGGGGCAATCCGTGCGGGCAATGCGGAAGGCACTATTCCCGAGTGGAAAAACGAGCCGATACCGATACCCGATGACTTTAAGCCGGGTACCTTTCATCCCGATCCCTTTGCCGATGACAAGGTGCGTTTAAAGATTACTGCGCAGAATTACCAGGAGCATGCCGACAAGTTGTCAGAAGGTCAGAAAATGATGTTTAAGACCTATGGCGATTACTTTATGAATATCTACCCCACTCGACGCACAATGGTTTACAACAACTACATTTATGAAGCGGCCCTAGAAAACCTTGATCGAGCAGTGTTTGAGCGCACCGATAGCCACATGGGCATGATCGGCTTTAAGGGTGCCAGAAGAGCCTGGGCCTTCCCCATTCCCCACAATGCTGACGAAGCATTCCTCAATCAGCAGTCGCGACCCAAGTTGGTTTGGAATAAGTCACGAGAAGTCACTATCGCCGTAGCCAGTAATGGTAGCTTTGAGACGAGCAACCTGGATGTGGAATTCCACTATAAGTGGAGTGACCCGAAGATTGATGAAGATGACCCCGACGCGATTCCCACCGAAAACATTCTGCTTTATCAGCAGACCTTAACGGGTCCGGCTAAAGTGGCTGGGCAGGTAGTACTTGCTTTAGAGCCTATCGTTTTTACCCATAACTTCCGTAAAGCCTGGGCCTACAATCCAGGCCAGCGTCGTGTTAAACGTGCGCCGCAGATTGTTTACGACAACCCTATTACCGCGGGCGACGGTCTGGGCACGACAGATCAGGGCTATGGTTTTAATGGTCCGAATGATCGCTTTACCTACAAATTATTAGGCAAGCGTGAAGTTTATGTGCCCTATAACCCCTATAAGTTGTTTGCTCAGTCGGCTACGCCCGACAAAGTGATTGCGCCATCGGGCCGCTTCAATCAGGACTATGCTCGTTATGAGTTACACCGTGTTTGGGTCATTGAGTCCAACCTTAAGGAGGGCACCAGCCACGATTACAGTAAGCGGGTTTATTACCTTGATGAAGATTCCTGGGAGGTGATGCTGGCGGATAACTATGATCGACGCGGCGAACTCTGGCGCCTTTGGGAAGATCACCACATCATGTTCTATGATGTGGGCTTTCCCAATCGTGCTGCGGAGTTGCAATATGACTTTAATGCCCACCGCATGCTGGCTTTGCTGATGGATAAGAGCAAGGCGCCCGACTTTGCCTGGCGGGCTGAAGATAAACACTTTACTTCTGCAGCGATACGAAGAAGGGGTATTCGCTAGTTAATCTGCCGTAAAGAAAAGTGACAAACTAAAAACCCGCAGTGGGTTGGCACTGTGGGTTTTTTTATAGCGCGACATCTATCCCCCCCCCTCCACGCACACGGAGAGGGCGCTACTTTTTATTCGTTATTGATATCTTGTTTCTTGCCGTAATTAGAGGCATGTTGCGCTGATTAGATAAAGTACTATTGTAAAAGATTCGTTTTTACACAGCTGAGGTAATGGCTAAGTAAAGCTCTTGCCCTCTAATGACACAAGGATAAGTTTTTACCTTGAACGAAAAAATTTACCTCAACGCCGAACAAATAGTGACCGACGCCTATCTTCTTGGTGCTGAAATACTGGCCAGTGATTTTTTACCCGATCTGATTATCGGTGTTTGGCGTGGCGGCACGCCGATTGCCATAGCCATTCATGAGCTACTGATGTACCAGGGTGTTGAGGCAGACCATATCCCCATTCGCAGTAAGTTATACAAAGGTATCGATGAACGTGGGACAAAAGTTGAAATTGATGGCCTCGATTATGTGACCAGACATCTCAAAGAAATTCAGCGCATTCTGATTGTTGATGATGTTTTCGACAGTGGTTTGAGCATGGCGCAAATCTTGACTGACATTGCTTTACTGGCGGGGGACAAGCCACTCGAGTGTCGCGTTGCTGTTCCCTGGTACAAGCCGGGAAATAACTTAACGAGCCATAAACCCGATTATTTTTTACACACCACCGATGCCTGGCTGGTCTTCCCTCACGAGCTTTGTGGTTTGAATCAAGCGGAACTACGCCAGAACAAACCGGGTATTGATGCAATAAAACACTTGTTTAAGTAGGCTATTTCTATTCTTTATGTAAGCGCTTTTCCATGGCGGTGAGCTCGCTCTCTTGCAACGCGGTTTTTTGCCGCGCCAGTTTTAGGGTTTGTATACCCATCGCTGTATAAGTGCTGCGAAGGTCGGGGGCAGTCTGCCCGATGGCTTTGAGGTGTGCTTGCAGTGTGTTGATATCGCCACGGGCAATAGGCCCGGTGAGGGCATTGACGGCTCCCTCTGTGAGCCCGTTTTCCAGGCTTTGGCGCATCAATGGGGAGAGGACGGCGCTGGCAAGAGTCTTTTCGATACCCGCTTTTTCAAGCAGTGCTTCACTGGCGCCGAGCAGGGCAACCAGGTAATTCGATGCCATCACCGTTGCGGCGTGATAGAGGGGCTTGGCCTCTGCCTTTATCGTTGTGGTTTGGCCACCAATTGCACTCAATAGCGAATCGAGAGCAGTGATAGCCTGTTCGTCACCCTCTAGAGTACAGACTGTAGAAGCGAAACTCGTGAGCGAGCGCTTTGGGCTGGCAAAGCTGTGGGCCGGGTGGGCGCTGGCGATTGAGCTGCCGAGTTTTTGCAGTGCTGACAGTTCTGCCGATGTTTTCAGGCCACTACTGTGAAACACCGTGGTCTTTTGCCAGCTAATGCCGGCTAGCTCGGCGAGTTGTTTTGCACAGTCGCGAATAACATCATCCGGGGTGGCAAGCATCCACAATTGGGCAGGTTCATTTGATAGTTGTTCAAGGTTTGTAATCACACGCCCCGTGCCGATAAAGGCCTGGGCTGAGTGGCTGTGTTCGCTGTTACGGTTGTAAATGTCGCCAATAGTGACTAAACCCGCGTCACTGAAGAGTCGGGCCAGAGTGCGACCGAGTTTGCCAGCGCCGATAATATTGAGTCTTGGCAGCGTGTTTAAGGCGGTTCTTTGCGGCTGACTCATGGGGCTAACTCATGCGGACTGGGGACTAATTTCGCGGTTGCTCTAACAGGGCTTTATAGGCTTTAACTGCTGGGGTGAGGCCCATTTCAATGGCATCGACAATCAGGGCGTGGCCGATGGAAACCTCGAGTAAACCCGGCGTAGTGGCAAATTGGCCGAGGTTGTGCAGGTTCAAATCGTGACCGGCATTGACGCCGAGGCCGATATCGGTGGCGTGGCGAGAGGCTGCGCAATAGTTCTTGAACAGTCCCAGATTGTCCTGGGCCGCTGCGTAGGGGCCGGTGTACAGTTCGATACGCTCAACACCCAATTCACGCGCCAGGTCGAGCTGTTTTTTATCGGGATCCATAAACAGACTGACCCGTACATTGAGTGCCTGTAAAGCGGCAATCAGAGGCTTGAGCTTTTCGCCTGAAGTGCTGAGGTCAAAGCCGTGATCAGAGGTGAGTTGTTCACTGCTATCGGGCACCAGCGTGCATTGCTGGGGTCGGGTTTGTTCGACCAGTGCCAGTAGCCCCGGGTATTCGCGTAGCGGCTCGGCAAACGGGTTGCCCTCAATATTGAACTCCAGAGCGGCTCCACTAGCCGTGGTTTTAGAGCGACAGAGCTCACTGAGTTCATAGACATCGCCGGGGCGAATGTGACGCTGATCGGGGCGCGGGTGAACGGTGATGCCATCGGCGCCGGCTGAAATGCAGGTCGTGGCATAGTCGACGACACTCGGGTAGTTGCCTTCCCGCGAGTTGCGAATCAGGGCTATTTTATTGACGTTAACACTGAGGGCTATCAAGGGATCGGACTGCGTTGAATGCTGATAATTTCGATGTTTTCTACGGGCCTGTGAACAAATTGATGATTGAACTTTTCAACTTTACTGCTGGCAATATTTTGCACCACATCCATGCCGGAAACCACCTGGCCAAACACGGTATAACCGGGATTGCCGTATTTGGCGTCAAAGTTGCGGTTGTCTTTTAGATTGATGAAAAACTGGGCTTTGGCGCTGTCGGGGTCATGGCTGCGGGCCATGGCGACTGAGCCTTTGATATTAAGTAATCCACCGACAGATTCATTGGCGACGGGCTGGCCTGGTTCAAAGGCATTGAGCTTGCGGTCAAAGCCGCCAGTTTGAATGATAAAGCCCTGTATTACCCGGTGAAAGATAGTGCCATCATAGTAGTGTCTATCGGCATATTGCAAAAAATTGCGCACGGTAAGGGGGGCTTTTTCAGGGGCCAGCTCTATTTCAATATTGCCAAGGGTGGTAGTAATAAGAATGCGGGGTTTAAGTTGTGTTGATAACACCGCATTGTCGCTTTCTGCCCAGAGGCTATGACAGAAAATCAGTAAGCAGCAAGCCAATAAGCCCTGGCAATGAAAGGACGTGGCCAACCTTAATAGCGACATACGTGTTATGCCCACTCTGAGTGCCCACGGCGCTTACCTTTTAAGCGGGGGAGAAGAATACTGAGTATTGCGCCGAGGAAAACGGCTATGCCACCGTTGAGAAACCACTTTTGAGTGCTCTTACTTTCGAGTTGTTCTTTCACGGCGCTGAGTACATCAATCCGACCCTGTAGCTTTTCATTGTCTTCGAGTAGTTGTTGATTTTGTACCTTGAGGTTGAGGGCGTTGGCAGAGACGACCTTGATATCGGCGAGCTCTCGCGACACAGATTCGTTGTCATCACTCACGGCATTGAGGCGACCGCCCAGTTGTTTATTGTCGGCTTTAAGCTCTTCAACCTGAGCTTTAAGTTTGGCGTTACTGTTATTAAGTGCTTCGTTTTGCTGTTTGTAGCGGGCGATTCGGTCGCGGGCAATGGGCTGGGTGACGATGTATTGATTTTCTATCCAACCGTCCATGCCACCGGGGGTGCGGACATGGCTCCAGCCGTCAGCCGTTTCAATAAAATCCAGTTTAAGCCCGCTTTTAAGGCCCTGATGCAAAATGGCGCAGCGGCTACAGGGGCTTTTGCGTAGCGGCACGCGGAATTCATCGGAGATATAGCGCGTCTCCGCCAGTAAGCTTGGTGAGAGTGCTAGCAATAGCAGGCTTAAGCAAAGTTTGTGCATGACAATACCGTTGGCAATTGAATGAGTAAGAATAATCGCTCTGTCTCGAAACAGGCTCTTAGTAAGAGCTTAGGGTTTGTTGAAAAATGCTATTGAGCAAATATCCAGCGTAAACCCGCAACGTCTATTAAGGTAACACCTTTTTGTAGGCTTTGACGCTAACCGAAGCGTAAACACCGGCTGCCTGATAAGGGTCCTCTGCGGCCCAGACTTGCGCTGCTGCCAGAGAGTCGAACTCGGCAATAATGATGCTGCCGCTAAAGCCGGCTTCACCGGGGTCTTCGCTGTCGATGCTGGGGTTGGGGCCAGCTACCAGTAAACGCCCGGCGTCGCGCAGTGCTTCGAGGCGTTGTAGGTGGGCGGGGCGGGCGGCTTTGCGCAGGGCCAGGCTATCTGCTACATCCGTACAAACCAGGCTATACCACATTATTGACTGTCCTTGTTTTTATCATCACTGTTGTTTTCCGCTTCGTGGTGGTGGCCGCGAATAATGTCTTCAAAGGGCATGCCGGTCATGTGAGTAATACCGCGAAACAGATAAAACATGGCACCCATCATCATAATCATTGCCGGCACGGCAATCACCGGGAAGCTCAGTGCGGTCATTTTACCCAGTTCGGCGTTGTACTCAATCGTGCCGGGTTGACTGGTGACAATCATCGTTGCCAGCAGATAATTCAAAATAGATGAGACTAAAAAAGAGGCGGCAATAATCCATGAAGCAGTAATTAAGCGTTGGTCAAAGGCCTCGACACTGTCGTGCTTGGCTAGAGCGTGATGCACCTTGTCAATCTCAATCACCGTATCGTTGAATAACAAGGTGCGCACCAGGGGGTAGGGTGTCTTGAGTGATAGCAAAGTGGCAAGACCAAAGATGGCGGGTATACCCGCCTCTTTATAAGCCAGATATTGGGGGTCAAGTTCGAGCAGGCTAATACCGCCCGTCATGACCACACTGAAGACACCGAGGCCGGAGAAGAAATTGACTTTGCCGCGCTGCTGAAAGTCACGCAGGCCATAGACAATGGGGAAGAGCAGGGCGACAACCACACCCCATGTAGTGCCGAGGTATTCATCGCCACTGAGCTTGGTCAAAATCAACGTGGGCACGATGACATTAAAGCCGAGGTTGACCAGCATATTCTCGCGCTGGGGTGCCGCAGAGGAGGCTGGTGGGGGGCTATTGCTGCTGGTGCTGGGTTTACTGTTGCTCACTAAGTAATGCCTATTCCTGTCGGTCAGAATCAATAGATGGGGGCTATTCTAGCGCTTCCAAGGGATTTTCGCACATTGGGATGCTGGCAAAAGGCGCGCTAGCGGTTATTGGCGGTCGAGTTTTTAGAGCAGAGGGTTTATAGTCGCGGCAAATAGCGAGGTAAATCGTCTTTATGGCCAGGGTCCTTTATATACACCCCGATAATCCCCAGCAGCGCTTAGTTGAGCAGGCGGCGGATATTATCCGTGGCGGTGGCGTGGCAATTTACCCCACCGACTCGGCCTATGCTCTGGGCTGCCACATCGGTGACAAGACCGCACTGGATAGAATTCGCCAGATTCGCGCCCTGGAAAAAAATCATAACTTTACGCTGGTCTGCCGTGACCTCTCTGAGCTCTCAACCTATGCCAAGGTGGATAATCAGGATTTTCGTCTGCTCAAGGTCAATACCCCCGGCCCCTACACCTTTATACTCGATGCCAGTTCTGAAGTGCCGCGCCGTTTGATGCACCCCAAGCGCAAGACCATAGGTTTGCGAGTGCCGGCCAACCACATTGCCCAGGCGCTGCTCGAAACACTGGGCGAACCACTGATGAGCATTACCCTGATTATGCCCGGTGATGAGTACCCCCTGACTGATCCCCAGGATATTGAAGATATGCTCGGCAACCGGGTCGATTTAATTATCAATGGCGGTTACTGCGGCCTTGAGCCGACATCGATTATTGACCTCACTGGCGAATCCCCCGAGCTGGTGCGTGAAGGCATGGGTGATCTTGCCTCCTTTGGTCTTTGAATGGCGTTTTTCTAGCGCGCTGCGCCTGTCACCACGCCGGGCGAATCAGTATAATGGCTGACTTCCACGATTTGATCCGGTAGCGCAGTGACAACTGACCCCCTCCCCGACAATGCGCCTACTGGCGAAGCCACTAATACTCATATAGAAGCGAATAGCGCCAATGCAGACGCTGACTCCAGCCGAGCGCCAGTTCCCCAGCAAAATGAAATGCCCTTCGCCATTGTTCAAGGCCAGCAAGTCACCGAGTTGCCCCGCGATCTTTATATTCCACCGGAGGCCCTGGAAGTTATTCTCGATGCCTTTGAAGGCCCTCTCGACTTGCTGCTCTATTTAATCCGGCGGCAAAACCTCGATATTCTCGACATTAACGTCGCCGATATTACCCATCAATACATGAGCTATATCGAGCTAATGGAGGCCATGCAGTGGGAGTTGGCTGCTGAATATTTATTAATGGCGGCAATGTTGGCGGAAATTAAATCGCGTATGTTACTGCCCCGTCAAAATGAAGACGAAGAGAGCGATGAAGACCCGCGCGCCGAACTGATTCGCCGTTTACAGGAATACGAGCGCTTTAAACAGGCGGCAGAAGATATAGATACCCTGCCGCGCACCGGGCGCGATGTCTTCCCGGCCAGTGCCAAAGTTGGAGAAAAAACAGCCCCACGGGTTCACCCACCCGTGGCAATGGAAGATCTCCTACTGGCCCTGGCCGATGTCATGCGTCGCGTTAAGTTGACGGACAGTCACCATATCGAATTTGAAGTGCTATCTACCCGAGAGCGTATGAGCCACATATTGCAATGCCTCAGCGGCAAACGTTTTGTGCCCTTCATTACGCTGTTTAATCTCGAAGAAGGGCGTCAGGGTGTGATTGTTACCTTTTTGGCGATGATGGAGCTGGTGAAAGAATCGCTGGTTGAGATCGTACAAAATGAATTCCTGGGGCCGATACACCTGAAAGCGAGGGCTGAGTGATGGATGCCGAGCAACTGCGTCGAATTGTCGAGGCCGCACTGCTTGCCGCTGGCGATTCACTGGATATTGCGGCACTGCAAAAGCTCTTCGATGAAGAATTTGTGCCCCAGCGCGACGAGGTTCAAGCGGCCCTTGAAGATATAGAAGCCGACTGCCGTGACCGGGGTTATGAATTAAAGCGCACCGCTAGTGGTTATCGTTTTCAGGTGAAAGCGCAGTACGCCCAATGGATTGGCAAACTGTGGGAAGAAAAACCAAAGAAATACTCCCGTGCCACTCTCGAAACCCTAGCGTTAATCGCCTACCGCCAGCCTCTGACTCGGGGTGATATCGAACAGGTACGCGGTGTCGCCGTGAGCTCTGATATTATTCGCACCCTCCACGACCGGGGCTGGATTCGTTCCGTCGGTCACCGCGATGTGCCGGGTCGCCCCGCCCTCTATGCCACTACGCGCCAGTTTCTCGATAATTTTAATTTACAAAGCCTCGAACAATTGCCGCCCCTGAGTGAAATACGCGAGCTCAGCTTGATTGACCGGGAACTGCAATTTGAAGAGGCTATCGGTGAGGGCAGTGCAGAGGAGGGCGAGGCTAGCGTCGAAGCCGATGGCGAAATCAGCGGAACCGAAGCAGCTGTGCTTGATGATGGCGAAGCACAAGTAGCAGCGGGGGACTCCGCCGTGGGGGCCTTGGTGGACGACTTTATCGAGCGCGATGAGGGTCGAGAAGCCCAGCCGCAAATTTTAGACAATGAAAACAGCGAAAGCTCAGTGATCAACAATGAGGAAAACCCAGAGCTATGAGTGAGAAAATTCAAAAATTACTGGCTCAGACGGGTTTGGGCTCACGTCGAGAAATTGAAAAGTGGATCGCAGCGGGGCGTGTCTCCGTCAATGGCAAGGTCGCAACGACGGGCGAGCGCATTTCGATGGAGGACAAGGTCAGCGTCGATGGGCGAGTGATCAAACTGAAATCCAGAGACAGCCGTACCCGTGTGCTTATTTACCATAAACCCGTGGGTGAAATTTGTACCCGTCAGGATCCCGAGGGCCGTAAAACCGTGTTTTCCAGTTTGCCGCCGATTAAAGAAGGGCGCTGGATTGCCGTGGGTCGTCTCGACATAAACACCAGTGGATTGTTGTTGTTCACCAATGATGGCGAACTCGCCAATCGACAGATGCATCCCTCCGGCCAGGTTGAAAGACAATACCTGGTGCGTATTCACGGCATCGTCGACGATGACATGCTCAAGCGCTTACAGGAGGGTGTGATGCTTGAGGACGGCATGGGGCGTTTTAAGAAAATCCAAATTGGTGACGGCTCAGGCTCCCACCAGTGGTTTACCGTGGTGTTAACGGAAGGCCGCAATCGCGAAGTGCGTCGCCTGTGGGAATCTCAGGGTGTTGAAGTTAGCCGCTTGAAGCGCATTCGCTTTGGCACGGTTGAGCTACCCTCTTATGTGCGCAGTGGCGACTGGCTCGATCTTACGCCGGTGGAAGTGAGTCGCCTGTCTAAATCGATGGGCATTGCCAGCAAGCCCCAACCTCTGACGCCCAGTGAACGCCAGCAGCGGGAGCGCCAGCTCAGTAAGCTAAAAGCGCGGGGTGCGCAGCGCTAACGGCTAGCGTTGTTACTGATGGTCGGGCAGGGGTAGGTCATCTTTTAAATAGATGCGAATTGGAAAGTTTTGCATCTTATCCAGCTTAATAATTAAACCGTAGTTGTCATTCTCATAATCCTCGGACCACTCATAGCGGATGCCGGGGAGTACTTCTTCCTTGCCGTCACGTTGACCCACCACGACCACCTCGTGAACCTTATCAGTGCTTTCGAGCTTGTCTTTGGGGATGCTCACGGTAACGTGTTGACCGCCATCGCCACCGAGTTCGGGCAACTTAATCTGGTCCACTTTGGCGTGTATTTTTTTCCCTTCATAACCTTCTTTTAATTCAAGCCAGTCAGTCTCCTGAGCGCTGAGGGAGGGCGCTAGACATGCCAGAGCGGCGGTCAAAATCACTCTTCTCGTGGTGCTTGCTGCGTTCATATTCCACTCCTGCTTATTTTAGTCGGTGGGCGAAGTTTAGCAAAATATTATGCGGTTAAGTGACCTGAGCCACACTCTTCTTAACGTTGGGTGTAGAGTTTAGACTTGTTTGAGTATATTAAGACGATTCTAAAAAGCTTTGCCAAGTGCTTGATAAGGTTTACAGGGAGTTCCGCGCTGGATGGGCTGCGACACGCGAATAAAAAGCTATTTTAATTACTGGGGCAAAGCGAGCCCCTCAACGAATGATCAGACAGCTAAGTATCATCTCTTGCCCTATCACAGCTTGGATGTGGCGGCAGTCGGACACGTTCTATTATCCCGCCAAGGTGCACTTAACAGACACCTATCTGAATTAATGGGTTTATCTGGGCAACAAACCCTTAATTGGATAACTTTCCTGCTGGGTTTACATGACCTGGGTAAATTTGCCGAATCCTTCCAGCAACTACGGCCTGATTTGCGTGAGCTGTTTTGG
>Ga0209121_10005057_pt1 | contig 12081 bp, 12 predicted proteins | sample Cruoilmetagenom3_FD_187292 | JGI IMG/M metagenome (GOLD analysis project Ga0209121, IMG submission 187292) | Oil polluted marine microbial communities from Coal Oil Point, Santa Barbara, California, USA - Sample 3 (SPAdes) (version 2) | ecosystem: Environmental > Aquatic > Marine > Oil seeps ... | reverse complement strand
CCTTCAAAGGAAAAATGATTGAGCTTACACGAGGCCAGGTTGAATTTATTACGCTTGAACAACGGGACAATACCATTATGCCGCTTAAATAGTAAAAAAGTTATGGAACCGAGTCAGCTATTTCGTATAAATTACAGTTTCTACTGAGCGGTATACGCTATCGCTGAACATGCAAATCCGTCATCACCCGTCTCTATTGCAGGATCACCCCCACGATAATCAGTCCAGATCAAGCTGATACTGATTTTGTTGGAATGAACAATCTTTCACTTGATAAAACAACTAGCACGAAATAAGTGCCGTAGTTGCTATAGCGGTTATTTCCCGATGGTGAGTCCCTACAAAGTTTTGAACAATGCTCAATAACCAACCCCTGATAAGCCCAGTTGACCTATTCCAACGGTCCGTCCTGCGGGACAATCTCCAGATCAAAACGAACCGGTTCCGTAATCCCCAATACCTCGTGGAAAGTCACCAACGCAACAATGTGTTCCGCCAGCCCCACGGTGAAGTCGGAGGGCAACCTGTAAATCTCGCTTTGATTAACGCTCACCGTGTCATCATCCAGCGGTCCGCCGCCACCCCCGCCGCCAAATTTTTCCACCTCGAGAGGGACCTCCCCCTCACCATGGAAAAACTGAACATCTTCAACGAGGAAAAAACTATCTTCTCGGCTGTGTTCCGGGATTTGATCTTCGGGAAGTCCGCTAAAAGAGAGAACAAAACGAAAAGTGGTTTCCTGGCTGGGGAAGACCGCGATGTAGGCACTTTTAATTTCAATCAGAACGCCAGTTTTGGTACGAATTGACCCGGGAGAGACGAACTCATATGGTAGCGTTTCGGTTTCCTGGGCTGGTATATCGTCTGTCGGTGAGGCGGGCTGGGACGTTTCAGACGGTGCAATACCGACAGGGTCAGTCGGTATTCTGGTGGTCGGGGTTTGCGTTGAACACCCAGACAACAATACGGATAAGATAAAGAAGATAATAATATTCAATTTCATCAGTTTTCTCCCAAACAACGCAATCTGGCCTCCTTCGAAGAAGGCCAGATTGCTCTATTTAACTTTTTCTAAATAACCAGAACCTTAGCGGATGTCAATCACCAACGGGCCTGATCTGACATCCGATAGGGTCTCCCGAATAAAGTTTACTAATTGTGCCTGCTCAGTTTCATCAAGCGTGGCGACAACCGCCCCCCTTCCATAGATGAAAGAAAGCGGAAAACTGCCTGAGTCGTCAATTTCGACTGGCAAATTATATTTTTCAAGTTCTGGTTTGATTTTTTCCAAATCTTCAGAGTCAATGCTTTCTGCAATATTCATAGCGACCTCATCCAGCACAAAGGAGATATCCCCTTCCCCTAGCTCTCTGAAGTCCTTCACCCCTTGATGGGCCAGAAAAGTATAGCATCGCTCGCTGCGTTCGAATATCTGAGGATCTTCTCGGAAATTTGGAATGAACCACTCATCAATTTGTACTTGTTCATCACCCATAATAAGAGAAGCACTCGGAATCCAATCCCCTGCATCAGGCAGGTTGATACACGCATCCACCTTTACTAAAGAAGGTGTAAAATCCACTCGTTCGACAACCAACGATAGGCTGTCGTTCTCGACGCGTCCCTCAGGAAATGCTGAGATTTGCATGGAATGATCAAAGGGGCCCTCAAAATTGTATACATCAATCAACGGCAAGTGGCCGACTTCGCCATATCCAACTGGACTTAACACAATGTCACCAACGTACACCTCGATCTGCACAGGTGTGTTTTCCCGAAAGTCACTATAGAGAAATTGAGTCAACGCGTAGGTATCGTCTCCCAAAGGCCGACATGATTTTGTTGTTGTCCCAGCAAGGATATTGCCAGCAGCATCAAACACCTGCACTTTACTGACAGGGCAATGAATGGGAAGATATTCTTCCGAAACTGAAAAATCTCCTTTGATGATAAGGTCAAAGGCTAAATGATCAGCATCATAAGCTGCCCACGCCAATGAGACTTGCGCTTCCGGTGTTTGGATTTCCGTTTGGTTTTTCGCTCGTGCAATAACGGGAACGGCAACGACGAGCGTTAATAGAATTATCCCTAATACTAGCAAGAGAAGTTTAGACTTTTTCATAATTTTACCTCCATAAAACATCACTGATTTTTGTAAAATCTTCATCATCCTTCATACGCATGAGACGGATCATAAGGACCCCACCAAGCCTCATTGGAAATTCCCGAAAATGATCTGGTTGTCACTGTCCCGCTGACCATATCGGTATAACAAGAATGGCCCACAGACAAAGGATTCCCTTGGACATAGTAATAATATGCCCAATTAGGATTAGGCACTTCCAGGACTCTAGCATATAAGTATTTGGTCTTAAAATTGTTAGCCCAGACAGTTGCTCGTGACCAATTCGATTCACACCCTCTGCTATAACGCAATTCATTGTACACTGTGCCATACTCACCGGACACAGAACTACCACCATACACGGTATATCCCGTCGCTGAACATGCGAATCCGTCATCATCCGTCTCTATTGCAGGATCATCCCCACGACAACCAGTCCCAGAACAAGCGGATACTGATTTTGTTGGAATGGACAAACTCACACTTAATAAAACAACTATCAAGAAAGAAGATACTTTCCTCATTTTGCGCTCCTTTACGAATAGTGAATTAGCCAGGTTTTATTAGGAACATTTACCTCATACATAACAATTCACAGAAACCGTCATTTTCCTATTATCTGCGCAGCTAGGGCGGTCCGAGTCGGATTTAAGTTCACCATGACCACCATCATCATTAATACGATCGAGGGTGAACGCATTTTCGGTTTCATTTTTGCGCCTTGTTGCCATTGATCTGGCTAAAACTAAACTGTCTCACTTTTGAGACTTGCTATTCCAAACAATCTTTCATGCAACCACTCCTTTCATCTGACGTTGATCGAAATATATTCTTTGCCAAGCAGCTTTCATATAGTACTTCGGGAAATAGCCCAAAAATTAACAGGTAAATTTAAAAGTGATAGGAAAAGAGGTTTCAACGTGCCAAATAGTTCCCAAGAAATCATGATTCATCTATTCTGCTATTGTCCTTTGCAAGTCTACCAACCATGGGCCGAGAAGCGTTTGCTTGAAAGCGGACTCCACCAACGTATACGCCTCCGAATCCGATATTTCCTCCGGATGAGCAAGTACCTCAAACCAAATCTGGGATTGTCCTCGTGTCTCAAATTCATAACAGCGAATCTCCAGACCGGGGTGGTCCGCTTCAACCTGGTTCTTCACCGCCTCACACTCCGCCATCGTGACCACGCCGGGGTTGGCATTATCAATAACCACCTCAGTGACCCCAATCTGAAAGTCTTCCAATGCGTCCATGGGGGAATCAGAAGGGAAAAGGAATGAAAAACAACGGCGGGTGCTATTTAAGACGGTGTCGCGGTCGGGCGCGTTCAAGGGCACGGTCAGCAAATATTCCCGGGCCTCCATCTCTTGATCTCCGACCAGGAGGGCCGCTTGCGGCTGCCAGGAATGTTGGTCCTCCATGATCACACAGACGTCCAGGGTGGCCAGGCTGCGGTTGATGGTCACCCGATTAATTTCCACGTCCAGTGTTTCCCCGGTTAGCTTGGTTTCGGGCGACCAAGTCAGGGGTATGCCCGCTGTTTCAAGAGCGAGGGGAAATTCAAAAGTGCCCTGGCTGGGAAGAATGATCTCCTCCATCTCGCTATAGGCGGTGATTTCTCCCAGCGTGACGTTTAACTGGGGCGTTTCGTCCCAGTCCAGCGCCGCTTCCGGCGCGTAAGTGTGGGTCAGGCTGAGGTGGTAATCCGCGGTTCCTGCGCTTTCGCCCTGCTGCTGGCACAACCAGCGGCTTTGAGGAACCAGAGCATAATATTCGTCCAGATCGATCTGCGTTTCGTTCAGGTAAAGCAGCCGAGTTTCTTCAAGATCGATCACGAGATCAATTTGAGTAAAAGGGCAGCCGAGCTGGTAGCCCTCGGGCAGGGGGTAATTGGTCACTGCGATCTCCACGCCCAGGCGTTCCTCGTCGTGGTAGGTCCATTCAACCTCAACCGAAAGATCGGTTCCCGATGAAGCTGGAGGCTCCGTCTCCATCAGCGGGGTTTCTTCTGACGATTCCGGAGGTTCCGTCTTGACCGGCGAGGTTGGTTCTTCTAGCGCCACAGGCTCCGCTTCCCTGCAAGCGCTCAGACTAACCAGTACAAAAAAAATTATAAAACCAATTTTTCTGATGGATAGATTCATTCCTAACTCCTATTCTTTGAGATCAAATTCTTATGATCTCAGGTAATCAACGCATTTGTCTATATGAGTATTCGAAAAAAAGAGCGAAAGGTAACACCTGAAATAATATTGGCTGTCGGAATGTTGATGAAATCGAGGAACAGCAGTTTTCCCCTTTACATTTTGGGAAATCCTTACGCCGAAAATGTGGGAAGTAAAACTCGATATAAACGCCTTTTTAAAATAGCGAACCAGGTTTTCCTAGCAATTTTCGATTTACCTGTTACCTTTTGGGCGTTTTTCCGAATATATACATGAAAGGCGCTCTACCAACAGACGCCTGGTGTGTGATCCATAGAAAAGGAGGTACTCGAACATCAACCAAAAACATTAACTGGATCAAATGTTAGTAAAGCTCGTTAAACGAAACTATTTACTAAAAATAGGAGCGAATATGAAACAGAATTTTCGATATCTCACCATCATGCTGACGGTGATCGCGGTGGTGATACTGAGCTTTTTTCCAACGGGCGACGCCTTCGCGGCCACCTGTAGCGGATCGGGCTGTAATTGGATCGATCCCTATGGAACAACTTGTTGGAATGATGCCTACCCCGCAAGGTATAGTGCGAATGGAGGTCTAGAGAATAGAAACATGTACTCCCCAGGTTGTAATGCTAACTGGTCGAAGACAAATTACGCTTCTCGCACCTGGCTGGCAGCAGAAACGGTAGGTGTCTACACTTATCATGGAAATCAGCCCTATAGTTATGTATATAACAACATGTGGGATGGGTCCAGTGTGGTTTGCACCCGCGGCCATCAAGGGTCGTCCTATATGAACTATAATCTCCACACCCAAAGTATCTGTGCTTGACACAAGCTACCACAACTTCAAATCTCAAAAAAAAGAAAGGAACAAATTATGAAAAACAATTCGACTTTGAAACCCCTGATCGGCATCGCCCTGGTGGTTGCCCTGGCAGCCGCGGGCTTTCTGCTGCTGGATTCTGTCGCAGCGGAAGATGATCTGACAGTTGGCGAGATCCCGGTCACCGTGGAAAGCGTGGAGACCACGCCGGACCAGGTCCAAGCGGAACTCTGCATCACGATGCCCACCCTGGATCCGCAATGGTTCCCGGAGGCCTCATTGACCGTGGTGGGGGCCACCATTCGTAATGGCGGCTGGAGCCTGGTTAACGCTAAGGATCCGGACGTGATGAAGTCCCCCACGCGCTGCTACGTGTTTCGCTTCCCCGTCACTGCAGAACAAAGTATGGCCCAGACGGGGATGCTTAAACTGGAAAAGCTTACCCGCGAGATCGAAGGCGGTCTGCTGAGCGAGGTGGGGGAGGCTGCGGCCAAAGAACGCCTGCAGCAGGAACACCCCGAGATCGACTTTAAAGTGGTGATCGTGCACGGCGAGGGCGGCGGCGGCGCTTATATTGAGGTCCGCTCCAAACCGGAGGGGATGAGCGAGGACGAGGCGCTGCAACTGATCCAGGCAGCCGCAGAGGAAGAAATCCCCGGCACCTGGCAAGCTGAAATCGACCTCTAGTAATATCAATTCCAATCACGCTGTCTACGGGAAGAAAGCCTCTCTCGTAGACAGTGTTGGCGTGCATAGGAGTACCATTTGATGAATACAATGCGGTCTATAAAAAAGTTATTGATTTTTAGCCTTATCTCAGTTTCAATTCTGTTAACGGCTTGTGCGGGAACAGAACCCCTACCCCCCACCCCCAGCGCTACCATGATGCCCAGCGCCACAGCCACTGTGCCTCTGCCAACGCCCACATCCACCACAGCCCCCACAGCTACCACCTCGCCCACGGAAACGCCGGAAACCAAGGCCCAAGTGGCCTCATCTCAAGGACGGGTGGCGTTTATCTCTGAGACCTATCCGGATAACAGTGTCCTGGAACCCGGGGAGTCCTTCACCAAGGCTTATGAGTTGCGCAACGCAGGGAGCACGACCTGGAGCACGGATTACGCCTTGGTGCGAGATGAGACCATCCCAGCCGGGGAGACCCTGGGCAGCCCCGAGCGACTGCCCCTGCCGCAGGCGGTCGCCCCCGGTGAAACGCTCACGCTTCAAATTTCGCTGGTAGCGCCAGAGGAGCCCAGCACCTACACCGTCTACTGGACGCTCCAGGACGAAAATGGGAACATCCTGCCGGTAGATGGCGTCCAACGAGTGTGGGTGACGATCCGGGTCTGTGAGGCAGGACAGGATTGCAGCGCCCCCCTGGCTGCCGCCGGGGGCGGGAGCGCCTCGGTGGTTAATGGGGTTTCATTTTCGCTTACTGGCGTGTCCCATGAGGGACCAGAAACCCATGTGGGCTTCTGTCTCTCCCAGGTCAATCCAAAGTTTTTTTATTATTCACCCGACTTACAACAAACTTTCTTAATCGTCGATGGTCAGGAGTTGAGTTCAAGTAGTGGTTCTTCCACCACGCCAATCAACGGGACGTGCTGCATGACCTTTCACTTCCCTCTTACCCTGGAAGAATATAACCAGGCAGCTCATATTTCTTTTTACACTGAACGAATTGAGGGTGTCAACTGGAGTGAGCAGACTTGCGAAGAGATACGACCCTCCTTGATAACCCAGTATCCCGGCCTTGATTTTGAATGTGCCAGATATGATTATTATACTAACCTCCGCTTACCGGCTGGATTGACTCGCGAAGAAGCTCACCAGATCGTTGTGGATGCCATTGAAGATGCAAAATACGGCCCCTGGGAGTTGATCATCAAATAGTTAAGGGATATTCCCTTCGGCGTTGCAAGGAACGTGAAGCCAAGATGAATTTTCATTTAACTGTTACCTTCTTGACGAAATTCCGAATAAATATATAGTAAGCGTACCAAAACAGTTTTATGGTGTTGACATAATAGACGCAATCACAACAAGGAAACGATGCATGACTGATGAACATATCCCAGATCAAGAGCTGGTAGTTAGCGCCAAGCAGGACCGCGAGGCATTCATCGGGCTATACCAACGCGACCTCAACAAAATCTACGGCTATTATCTGGTGCGTACCGGTCACGAACAGGATGCCCAGGATCTGACCTCGGAGACTTTCCTGGCAGCGATGGATAGTCTAAACAACTTTCGACCCTCATCACGTTTTGGCGCCTGGTTGATGGGGATTGCCCATCATAAATTAGTCGATTACTATCGTGGCCACTCCACCCCCCTATCCCTGGAGCAAGTCCCCGAACCACCAGCCCCCAACCCCACTCCTGAGCAACAGGTCAGTCATCAATCCGATCTCAAAAGGGTGCACCAGGCTTTAAAACATCTGACCGTGGATCGGGCAAATGCTGTGAGCCTACGTTATTTTGGGGGCTTGAACGTAGCAGAGACAGCCAAAATTATGGATAAATCAAGGTCTGCCGTGAAGATGTTAGTGATGAGAGGTTTACAAGATTTACGCGACCACCTGAGCGTGGCCATGCCAGAGGAGGCAAATGATGAATAACCCCTTCAAACGTTTTTTCAAAATTGACTCGTCAATCCAAAAGGATGACGTCCGCCCAACCGAACTAGCGGCAATGGATCTGACCGCTATTGATCGTTGGTTAACCCAGGTAGGCGGGGCCGTCACCGCACCCCCAGATTTTCGCGCCCAGTTGCAGGAAAAACTGGGCGCGACAGCCAAAGACCGTCGCTCGTCTGCATCCCCACGATCGCCAGTGAGCCCTCGAGGATTCAGGTTCATCTGGGCTGCGTTTGGTCTGGTGCTGGTGGTCCTGACGATCACATTCGCGCTGCCCCTCCTTCAACAACATGATACGACGGACACACTCCCGACCGCTCCCAAAGCGGTTTCCGACGATGAAACTGAAACGCCGGATGCTGTCACTGAACAAGCTCCCCTCAGGCGCGTTTTGTTCGCTTTTTTGGGCGAAAGTGTCCAGGGACAATCACGCCCGGAGGGTCTTTTCGCCCAGGCCGGGCTGAGCTTAAACGCGCCCTTTCCCGAAAGTCCCACGGACGCCTCCGCCTATGAACAGGTATTCTCAACCATCACCAGTGCGGATGAGGCAAAAGCACGAGCGGCAGAGCTGGGCATCGATGGGGCGGTTTACACGATTGGCTCCGAAGGAGGATCTAGCAATTACCTGGTCACGGATGGGGTTGAGGCGATCACCTTTTTTCAGCATGCCCGCCAATTCTCCTATCAGGCTGATATCAACAGTGGCGTGCTTTCCAGCCCGGAACCGCCACCTTTGGAGACCCGGGCCGCGATCGCCACAGCCTTTCTCAAAGAACGCGGCTTGCTGGACTTTGACTACCAGGTTGATCAAGCTCTGAGCCAGGACAACAGGGTAATTTTCACTCCCTTATTAGAAGGGTATCCTCTGTGGGAAAACAGCGCTCACAATCCACGCATCGAAGTGACGGTGGATGGGGACGGTGAGGTTTTTTCGGTGACCTATCGATTAAACCCCTTGCGCTCATTGGGCAGCTACTCTTTGCGCAGCGCCCGGGAAGCCTGGGACATTGTACTGAACAACGCGGATGATCATCGGGTATTGTATGAGGTCGTCTTACCCGAGATGAGCGTCCGTCAGACGCAGCCCGTCTGGCTGGCTGCCCCTCCTATCGGTCAACAGGTTGAAGTCTACTCCTACTTGGACGTGTATCAGCCCTCGGAAGCGGAACAAGCTCCCCTGGTCACAGCTGGTGGGTTCACTTTAGAAGGCGATTTGGCGGGATTGCTGGCAGCTCATGAAAACCCACCAGCGCTGACGCCCGACCAAAGAGCGCTGATCACGGAAGGGATCATTAGTGAAAAGCACGCCATGGGTTGGAACCGCTTCTTCCATATTTGGGGGGACTCGAGCCAGGCTGAGAACGGCGCCCGGACTCTGCAAGTGACGGATTGGGAGGTCTCACCGATGCCCGATCTGCATCTCTCAGGTGTTTTTAGTAAAAGTGATGCTGGTACCGTATTCGTTAGCAAGGAGGGTCAGCAGTGGCACATAGCGGACATCCCCGAAGCTGTTCCGTTGAACACCCAGGTGAGCGTGCGCGGCGTACCCCTGGACCTGAGCCAACGCACATTTCGCTGGTCACTGATCCAGATCGAACCGACTTCAATTTATCCGTCACCCAGCGGCGGTGGTGGCGGTGGATTGTTGCCATTCTCACCGGATCCCAAGGCGACCCGCGAACCCACACCTGCATCCGACCTTATGCCCTACGTGGGTAGGGAAAAAGTGGAAGGATTGGTGGGCACTCTCTCAGTCTATAAAAACCTCGCGGATGATGGGAGCAGCCAAATCACCGCATCTATCAACACGTCAGTATCTTATGATGCGGAAGCAACCATTGCTTTCCAACTGCTTGACGATGATCTGGCAGCGTTGAGCGACCTCAACCAACTGCACCTGCGAGTTTGGGGTGTCTACACTCTCACAGAGGATGGTTTCCCTGCCATCGAACTACAGAGATATGAGAAGGCTTACCCCCAGGAAAAACTCCAGGCATGGTTAGGACACCAACAGGTGATCGAACTGGGTGGGCGTTCTGTCTTGCAGTTCACAGATATTGACGGTAGGCAATATATCCTCCACCATGCTTTGCTCGTTCCGGAGACGATAAAAGACACTTCCTTATTAAGTAAAGATCAGATCATCGTTGAGGGCGCGCTCTCTCAAGAGACCTATCATGGTCTGCCAGTAATTCGTGATCTTCGCATTGGATTGGCCAACGATTATGACGTCACGGACCTGGACGATTACGTCATCCATGCCGGTGATATCATTGAGGTACCGGACTACTCTGCCTCAGAGTCGTTCAGGTCCCAGGATGAATTAATGATCGATCAGATCGAACTGGTGTACTACGCCTACGATTTGAGCCACGGCGGGGGCGGCGTTCCTCTGGACGAAAGTCCAGCCCGCTTCGTCCAACCGGTCTGGCGCTTCAGCGGCGCGCTCAGTGATGGGCGGATTGTTGATATTTTGGTGCAGGCTGTCACGGACGACTACTTAAAATGAGTGTTGAGGTAGTTTAACTGTTATGAAAATTTTAGTGCAAGCGCGTCTCTTAGCGACAATCACGCGGTTCTTGCTGACCACCTGTCAATCAACGGTTACTATCGCCACACAGCGATCCCTCCTGAGACAACGCCATCCTACCGCGGGGGCACGCATAGCTATACGTGGGAGTGGCATACACGAAGGAGCCTCTCTTACTTTCAACTCGATTCTGATTCTTTTTACACAAAGTGGTTAATTTTAATGTGTTAATAGGTGAAATTTGAAAAAAAGGAAAGAATGCAAAAGAAAATGATACACATTGTTTTTGTTATAATGCTTGTGGCAACTCTATTGCCTTCATCTATTGCTGGCGCTGCAGATGAACCCAAAGACTTGTATTATTGTAGTTATTCAGGGTGTACAGGTTATTACGCACCACACCAGGATTGCGACGATGATGCAAGAAATGTGGGAGCTATATATATTCGAATCCCCGATACGGTTGGCTTGAACGAGTTAAGGTATTCGGAGAACTGTCACTCATATTGGGCAAGGACAATTTTATATGAGTCTGGTTATTATGTAGGCACTACGGTTGACGGCCCTACAGATTATAGTGAAGCATCACCAGCGCCCTTATATGCTCAACAAAGCATTTATACTCGGATGGTAACTTCTGCGTCGGCAACGCGAGCATGTGGGAAAGTTGATGATGACCATGTTGTAGACGTACCAGTTGGTGTTTGGTGTACAATCTGGCACACCAATAGTTAAGGAGACATTCACATGATTAAAAAGCGGTATTTTCAGATTGTTGCAATAGCCTTGTTCATCGTCGGAGCGGCTTATATAGTGTCAACGACATTTCAGTCAGTCGGTGCAATCAATGATGATAGTGATGGTAGCCCTTCAACGGATGACGCTTTGGCAAAGGCGTCACCTACCGAGGTCATTTCGGACCTGGATCCTTATTTGCCTATGGCTGTCACAAAAGAAGGCCTGACCCTAGAGGTTTTGGATTATCGTTGGGTGGAGAATGAGGCGTTGTTTGACGTCAAATTCCCCTTGGTTGATGAGCGGGATTGGCAGTTAAAAAATGTATACCTTGAGATTGATGGCAAACAATATCCTCTATGGGCGACTACTATGGTTGAAGTGGTTGAGCCAGCTGTTGATGGTGAACAGGTGGTCCTAAGGTATGAAAATGGTATCGTCAAAGATGAGGTCATTGCTGATACCGGTAAGGCATATCGAATCGATACGTTGACGTTTGGTGATGTGCCTTTGAACCTGGATAAACTTGATTTTATGCTGGTGATTAAGGAGATCAGCACTACGCCGAATGAAGGTGGATATTGCAAACCGGACATCATCAAATCCATTCAGAACCCGATGGAAGAAGCTTTCCCAGGGATCGAAATTGTGTGCATTTCAGAGCCTGGATTTGATGGGTTTGGGATTGCCTCAGATTCCACCTTTGTGGAGGATGCCGAAGCCTTGAGTTTGTTTGATACGATTGTGAACAGGGTTTTGAATGCGAGGATCATTGGCCTTTGGCAGTTTTCATTCGGAGGATAAATTGGTCTGATGAGCACGTTCCGACATCAGATGTGACGTTATAAATCGCCAGAAGGGCTCGCGCTAACCTCAGGCGGCATACATGATCGGTCACGGCGCTTCAACCACGGCGCATTGTTCTGATGATGGTGAACCTTCAGGTACTGCTGGACGGCCCGCGCTTTCTGTATTACAGGGAAGCGGCATCGGGGATGTTGTTTTGGTAATCACGCGTTATTTTGGCGGTACAAAATTAGGAACAGGAGGGTTGGT